>Ga0308164_10002899_pt1 | contig 16302 bp, 9 predicted proteins | sample PhyTR2_FD_201031 | JGI IMG/M metagenome (GOLD analysis project Ga0308164, IMG submission 201031) | Phyllosphere microbial communities from UC Gill Tract Community Farm, Albany, California, United States - DLSLT.R2 | ecosystem: Host-associated > Plants > Phyllosphere > Unclassified | place: USA... | reverse complement strand
CAGCTTGAGCAGCGCCTCGAGAATCACGATGTGGCTGCGCGCCAGGCCCTTGCGGTCGATCTCGTCGCGCACCTTGCGGTCCATCGCCACGCGCACCGTTTCGTACAGGTCGCGCTGCACGCCGCCGAGCTCGACCGGCAGGATGATCTCGGTCTTGGGCGGCAGTTCGGTCGCCACCTTGTCCTTGGTCCGGCGCAGCATGAATGGTTTCAGGCGCCGCACCAGCAGGTCCTTGCGGCCCATGTCGCCGCCCTGCTCGATCGGCTTGCGAAACACGGTGTTGAAACCCCGTTCGTCGCCCAGCAGGCCCGGCATCAGGAAATGAAACTGCGACCACAATTCGCCCAGATGGTTCTGCACCGGTGTGCCGGTCAGGCACAGGCGATGGCGCGCATCGAGCAGGCGCGCTGTCTGCGCTGCCTTGCTGCGGCTGTTCTTGATGTACTGCGCTTCATCGAGGATCAACAGGTGATAACGGTGGCCGCGCAGCGCCACTTCGTCGCGCCCGAGCAGTGCGTAGGTGGTCAGGACCACGTCGGCGTCGCCGATGCCATCGAACAGCGCCGTGCGCTCCTTGCCGTGTAATAGCAGTACGCGCAGGCCGGGCGTGAAGCGGGCCGCCTCGGCCTGCCAGTTGGGCATCAGGCTCGTGGGCGCCACGACCAGCGCCGGGCGGTCGAGCCGCCCGGCTTCTTTCTCGACCAGGATGTGGGCCAGTGCCTGGATCGTCTTGCCCAGGCCCATGTCGTCGGCCAGGATGCCGCCGAATTCGTACTCGCGCAAAAATTGCAGCCAGGCCAGGCCGCTGCGCTGGTAGGGCCGCAGGTCGGCCTGCAGCCCGGCGGGCAGCGCGACCGGCCGGATGCCGTCGAAATCGTTGAGCTTGCGGCCCAGTGCGCGCAGGCGCTCGCCGCCCATCCAGCGCAGGTGCGCGGCGCGCTCGAGTTCGGCCAGGCGCGCCGCATCCATCACCGGCAGACGAACCCGGCTACCCATGCGCTCGTTGAAATACAGCTCGCCCAGCGTGACCAGGATCGGCTTGATGCGGCCCCAGGTCACGGCCACGCGTGTTTCGTCGTCGAGTTCGATCACGAGGTCGCCCTCGTCGGCGCGCGTGGCCAGGACCACCGGATCGAACTCCTGCGGCGCGGCGCGGATCATCTTGAGCAGCAAGGGCAGCAGCGCGTGCCGCTGGCCATTCACGACAATGCCCAGCTCGAGCGCGAACCAGGCTTGCCCGCCCTCGCCTTCTTCATCGAGCTCGGCGTACCAGTCATCGACCTCAGCCAGGTGGTAGCGATAATCGCCTTCGATCTCGACCTGCCAGCCGGCCGCCTCCAGGCGCGGCAGCGTATCGCGCACGAAGCCGACCCAGGCCGCCTCGTCGGCAAGCTGCAAGGCACCGGGCAGATCCAGCAGCGGCGAGTCGGGTGGCGGTTCGGCAAACCCGAGCCCGGTCAGCAGCGCCCCCGCCGCCGCCTCGAGCGCGGCATTGCGCGCGATGAGCTGGACCCTGGTGTTCTCGACGCGACGCAGCACCGGCCCGTCGTCGGGCTCCGCGATCCAGCCGTCGTAATCGAACATCAAGGTGGCATGGTCGTGCCAGCGGTAGTCGCCGCGCTGCCTGGCCAGCATGCTGTCGAGCACCAGCAGGGGTACCGGCGCCACGTCGCTGCGCTCATTTGTTTCCAGCACCTGTGGCAACGGGAACACGCCATCCAGGCCAAGCTCGGCCATGCGCGTCGCCACGCTGGCGCGGTGCTCGGGCCACAGCAGCGGCGCCTGCTCCACCGCACCAAGCAGCATCTCGAGCGGCAAAGGCGCCAGCAAGGCCGGCAGCGTCAGCTCGCCGATCAGGTCGCCATCGATGTAGCAGGCCGGTTCGGTTGGCAATACTTCGTCGGGAATCTGCTGCTCGCGCGCGCCGCCACCGGCAAATTGCCAGCTCAGCTGAAGCGCATCGGGATCGCCGTCGAGCGGATGCCAGTCGATCACGGCCGCGCGCTTCGGGCCGGCCAGCAGCGGCGCGACCCGGCCGCGTGCCAGATCCTCTGGCGTGTGGGCGCGCAGCAGCCGGTCTTGTGCAACCAGCTGGGCCAGCAGGCGTGCGCCCAGCGCGCCTTGCGGCCGCGCGACGCCCAGGCCACCCGAAGCAGCGGCCAGGCCGGCAAACTGGCGCAGCAGCTCGACGTCGCCGGTTGCGATCCAGGCGGGTGGATCGCGCAGCAGGCCATGATGGTTGACGTCGCCCGAGCTGGCGCCAATGCCGCCGCGCTTGCCCTGGCGGCCCTTGCGCAGGTGCAACCGGGAGTGGCCGTGCAGATCGGGCACCAGGATCCAGGCCAGTATGGTCACGGCGCCCGTGCCACCCAGCGCCGGCTGCGCGATCTGGCTCAGCTGCGAGAGCTGCATGAGCCAGTGCTGCGCGACGGCATTGGCCGCGCCGGGGGCCTGCCGCGCTTCGCGTTCGCGGCACTCGATGTCCCTGATCAGGACCGATACCACGTGCTTGCAGTTGTAGCCGACCGGGCAGGTGCAGCGGCCGTCGAAGTTGACCTGCTCGCGGCGCGTGAACACGCGGATGGTCTGATGGTAGATCGCCCCGCCGCTGCCGGCGACTTCGCCGACCAGCCGGTCGGCCTGCCACTGCACGACCAGGACATGGCCGTCATCGGCGTAATCGTGGCCGCGCTTCAGGGCGCCGGGGTCGAAGTTGTGCGTCAGGTCGGCGTAATCGTAGTGCATGGGCGAATCGGACAATCATGGCGGCGAAGCCACCATTATCGCCCGAACACGTCAATTCTTACTGCGCGACGACCTTGATCTGCTCGACGTCGACGGTAGAGTCGCCGAACATTTCCTTGTCAAACTCGCCGGTGAGTTCCACCAGCGTGTTGTGATCGACCGTGACACCGGCCGGGAAGCGATCCGCGTCGATCTCGACCATGATCTTGCCGCTGGCGTCGGTGAACTCGTAGTTCTCGTCACCCTTGTGGCTGGTGAGCTTGCCCTTGAGGCGCACGTACTGGTCATCCTTGCCATTGGCCAGCAAATCCTTGGCGGTCATCAGCGGCGCGCCCGATGGACCGGCGTAGCCCGCTGGCGCGGCTTTGGTGGCCGGCGTTGCGGCCGGGGTTGCAGCAGTGGTTGCCGCGGTCTGCGCAACAGCAGCGGCCGAACCGGTGATCAACAGGGCGATGCAGGCGATGTGCGAAATACGTTTCATGGTCAGTCCTCGGTAGTTGGTGGGTCGTTGCCTGCACAGCGTTGGCAGGCACAGACGCATTACACCGGCGGGACATTAAACCGATCTTAAGGACGCGTCGAAGTCGAGCGTGACACCGAGTCCGCGCCCGTCCAGGCCGGCGCCGAAGGTCAGCGCGATGCCATGCAGATCGGCGATGCGCCTGACGATCGAGAGCCCGAGTCCGCTGCCCGGCTGGCCCTGCCCCAGCACGCGAAAGAACCGCTCGCTCAGGCGCGCGCGGCTGGCTTCATCGACGCCCGGGCCGTTGTCGCGCACGGCAATGCGGTCGAACCCGCCATGCCGGCGCGCATCGATGGCGATGCAGCTGCCATCCGGGCAATAGCGCAGCGCATTGTCGAGCAGATTGCGCAGCACGATGTCGAGCATCTGCGGATCGGCCTCCACGTAGTCGAGCTCGCAGTGCACGGCGATGCGGATGTCGCGCCCTGCTGCTTCTTGCGCATGTGCGCCCACGAGGCGCTCAAACAGCGCCGGCAGAGGCACCGGCTGGCGCACCAGTTGTTCGCGCGCCAGCGGGTCCAGACGCGCCAGCGTCAAGAGGCTGTCGACCAGCCCGGTCGTGCGCGCGATATCGTGGCGCAGTTTCTGGAACGGCGCGGCCAGTTCGGGATGCTGGCGCTGCAGCAGCTGCACATGCATGTGCAGACCCGCCAGCGGTGTGCGCAGCTCATGCGCGGCGTCGGCCGTAAAGCGGCGCTCGGCCTGCAGCGCCGCTTCCAGGCGCCCCAGCACGCCATTGAGCGCCTGCACGATCGGCAGTACTTCGCGCGCCTGGCCGGCAGTGGGCACCAGCGTCAGATCGTGCGGCGTCTTGGCCGCGATGCTTGCCGCCGTCTGGCGCAGGGGTTTCAACACGCGCCCGGTCAGCACCCAGCACACGAGCGCCAGCAGCAGCAGGAAGCCCAGCACCGGCAGCCACAGCGATTCGGCCAGTTCTTCAAGGATATCCAAACGCTTGCTCTGCTGCTGGCCGACCTGGACCTCGACGCTGCGCGCGGCATCGCGCACGACGAACACGCGCCAGGACTGGTCGTTGCTGCGCACGTCGGCAAAGCCGTCCTGCTCATCGAAATCCGTCACGAACGGCTGCGCGGGCGCGCCGCCGGTGCGCTGGACGACGCGCCCATCCGCCACGATCTGGTACTGCATGTCGACCTTGCGGCCGGGCCGGCTCTCGAGCCCGGGCCGCAGCAACAGGCCGCGCTCGTTCCAGTCGGTGGTGGCGGCCATGATCATGTGGCCCGATTCCTCGAGCGCATCGTCGAACACGTCATTGGTTTCCTGCCAGGCGATCACGGTGACGATGCCCAGGCTGGCCAGCCACAGCACGGTGCTGGCAGCCACGATGGCGATCAAGAGGCGCCGGCGCAGTGACCATGGCTGCACGGGCGATTCATTCACCATCGGTCTTCATCCGGTAGCCCAGACCGCGCACGGTGACGATGCTGTCGCTGCCGAATTTCTTGCGCAGGTTGTGCACGTAGACCTCGATCGCATTGCTTTCGACTTCGTCGCCCCAGCCATACAGCGTCTCTTCGATCTGGGCCCGGGTGACGATGCTGTTCTTGCGCAGCAGCAGCGCGTACAGCACGTTGTACTCGCGCGCCGTCAGCGCGACGGGCACGCCGCGCAGGCTGGCCGCCTTGGTGTCCAGGTTCAGGGCGATCTCGCCGTGCACGAGGTCATTGCTCACCTGGTTCGCGCCGCGGCGCACGGCCGCGCGGATGCGGGCCGACATTTCCTCGAGTTCGAACGGCTTGACCAGGTAGTCGTCAGCGCCCAGGTCCAGGCCTTCGACACGATCGGCCAGGGCATTGAAGGCCGTGATCAGGATGACAGCCACGCCGTTGCCGGCCGCGCGCAACTGGCCCAGCAAAGCGTCGCCGGACAAACCCGGCAAGCCACGGTCGAGCAGCACGCAGTCGTAGCGGTGGGTCAGCAGGGCCGTCTGCGCCGAGTCGCCGCGCTGGACCCAGTCGACGGCGTGGCCATCAAGACGTAACCAGGCCTGGATGGTGTCGCCAAGGGAGAGGTCGTCTTCGACCAGAAGGATACGCATAGAAAATTGTCAGACTCGGAAATCGGTAGGGTGGGCGGATTCCGCCCACGCGTCCAGCCATAGCATGCAGGGCAACGTTGGACAGCGCCAGCCCATGCTTGCGCAGCAAGATGAACCGAATCTTAAGGCATGGGCGCCACGGATGAGAATGCGTGAGTTTTGAATGATGTCGATGCCGTAGACTGGCAATTTTCCACATTCGACTTCAAGCCATGACATTCCGACTTGCATTGACTCGCCTTGCAGCACCGGCAGCGTCGCTGATAACGTGCCTTGGCATGCTGGCAACCGGCCCGGCGCTGGCTGCCGAAACCAATTTTTGTACATCAATGTGCGAATCGACGCAGCGCGAATGCCGCGTCGAGGCCAGCTCGGGTGGCAAGGAACGCTTCGTGCCACCACCTGAAACCGCCGCCCGCAATCCGCTGGCCAGAACGGCCGAGGGTGCAGTGCCGGGCCAAGGTGCACGGGCCCTGCAGGCTGCAGGCGACACGCATCGCCGGCTCGACCGCGCTGGCGCCTGTGACAAGGCGTATCAGCAGTGCACACGCAGCTGCCTCATCCAGACCGCGACGAAACAGCAGGCAGCACCGGCGCAGCGCTGATCCCTGGCACAGCGCTGGCGTTACGCTTTCTTCAGCGCCGACGCCTTGTGCGCCGCCTCCGCCCCGGTCTTGTCGCTGACCACCAGGTATTCCGGGTGCTCCTTGGACGCCGCGACATGGTGACTCTTGATGTCGGTTGGCGCCGTCAATTTCTTCTTGATCTTGCCGGTGACCGTGCCTTGGGATGACTCCCACTCCACCTTGTCCCCGGCCTTGAACGTTGTCGTCATGCCCCTGCTCCTTTCAGCAATGACGTGAACCGGGCTGCCCCGGTCCACGTTGCAACTTACTGGCCTGGCTTGAGGATCACCTTGGTCCAGCCATCGGCGCGCTCGTCGAACTTCTTGTACGCGTGCGGCGCTTCGTCCAGCGACAGCTCATGCGAGATGATCTGCGACGGCTTGGCGCGGCCAGCGTGGATCAGCTTGGCGAGGCTGCGGTTGTACGCCTTGACGTTGGCCTGGCCGTTGCCGATGCGCTGGCCCTTGAACCACAATTTGCCATAGTCGAACGCCAGCTTGCCTTCCTTGGCCAGCTCGTCCTTCGCACCCGGATCTTCCGGCAGGAACACGCCCACCACACCGATGCCGCCGGTTGGCTTGACCGCTTCGACCAGATTGTTCATCGTCAGGTTCGGCACTTCCTTGCCGTGCTTGTCGCAGCACTGGTAGCCCACGCATTCGCAACCGCAGTCGGCGCCCTGGCCATCCGTCAGTTCCTTGATCTGCTCAGCGCCATCGCCTTCGATGTCATTGATGCCGATTGCGCCCATCTTCTCGGCCAGCGCCAGGCGATCCTTGTTCGGGTCGACTACGAACACGCGGCTCGCGCCTTTGAGGAAGGCCGACATTGCCGCCATCAGGCCCACCGGACCGGCGCCATAGATGGCCACCGAGTCACCCGGCTTCATCTGCGCCAGTTCGGTCGCGTGATAGCCGGTCGGGAAAATATCCGACAGCATCACGTAATCGTTTTCCTTCTCTTGCGCATCCTTTGGCAGCACCAGGCAGTTGAAGTCGCCGTACGGTACGCGCAGCAGTTCAGCCTGGCCACCGCTGTACGGGCCCATGCCGGCAAAGCCGTAGGCCGCGCCCGCGCTGCCCGGATTGCAGGTCAGGCAAAAACCGGTCAGGCCGCGCTCGCAGCTTTCGCAGAAGCCGCAACCGATGTTGAATGGCAGGCAGACCATGTCGCCGACCTTGACGCGGTCGACAGCCTTGCCGACCGCGATGACTTCACCCATGTTCTCGTGACCGAGGATGCGGCCCGTTTCCATGCTGGTACGACCTTCGTACATGTGCAGATCGGAGCCGCAGATGTTGGTCGTGGTGATGCGCACCAGCACATCGGTCGGCTTCTCGATCGTGGCGTCCGGCACGTTCTTGATCTGGACATCGCATGGTCCGTTGTAGACAAGTGCTTTCATTGGGTTCCCTTCGTGAGGCGTTCAGTGAATAAAACACCTACTTTGAGAGCCACACGATTGATGCTCTGTTCGCCAGGTCACAGACCGGGCGGCAGCGGCGCATGCGCCTACGTGACATGGCCCCTCAGCGCGCCGAGTCGATAACGGGAAGAAATTTGACAGCGCACAAGAGCCTCAGCGCCTAAAAAAAACGGCCAGCCCGCAGCTGCGGCTGGCCGTACGTGTCGTACGAGATGAACGCTTACTTTTCGACGATCTGGCGCACGCGGCGGCGCAGTTCGCGTTCCTGCTTCTCGTGCGCCGTCCAGTCTTCACGCACCCCGCGCCAGAGCGAGATCAGCATCAGGATAATCACCAGCGAAAACGGCACGGCAAACACGATGGTCGCCGTCTGCAGCGCCTTCAGCCCTCCTGCCAGCAACAGGCTGATCGCAATACCGGCGATCAGGCCACCCCACAGCAGCTTGCTGCGGGTCGACGGATTCGGATTGCCACCGCTGCTCATCATGCCCAGCACCAGCACCGCCGAATCACCCGACGTGACAAAGAACACCAGCACCAGAATCGTGGCCACGCCCGACATCAGCATGCCGAACGGCATGGCGTCGAACATCGCGAACAGCGCAGTGGCCGTATCGGCGCGCACGGCGTCGGCAATCGGGATCTGCTGCCAGATCTGCATGTGCAGTGCAGTGCCACCAAAGATCGAGAACCAGATGAACGCGGCCAGTGTTGGCGCCAGCATCGTGCCCAGGATGAATTCACGGATCGTGCGGCCACGCGAGACGCGGGCGATGAACAGGCCCACGAATGGCGACCATGAAATCCACCAGGCCCAGTAGAAGATGGTCCAGCTGCCGACCCAGGTGCTGTCACGGAACGGCGTCGCGCGCAGGCTCATGCGGACGAACTCGGTGACGTAGTTGCCCAGGGTGCTGGTCAGCGTGTCGATGATTGCCACGGTCGGGCCAAGGATGAACACCGCCAGCGCCAGCAGCGCGGCCATGATCATATTGGTGTTCGAGAGAATTTTCACGCCGCGCGTGACGCCGCTCACGGCCGAAGCCAGGAACATGATGGTGGCCAGTACGATGATGCCGATCTGGGCAGGCTCGCTCACTTGCAGGCCAAACACGGTATTCAGGCCATTGTTGATCTGCAGTGCGCCCACGCCAAGCGACGCCGCCACACCGAAGGCGGTCGCCACTACGGCCAGGCCGTTGAAGAACCCGCCCATGTGCTTGACGATCGGCCACGGCAGCGCGTCCGTCACGGTGCTGACCAGTGCGACACCACCGCGCCGGTACTGGAAAAAGGCAATGGCCAGCGCCACGGCGCTGTACACGGCCCACGGGTGAATACCCCAGTGGAAGAAGGTGTAGCGCATGGCAGCGCCAGCTGCTTCCGGCGTGTTTGACACGGTACCGGGCGGCGCGTCGATGTAGTGCGAGATCGGTTCGGCCACGCCAAAGAACACGAGGCCGATGCCCATGCCGGCGGCAAACAGCATCGAGAACCAGCTGCCGAGGGCGAATTCCGGCTCGTCGTCATCGCCGCCAAGCTTAAGGTTGCCGTAACGGCTGAAGGCCAGGAAGGCAACGAACACCACCATCCCGAGGACGACCCAGAGGTAGAACCAGCCAAAATTGCGGGTGACGGTCGCAAGTGCGGTCTCGAACATCGGACCCATGGTGTCGGGCGAAATGACGCCCCACAGAACGATGGCGAGGATGAAGCCCGCCGATAATGCTGTCTGCATAATTTCTCCAGAGACAGAACGCGCGGGGCGTTTTGATAGTTAAATGACCACGCAATTGTAAGTGATTTGTAAATTTGCTGCGGCGCAGCAACTGTATGCCGTGCGCCACCCGTATGCAAATAGCATCAAGCGTTCAATTACCTGGACATAATTATTCACTTACGCAATAGTCACGGCCATCACGTTATTTGATGGATTTCTCGTATGATCAATGCCCTGCTCCAAAGCGTCGGCCCCGTCCCCGTCAACCTGACGGGTACCGAACAGAATGACACCATCAATGGCAGCGACCAGGGCGACAATATCGATGGCGGCGGTGGCAATGACACCATCTACGGCTACGCTGGCAATGACTACCTGCAAGGTGGCATTGGCGACGACCAGATCGATGGCGGCGATGGCAACGATACCCTGAGCGACTCGCAGGGCGCCAACATCCTGCGCGGCGGCGCTGGCGACGACCGGCTGCATGACGATGGCGTCTGGCTGAGTGGCGCCGGCTCGCTGCTCGATGGCGGCGACGGTGACGATATGCTCTACGCCGGCGGCAGCGCGGTCAGAAAGATCATCGGTGGCGCCGGCAACGACGAGATCTGGCTGAGCGGCGGGAGCGACCCGGCCGGCGCGCCCGGCATGCAGATCGATGGCGGCGACGGCGACGATCTGATGCGGTTCCTGTTTCTGCAAGCGCCGCGCCGTGTCGACGTCACCGGGGGCAGCGGCAGCGACCATTACAGTTTCAACGAATTCATCGATCCGGCTACGGTGATCACGATCCGCGACTTCCAGACTGGCGCCGGCGGTGATGTGCTCGACGTGTTTTCCTTCTTTTCCGTACGCACCGACAATCCCTTCGGCGCAGGCGGCGGCGCGCGCATGGTTCAGGATGGCAACCGCGTGCTGCTCCAGATCGATGCGGACGGTGCGGCCGGTCCAAAGGCATTTGCCACCCTGGTCGTGCTCGAGAACACGACCGTCAGTGCGTTCACGTCCGACAATTTTTATGAAGGCAGCAACCCGGACGGCTCGACGCGCGGCCAGATGGTCGTTGGCAGTCCGCTCGACGATCGCATCTTCGGTGGCCGGCTCGACGATCTCCTGCGCGGCCTGGCCGGCAATGACACCCTCGTCGGTGGCGCTGGCAACGATGTGCTCGAGGGTGGCAGCGGCAACGACTTCCTGGGCGACACCCAGGGTGACAACCGCTTGTACGGCGGTGATGGCAACGACGTACTGGAAGCTGCCCCATCGGGCACGCAGCGCCTGTACGGCGAAGCCGGCAATGACCGGCTGTCAGCGACCGGGGCCATCATGTCCGGCTCGATGGCGCCCAGCGATATCCTGCTCGATGGCGGCGACGGTGAGGACCGATTTACCGTCACCAGCACCGTCTACGAACCGCGTACCGGCATGCTTCAGATCCGCGGCGGCGCTGGCGACGACCACGTGTCGTTGTCGCTCACCGGCGGCGCGTTGAGCGTCACGGCCGAAGGCGGCGCCGGCATCGATATTTACCAGCCGCTCATGACCACTACCACGGGGTCGCTCACGATCACCGACTTCGCGGCCGGCCAGGGCGGGGACCAGCTCGACGTGCTGTCACTGGTGCGCCCCGATGGCATCAACCCCTTCGTGACCGGGCTGAAGCTGGTGCAGCGCGGCGCCGATACCGTGCTGCAGGGACGCATCAACAGCGAGCCAATCGACAACAATGCATTTCGCGACATTCTCACACTCAAGAACGTCGCAGCCAATGCGCTCACGACCGCCAATTTTGTCGGCGGCGTCAATCCCGATGGCACCCGGAACGCCGTGAACCTGAGCGGCACCGCCGGCGCCGACCGGCTGACCGGGACCTGGCTGGCCGATGTCCTGGACGGCGGCGCCGGTGATGACGTGCTCACTGGCGGGGCCGGCAGCGATCTGCTGCATGGCGGCGCGGGGATCGACACCGCCCGTTACACGAGCGAGCGCGAGGACTACGATATCGCTGGCTCGGCCGCGACCGGCAAGTGGACCGTCAATGAACGCCTGGGCATCCTGAACGACAACCGCGACCAGCTCGATGCCATCGAACGTCTGCAATTTACCGATGGCGCGCTGGCCCTGGACCTGACCGGCGCCGCCGGCCAGGCATACCGTATCTACCGCGCTGCCTTTGACCGCGCGCCCGACGAGGTTGGCCTGGGCTACTGGATCGCTGCACTCGATCGCGGCGCCACGCTCGGTGCGGTGGCAGGCGGCTTTGCCGACTCACAAGAATTCCGCGACCTGTACGGCGCGGCCCCGAGCAACGCCGATGTGGTCGGCCTGCTTTACCGTAACGTACTGGATCGTGCGCCGGACGGCAGTGGCTTCGCCTTCTGGGTCGACGTCCTCGACTCGGGCCGCGACAACGTGGCGGGCGTGCTGGCCTCGTTCAGCGAAAGCGGTGAAAACGTCGCGGCAGTGGCGGATCTGATCGGCCTGGGCATCGCTTACCAGCCGTGGATGGGGTGAGGCGCGGACTGTATTTTCCAGGCTACACATAGTTCGCCACGGCAGCGGGTTTGGTCGCATAATTCATCCACGCTGTCATGACGAGCCGCGATATGCCACCGACCCACGCCGCACACGCCGCCCACGCCGCCATTCCGCACCGCATCTCACCTCCCGCCGCCTGTGTGGCGCCGCGGGTGCCGGTGTCGCGTCTGTCGCGCCTGTACGAAGTCATGGACCTGATGCTGGATTCGGTTGGCGACCCGCTGGCCCTGGGCAGCCTGGCCGCGTCAGCCAACTATTCGAGCTACCACTTCGACCGCATCTTCCGAGAGCTGACCGGCTTTTCGGCGGTGGAATACCAGCGCAAGCGGCGCCTGCGCCGCGCCGCGCACCTGCTGCGCCACGAACCGGACGTACCGGTCGGGCGCATCGCGCAGGATTGCGGCTTTCCGTCCAATGCAGCGTTCGCCAAAGCCTTCCGCCAGCAGTTCGGGATGCCGGCCAAATCCTGGCGCGACGGCGGCTGGCGCATCTACATGGATGCCCAGGTCGGGCGCGAAAGCGATGTCAGCTTCTTTGTCGCCGAGCCGGGGGAACTCACCGCGCTGAACGCCCCTTATTGCGCGCCCGCGCCTGGCAGCGTTGCCGCGCGCGTCACGCTGCGCCAGTTACCGGCCGTGCAGCTGCGCTACCAGCGCTTCTTCGGCCAGTCCGGCGCAGCGCTGTCGCTGGCCTGCAATGCCTTCATCTGCGCACAAGAAAGCGCCGGCATCCCGCGCGGCGCGGCGTGGTACGGCGTGTTCGACGAGGATCCGGGGTTTACGGGCGAGCGCGAATACTGCTACGACTTCGGCTTCGACGCCGGCGTGCTGGCCGACCCGGGCCTGGGGCTGCGCGTGCTGCCGGCCGGGATGGTGGCGATTCTTGAATTTCACGGCGAGTGGCCGCGCTTTCGGGCGATGTACGAAGACTGGCTCGAACACCAGAGCGTGTGGCGGCTCGATGCGACGCGGCCCCATGTCCAGAAGGTCGCGCGCACCGAAGATGGCGGCTGGCAGGGCTGGCTGGCCCTGCCGGTCAAGCGGCGCTAGTTGTTCTCCACCGCATTGTCCGGCGCCTCGATGCGCATGAAGCGGCTCAGCACCAGCACCGGCAGCGCTGCCACCAGCACCCACAGAAAGAAATCCCGATAACCCAGCGCCTGCTGGATGTCGCCGCTGATCGTGCGGAACAGCACAAAACCCAGTTGCATGAAGCCGGTGCCCAGTGCATAGTGCGCCGCCTGGTACGGGCCGCTGGCGACCACCTGCATGATGAACAAAATCACGCCCACAAAACCGAAGCCATAGCCAAACATCTCGAGCCCCAGCGCGCTGACGATCAGTGGCATCGAGACAGGCTGCGCATCGCTCAGGTACCAGAACACCGCATTGGGCAGATTCATCGCCAGAATCAAGAGCGGCAATGCGCGCTTGAGGCCCAGCCACGCCGTGAAGTAGCCGCCCGCAATGCTGCCGATCAAAAAGGCCGCGGTGCCGACCGTGCCATACACCCAGCCCACCTGCGCGGTGCTCAAACCCAGGCCGCCGGCCTCGCGCGCGTCGCGCAGGAACAGCGGGCCGATCGACTGGATCTGCCCTTCCCCGGCGCGAAACAGGATGATGAACAGGATCGCCATCCAGATGCCCCGCTTGGCAAAGAAGGTCTTGAACACGTCGACCAGCGTGGCCTTGACGTCGCGCGCATGACGGATCCGCCCCGCGAGCTTGGGCGTGGCGGGCAGCGCGTGCCAGTGGTACAGGCCCAGCGTCACCATCAGGCCGCCAAGCAGCAGGAACACGACGGTCCAGGCGGAAGCGATCCCAAACCGTTCTTCGAGTTCACCGGCCAGGATCAGGAGCCCGCCGAGCGAAAGGAACTTGGCGGCGTTGAAAAAGGCGCCCTGCCAGCCCGCATACGCCGCCTGCTCGCGCGCCGTCAGGCTGCTGATATAGATGCCGTCGGCGACGATGTCGTGCGTGCTCGAGGCCAGCGACACGATCGCCAGCAGCGCCAGGCACAGGGCAAACCACATCGGCAGTTGCAGGGCCAGTGCGACCAGCGCGAGGCAGGCGCCGCCAAAGATCTGGCAGGTGACGACGGCCATGCGCCGGCTCGGGGCCAGTTCAAGGAACGGACTCCACAGCGCCTTGAAGGCCCAGGCCAGACCGAGCAGGCCCGTCCAGCGGGCGATCTGGTCGTTCGGCACACCCATGCTCTTGAGCATCTGGCCGGCGACCAGCGCCACCGCATAGAAAGGCAAGCCCTGCGCCAGGTACAGCGTGGGCACCCACGACAGCGGGTGGCGCCGTGGCGCATGGTGGACCGGGGCAGCGACCAGCGTCTCGTTCATGGCGATTCCAGATGTAGGGTGACGATGCGGCTCACGCGACCGTGCGTGTCGATGCTGGCCAGTTTCACGACGCGCACGCCACGCACAGGCACCGGGTCGGCGTAGCGCGGGCTGGTGGTATCAGGGTCGGCGCCATCGACAGTGTAATGCAGGCCCAGGCCGGGAAAGGCGGTATTCGCCTGCAGCATGCCGTTCTCCACGCGGGCGCCCGGCGGCGGCAGGCGGTAGTGCCAGCCCTGCCGGTCCAGACGCGGCAATTCGCGCCGGCCGAGTCGGTTGGCGAATTCATTCCAGTCGGGATTCGTGTCCTGTGGCGACCACGCGCGTTCGGCCAGGCCGAGCAGGCGCGGCATGGCGAGATACTCGAGCCGCGCGCGCGAGCACACGTTCTCGCCCCATAGCTGCCCTTGCAGGCCCGTGACGCCGGCACTCGGCGCCAGATCGAATGCATCGCGCGTGCCGACGAAACCGGCCCAGTAGTAGCCCGGTTCCAGCGGATGCTTGGCGTGTGCGAAATCGAAATACAAACTCGTGGCATTGGCCAGCACGACGTTGAAACCGGCTGCAGCCAGTTCGGTGGCGCAATCGCGTTCGTGCGGCAAGCCGCCGTTGTTCCAGACGTAGACGTGAAAATCGCGCCCGGCCTGGCGCCGGTCGGGCGCCAGCACGCCATCGGCGCGCGGCGTCAGCGCCGTTTCTTCCCAGCCCGCAAAGGCAATGCCGTGACGCGCCAGGATCGCGCGGCAGCGCGCCTGGAAGTCGTCGCGCAACTCGCGCACATCCGTCCAGCCATGCGCGCGCATGCTGGCCTGGCAGACGGGCGAACCGACCCAGGCGCCGCCAGGGACTTCATCGCCGCCCGTGTGCAGCACGGTCAGCGGCACCTCTGCTTCCCGGTACAGCGCCACCACGGCAGTGACGACGGTGTCGATGAAGCGATCGACCGATGGCAGCGCAATGCACATCACATTGTCGTGCCACAGCTGCACCGATTCGTAGGCCGACGTGTCGGCCGGGTCGCTGAGCAGGTATTCTTCGGCGCCGGCGAGGTCGCCCGCCGCCATCAGGCGCGCATGCCGCACGCGCATCGCTTCGACCGCCGCGCGCGCGTGGCCCGGCAGATTGAATTCGGGGATCACGTCGATGTGGCGCGCTTTCGCATGGCGCAGGATCGTGACGAACTCGTCGGCCGTATAAAACCCGCTGCCGCTGGATGCAGCGACGGCGGCGCCGGAGCCGAACGACGGTGGTAAACAAGCGCCAACGCCACGCTGCGCGCCAATGGCGGTGAGTTCTGGCAAGGCGGCAATCGCCAGGCGCCAGCCCTCGTCGTCGGTCAGGTGAAAATGGAAGCGGTTGAGTTTATACGCGGCCATGCAGTCGAGCAGACGCAGCACGGTGTCGACGCTGGAAAAGTGGCGGGCAACGTCGAGCATCATGCCGCGGTAGGCGTAGCGCGGCGCATCCTGCACCGCGCCCAGCGGCAGCGCGCCATCGGGCGAGACCAGCTGCGCCAGGCTTTGCAGGCCATTGAAGACGCCGTGCGCGCTGGCGCCCCTGAGCACCACGCCCTGATCGTCGATGTCGAGCGAGTACGCCTCGAGCCCTGGCTCAGTCACCGGCCCGATGGCAAGCGTCACCGCGCCCTCGCCCGGCGGCAGGTCGGCCAGCAACGCGCGCAGGAACCGCACTTCATTGTCCAGCCCTGCCCCATGCACGAACGCCGCGTCGCGTCCCAGCCGGTACTTGCCGCCAGTGAAACGTGCTGCCCGTGGACGCGGCGTGATGCGTCCGACCTCGTCCTCGGGCAGGTACGACAGCGCCGCATTCTGCGCAAAACGCCAGGCCGCATCGGCGGTAGGCACCGCGTCGCCCCGGTTGCGGTGCCGTTGCTCGGGCCGTACGAACGGCGCAATGACCGGGTCGCCCAGATCGACGGCCGCCCCGCCCTGCCCCGGCACCAGGAAAAAGCCCAGCGGCGCATCGGTGATGCTGATCGCCCAGTGCAGCGCCTCGTAGTCGAGCGTGTGCGTCTGCCCCGGCAACCAGGCATCGCCCCCCGGCATCGACAGCGCGAACAGGTCGCCATTGACGTGCGCGATGGCGTAGCCGGCGCTGACGGTCTCGGCCAGGATCTTGCGGCAGGTGTTGAAGCACAGCGTCCAGCCGGGCGCGATGGGGGAGGCGCCATCGTTGCGCAGCACGAGGCGCGCGGCAAACGCGTCGTCGCGTATGAAATTGCTCAGGCATTCCCAGGCGATGTGGATCGCCGGGCCGCCATCGGATCGGTCCGTCATGGGTGTCCAGGTGAA
>Ga0308164_10002897_pt1 | contig 16310 bp, 17 predicted proteins | sample PhyTR2_FD_201031 | JGI IMG/M metagenome (GOLD analysis project Ga0308164, IMG submission 201031) | Phyllosphere microbial communities from UC Gill Tract Community Farm, Albany, California, United States - DLSLT.R2 | ecosystem: Host-associated > Plants > Phyllosphere > Unclassified | place: USA... | reverse complement strand
CTTCTGTTTGGCCGACATGGTTTACCTCCTGGCTGACGTGGGTGCGGCTCATACTAGCCCTCTGCTCTTACCGCCGCTAGCGCATGTTGACAGTATCGATTGCCTCGCGTTGCACCGTACGAAAATTCTTATCGTGAGAACGAAAATGGGCGGCACTTTTTACGTTTCCACACTGGCATAATCCATCGCACTTTCGGCCGGAGAATGTCCATGTCGCGTTACCTTTTTCTTGTGCTTGGCCTGGCGATTTCGGTAGCCAATGCGAGCGCGCCGTCGCCGTCTAAAACCATCGAGCCGGATCGGCATGACCTCGCCTACAGCCTGGGCGCCAGCCTCGGTGAGCGCCTGCGCCAGGAGGTTCCAGACCTGCAGATCCAGGCCCTGATCGACGGCCTCAAACAAGCCTATCAAGGCAAGCCACTGGCCTTGGATAACGCGCGTATCGAGCAGATCCTCGCGCAGCACGAAGCGCAGAGCGAAGCGGACGCCCAAGCGCCCCTGAGTGAAAAAGCACTCGCAGCCGAACAACAATTCCTGACCCAGGAAAAAACCATGAAAGGCGTTCGTGAATTGGCGGATGGAATTCTGCTCACGGAACTCACGCCAGGTACCGGCCCCACGCCGAAAGCCAATGGTCAGGTTCAAGTGAAATATGTCGGTCGGCTGCCCGACGGAACGGTTTTCGACAAGAGCACACAGCCTCAGTGGTTTCGCCTGGACAGCGTGATCAGCGGCTGGAGCAGTGCTCTACAACAGATGCCCGTGGGTGCGAAGTGGCGCCTGGTGATTCCATCGGCGCAGGCTTATGGCGCCGACGGTGCCGGCGAATTGATCCCGCCGTACACGCCCTTGGTTTTCGAGATCGAATTGCTCGATACCCGTTCTTGAGCCAATAAAAAACGGTGCGACCTGCGCACCGTTTTTTTTATCGCGTATCCCGAAGTCAGGCCTGAGCGACAGTGTTTTCTTTGTGAGCGTTGTGCAGCACTTCAATCAGGCAGTCTTCCAGCTCGAAACGCTCGTGGAGCAGCGCACCCAATTCTTTGAATTTCTCGGCGACACACTTGCCTTGATCGCACAGATCGGTGAATGCCAGCAGCTTCTCGGTGATCACATCGATGCGTGGGTAAAGGGTCTTGGCAAAATCCAGACCGCGCTGGTCTTTGAAGGCTTCCGCCTCCTTGGTGAGCTGGGTGTAGATGCTCAAATGCCCTGCGGACACGTAATCCACCAACACCACGCAGAAATCCTGCAACGGTTCACGCTTCTCGGCCAACGCCTCGGGCTCGGCACCGAGCGCATCAAAAGCCCGAATCAATTCGTGACGTGCCTTCAACCAGCTGTCGATCAGCTTGTGCACCCCGCCCCAGCGTTCGCGAGCATTCTTGCAACGTTCCAACATGATGATCTCTCTTCCCTATTAGGGGCGCTGCCGCCTGATGCCCGCGCAACACTTCAAGGATAAAGCAGCAGCGGGACAGGGCTGCATCAGACAACTGGTTTGAATAACGCGTGCGGGCCAGATTATGCCCGCATGACTATGGCTTCAAGGTACGCAGGACAGAAAGTTCATACAAGTGTTTAATCCCGTCCTACAAACCTCAGCCTGCTTTTATGGCCTCGTCGGGTACAGGCGACGGCGAAGTAACGGTCGTGAAAACTGCGTGATGCCCAGAATCAGCATCCCCACGAAAAACAGCAGACTCCACTCCGGCAGGCTTAAATCGAACAACGTCCAGTTGATTTCCACGCAGTCGACAGTGCCTTCGACGGCCTGTTGCAGCGCCTGCCAAAGCGAAAGATTTTCGAGCATATGGTTGAGGCTGGGCCAGCAATCGGCGGTTTGGTCGGGTGCGGCATTTTGCAGCAGTATCTGGCGTACCGCCGTGATAGCGCCCAGCGTTGCGCACGCCACGCTGGCCAGCCCATATAGCGAGATGACGGGACGTTTGGGGTTATGGAGGGCAGCGATCAAATTAATCAGCGTGAAAGCAGCCAGAAAAACCCGCTGCAGTTGGCATAAGAAACACGGGCGCAACGAGACGCCGAACTCAAGGTAATAGGATGCGCCCAACGTCAGCGCACCGGCCAGGAACGCCAGAAAAAACAAGGAGCGAGAAGGGGCCAAAGACATGCTTTATCCGCATCGCGAAAAGTAGATCGCTACGGTAGAGGAAAGGCCTGAACGCTTTCAATATACGTTAGACCAGACGATTCCGTGAGAGCCTGCAGACATCCCGCCAGAGGATGGAAGACTTCAGGCGACGGCGCGTAGGAGTTTGCTGCCAGACACTGACCCTCCCTGTTCGCGTGCATCAAAGGGGGTGAGGGTTTGACATATCTGAGTCAACCCTCCGCTCCTTCCTACATCAAACCCGGGCAGGGACTGGCAAAGGTGACGCCAATAAACGGCTATCCAACAACCCCAGGCCTTCCTGGAACAACTGGTTGCTGCGTTCGGTATCTCCCAACTGCGCCAACAGACGCGCCAGCTCGGCGCAAGCCTCAGGGTTGCGCTGCACCTGCAGGCTACTTTCCAGATAGTCGCGCGCCTTTCCCCACAAGCTGTTTTGCAGGCACAAGCGTCCCAAGGTCAGTAACAGGCTGGCATCACCGGGATGATCCTTGAGCCAACCTTCGGCGAACTTCAACTGCCGAGCCGAGTCGCTGCCGCGTAAAAGACCGTAGAGGCGAATGAGATGGCTGTCGTAACCGCGCTTGATCGCACCACGCAGGACCTCTTCGGCCTTGGCGTCGGCACCCAATTGGCGCAGTTGCTCGGCGTAAGCCAACACCAACTGCGGCTCCTGACGCTGGGCCGAGGTAAGTTGTTGCCAAGCCCGCTCCAGGGATTGCTGGCCAGCTTCGTCGTGCTCCTCACGCTGAGCCGCAAGGCTGAGGTTTTCACCCCATGCGCGACGTTCCAGCTCGGCCAGTTCGCCGGCAGGCAGCACCTTGTCCTTACGCAGCTGCGGCAAAAGGTGAATCACCGACGACCAGTCACCGCGCTGTTGATGCAAACGCTGCAACTGACGTAGCACCTGCGCGTTATGCGGATGACGCTCGTGCATTGCCTGTAGGGTGACCAGCGCGCCGTCCGTATCGCCACGGTCCAGTTGCAGTTGCGCATGACTCAAGGCGACCGCCAGCTCAGCCTGGGGCTGGCGCTCCAAAGCGCGCTCAAGCAAAGCGTCGCACTCTTCGTAACGCCCCTGCTCATTGGCGGCTCGCGCCGCGCCCAGGTAGTACAACAACGGTTGGCGTTCGGCTTCGGCGGCACGCCGCAAATGGCGTTCGGCACTGGCCCAGCGCCCTTCGGCGAGGTCCATCTGGCCCTGTTCGATAGCGATCTGTGTACGGCGGCTGCGATTACGCCGCGACCAAGGGTTGACCACGCCGCCCGACGTGGTAACCAGGCTCAGCAAGACGCGGACCAGGTAGATCGCCAGAATGATGGCAAACACGGCGAACAGGGTCGCCCACAGGCTCGACTCGTAATGCAGCACATGTGGATAAGTAATCAGCACGTAGCCGGTGTGTTTCGAGATGCCCACAGCCAGTGCCAGGGCGATCGCGATCGCCAGCACCAGGATCACATAGAAACGCTTCATCGGCTCTACTCCTGGGACGCCGGCTTGGCAGCCGCCTTGGCTTCATCGGCAGACAGGTGGCGACGATCAAGATACGCCTGCACCGCGGCGAGGCTCGCGGCCAGGTCCGGTGTCACCACCGACACGGCTTTGGGCTCAAGCTCGGCGATGCGCGCCAGCATCGCTTTGCTCTGCGGGTTGTCCTGATTGAAGTTGTCCTGCAGCACGCTGCGCGCCTCACCCAGTGAGCGGCTATACACCGCCGACTCACCATTGAGCGCCGCCCATTGCGCCTGTTCGAGCGCCAGGCTCAGGGCCAGACGCACTTGGTTCAGCCCCTGACCGGCAAGCAACGGACGGATGTTGTCGTCTGGGTTGAAATCAATGCGGAAGTAGCGGGAAATCTGCTCCCACCACTGGCTCCAACGTCCCTCGGTATCGGTGGTGGGACGACCTTCAGCGGCAGGTTCAGTCAGTTGATACTCCGGCGCAATCGCCGCCAGCTGCACCACTTGATCGCGCAGGGCGGCCAATTGCAGGTACAGCCCGGTGCGGTCCGGCTGTTCGGTACTGCGCAGAGCGACCAGGCTCTTGGCCAACTGCTCGCGGGCCGCGTAGGCGCCGGGATCGCTTTGCTCGCGCAGAATCTCGTCAGCGCCCTGCACCAGCGCCTGGGCGCTATTGATGTCCTGCAAAGCCGACAGGCGCAGGCTCGCCAGGCGGATCAAGTGCTCGGCCTCGGCCAGACGCCAGTCCTGACGGCTGGCACCCAAAACGGTTTCCAGGCGCTGGCTCAGGTGTTGCTGATCACCCTGCAACTGGGCCACCAGACGGCGACGCTCCTCCAGCTCATCCGCACCCGGCAGTTGGGCCAGGCGCGCGGCCAATTGTTGCTGGGTTTGCTTGAGAGTTTGGGATTGCTCATCCAGGGTCTGCACCTGGCCCAGTTGCTGCTGGTGACTGGCTTGCAGGGCACGGACCTGCCAGATCCCCCAACCGCCGGCGGCCACTCCGGCAGCGCCGAGCAGCAAGGCGACGACCGCCAGGCCATTGCCACGGCGCGGCGCGGTGACCGGTGTCTCGACCGGCGCATCAAGTGCGGGTTGAGCTTCATCTTTAGGCAAGGCTGTTTCGCTCACGTATCCGTCCTTTGCGTATCAGAGAGTGGGGGCGGGATGTTTTTATAAGACATAGCCGCCTAACGCCACTAACAAAGCCGCGGCACTCGCGCCGCGACAATCCACCACTTTTTCTGCACCGGCAGCCCGCGCCATTTCCTGGACTCTTGGGCTGGGCACGAACAACGGCAGCTGTGCCACCTCCGGCCAATCGGCGCCGGCCAGGGCTTGCAGGTGCAAGAAACCCTGCCCACTGCTGACCACCACGCCGTTCAAGCGTTCCAACTGGATGCGCTGCATCAACTCACCGGCGTCGTAGGTCGGAAGGAACCGCCGGTACAACTCCAGATAGTCGACACTAGCACCTCTCTCGCGCAAACGCTCTGCCAGCAATTCGCGGCCGCCCTCACCCCGCAGGATCAGCACCCGTGCATCGGGGCGCGCAATAGCCTCGCGTAATGCCGGCAGTTCAAGCAAGGCCTCGCTGTCATCGCCGGTGTGCGGATAGTGAACCGTGTAGCCTTGATCGGCCAGCACCTGCGCAGTAGCCGCCCCCACACTGAACCAGGGCACCTCGGACCAGTGGCGATCCAGCTGTTGCAAGGCCAGGCGCGCGGCGGGTTTGCTGACGACAATCACGGCACAGTAGCGGCCGAGGTCACGCAACAGCGCTTGCTGGTCAGGGGTGATCGGCAAGGGCTCGATATCCAGCAAGGGCAGGCTGCTGCTGTAGATCCCGACGTCGGACAACACCGTCGCCAGCGCCGCCGATTCCTCGGCGGGCCGCGTCAGCAGCACACGCCAGCCGGTCACTGCGGGCCGGCCTCGCCGTAGACTTTTTGCAGGATGGCGCCGGCGCCTTTCTCCAGCAGCTCTTGCGCCACTTGGATGCCCAAAGCCGTCGCTTCGCATTGCGGGCCACGCACCTCGGCGGTCAGCAAGGTGCCGCCTTCCGGATCGCCCACCAGACCGCGCAGCCACAAGTTATCGCCTTCAAGTACGGCGTAGCAGGCAATCGGCACTTGGCAGCCGCCATTGAGGTGCTTGTTCAGGGCACGCTCGGCGGTGACGCGAACTTCGGTATCACGATGGTCGAGAGGCTTGAGCAGAGTATGGATTTCACTGTCGGCGCTGCGACATTCGATACCCACGGCGCCCTGCCCACCGGCGGGCAGGCTGTCTTCGACACTGATGGCCGAGGTGATGCGGTCTTCGAAGCCAAGGCGGATCAAACCGGCGGCGGCGAGGATGATCGCGTCATACTCACCGGCATCCAGCTTGGCCAAGCGCGTATTGACGTTGCCGCGCAGAAAGCGAATCTGCAGATCCGGACGGCGCGTCAACAGCTGGGCCTGACGGCGCAGGCTGGAGGTACCGACGATGCTGCCCAGGGGCAACTCGTCCAGTGAAGCGTAGGTATTGGAAACGAAAGCGTCGCGGGGGTCTTCGCGCTCGCAGATGCAAAACAGGCCCAGACCTTCAGGGAAGTCCATGGGCACGTCTTTCATCGAGTGCACGGCGATGTCGGCTTCGTTCTCCAGCAGCGCGGTTTCCAGTTCTTTGACGAACAGGCCCTTGCCGCCGATCTTCGACAACGGTGAGTCGAGCAGCTTGTCGCCGCGACTGACCATGGGCACCAGGGACACCTTGAGGCCGGGGTGGGCCAGCTCAAGGCGAGCTTTGACGTATTCGGCCTGCCATAGGGCCAAGGCGCTTTTACGGGTGGCGATGCGGATTTCGCGAGGGGACATGGATCAATCCGTACTGAATAGATACGGCAGATAATAACAGCTCAGGCAAATACGCCTTGATTTGAATCAGCAAGTGCGGGGCCTCCCTGGCCTCGTCGCACCGGGATTAGGAATGCAGCCCCGCTACAGCCCTCGGGCTAAAGCTGCTGCATCATTTTGCGCACGCCGGCGACATGCCGACGACTGACAATCAAGGCATCGCCGTTGAGCCCTTTGAGGAACAACTGAAAGTGCCCCAGCGGCGTACGTTGCAGACGCTCGATACGCTCACGGGCTACCAACGCATTGCGGTGGATACGCACGAAGCGGTCGCCGAACTCATCTTCAAGGGCCTTGAGCGGTTCATCCAACAAGACTTCACCCGCTTCGTGACGCAGAGTGACGTACTTGTGATCGGCGATGAAGTAGACCACTTGATTCAGAGGGATCAACTCGATGCCTTTGCGGGTACGTGCACTGATATGGCTGCGAGGGCCGTTGCCACTTTGGGCGGCGGGCTGGGTCAACGCGGCGAGCTGGGCGCGGCTGGGGCGCTCGGCCTTTTTCAGGGCTTTGAGCAACGCTTCGGCCGTCGCCGGTTTGGTCACGAAGCTCACGCCACTGTCTTCCAGCGTCTGCGCGGGAAACTCGTCCTGAGCCGCACACAATACCAAGGCCGGTGGCGATTCGCGCTCACTCAGGCGGGCAGCAACCTGCAGACCATCCAGGCCCGGCATACGGATATCGAGCAACAGCACATCGGGCTTGAGGCTGTCGATCAGCGTCAACGCCTCCTCACCGGTGGTGGCGCTCGGTTCAAGAACGGTATAACCCTCGAGTTCACTGATTAAACGACTCAGTCGCTCGCGGGCTTGGGGTTCGTCATCAACGATCAGGACATTCATATTGCGCTGGATTCCTGCGTGAGTCTCGCACAAGGATAACGTAGACAGGTGCGGTGACTTGCGTCACAGCGATCCACGCTAAGACTCGTGCGAGCGGCAAAAAGTGCCCCGAAGGTGGCACCCATATTTACCCGGACCTGTTCATTAGCGCCCAAGACCCGCTGCCTTCGGGCATCGTCGTAGGGTTTGCTGATACACAATCCGAATACCCCCCTTGTTTAATGGTTAGTCTGGGCTCTGACCGCATTACCCGACTTTGGTGCATTCACACACTATCAGTCCAACTGTAGACGCTTGCCGAGACGACATTGCTCAATCGTCAAATATCGTTTCAATAAGTCTCTTTTTCCAGTCTCGTCCCGGACGCGATCGACGGCAAGGCACTTAGCCATCCTTTGCACAAATAAAAATGCCGACGACCCGCGCCACCGCCTCCGCGAGCAACCCTGTTATGATCGGCGCCACACTTCCACGCCTTTTTATTAAAGCAACTCACGAGCGAATCCATGAGCACCGACAAGACCAACCAGTCCTGGGGCGGCCGCTTCAGTGAACCCGTCGACGCCTTCGTCGCGCGCTTCACCGCCTCCGTCACCTTCGACCAGCGCCTGTACCGCCACGACATCATGGGCTCCATCGCCCACGCCACCATGCTGGCCAAGGTCGGCGTGCTGACCGAGGCCGAGCGCGACAGCATCATCGACGGCCTGACCACCATCCGCGGTGAGATCGAAGCCGGTACGTTCGACTGGCGCGTCGACCTGGAAGACGTGCACATGAATATCGAGGCCCGCCTCACCGATCGTATCGGTGTGACTGGCAAGAAATTGCACACCGGACGCAGCCGTAACGACCAAGTCGCTACCGATATTCGCCTATGGCTGCGTGACGAAATCGACCTGATCCTGTCCGAAATCACCCGCCTGCAAAAAGGCCTGCTTGAGCAAGCCGAGCGTGAATCGGACACCATCATGCCCGGCTTCACCCATCTGCAGACCGCACAGCCCGTGACCTTCGGCCACCACCTGTTGGCCTGGTTCGAAATGCTCAGCCGCGACTACGAGCGCCTGGTGGACTGCCGCAAGCGCGCCAATCGCATGCCTTTGGGCAGCGCCGCGCTAGCCGGTACGACCTACCCGATCGACCGCGAATACACCGCGCAACTGCTGGGTTTCGACGCCGTGGGCGGCAACTCTCTGGATGGCGTTTCGGACCGTGACTTCGCCATCGAATTCTGCGCCGCCGCCAGCATCGCGATGATGCACTTGTCGCGGTTCTCCGAAGAGCTGGTGCTGTGGACCAGTGCACAATTCCAGTTCATCGATTTGCCGGACCGTTTCTGCACTGGCAGCTCGATCATGCCGCAAAAGAAAAACCCCGACGTGCCAGAGCTGGTACGTGGCAAGAGCGGCCGTGTATTCGGCGCGCTGATGGGCCTGCTGACCTTGATGAAGGGCCAGCCATTGGCCTACAACAAGGACAATCAGGAAGACAAGGAACCGCTGTTCGACGCCGCCGACACCTTGCGCGATTCATTGCGCGCGTTTGCCGACATGATCCCAGCGATCAAGCCCAAGCACGCCATCATGCGCGAAGCGGCTTTGCGCGGGTTCTCCACGGCGACTGACCTGGCGGACTACCTGGTGCGTCGTGGCCTGCCGTTCCGCGACTGCCACGAAATCGTCGGCCACGCCGTGAAATACGGCGTGGACACCGGCAAGGACCTGGCGGAAATGAGCCTGGAAGAACTGCGCCAGTTCAGCGATCAGATCGAGCAGGACGTGTTTGCCGTGCTGACCCTGGAAGGTTCGGTCAACGCCCGTAACCATGTGGGCGGCACCGCGCCGGCGCAGGTCAAGGCAGCGGTCGCGCGCGGCCAGGCCCTGCTCGCCAACCGCTGAGTACAGTAGTGGGAGGGGGTTGCCCCCTCCCACACTTGATCACTTTTTCGCCGCCACCATGGCCAGGAACGCCGGCATCGCGGCTTGCCTGTCCGCCTCCACTTTTTGCGCGTTGGGCATTGCGTTAAGGCGATCCAGCAACGCTTTGGCCGCCGGCAACTGCGCCAGCAAGTCCAGCCCGAACAACTTCTCGCCGACCCCGCAGGCCAGGTTCAAGCTGTACATGAAGTACAGATCCGCAATGGTGAAGCTCTCCCCCGCTACAAACGGCGCAAACTTGCCATGCCGCCCCAGCGAAGCGATGCCCAAGAGCAATTCCGCCTTGGATTTTTCCTTGATCGCCTCCGCAACCACTACGCCAAAAAATGCTTCGCCAAAGCAGGCGCGCGCGGGCAGTTCGATATAGAGCTCGATTTCCCGGCACAAGGCCAACACCTGGGCGCGCTCGAACGGGTCGGCCGGGAGCAGTGACGGCCCTTCCTGGGTTTGTTCGATATATTCCAAGATCACGCTGGTTTCATTGATAAAGCCCTGCTTCACCTCCAGCACCGGCACCTTGCCGCGCGGGCTGACCGCCAGTACGTCAGGGGCCTGCCCGGCATAAAACAGTACTTCTTCGAAGGGCAGGCCCTTCTCCAGCAGCGCCAGTTTCACCATGTTGTAGTAGTTGCTGACCGAAAATCCGTAAAGCTTGAGCATCGCAAAGCCTCCAGGCCGTGTGCGGGGTTGGCTGCAAGCGTTATAGACGCCCGGTGGCCGCTTGACCAGCAGCATCACCTGCTTGAATGGGGGTAGACTGGCGCCCTTTCCTTGAGGAGCACCGCCATGAGCGAGCCCACTGATATCGACAATGACGAAGAAGCTTTTGCCGAACATATGCTGATCGGAGCGATCGAAAACCAGATCGAAAGTGACAACCCACCCGCCGCCAAGGCCACATTCAACAAGCTGACGTTGGTGGGCTATGAGCGGGAAGAAATTCTAAACCTGATGGCTCATGTGCTGGCTTTCGAAATTGGCGCCATGCTGTACGAGGGTCGCGCGTTCGATACCCAATGGTACGAAACAGCGCTACGCGCACTGCCCGAGCTGCCGCCGGAAAAGGAATAGCTCCGAGACGCAGCAACACGCTGGACAGTTCGGCAAAGTGAGTTCACCTTATGGCCTGCTAGCCTCTAATAAATTTAGAAAGTCTGGAGTCCTTATGTCGTATACCCCTGAGTTGGTTGCCGAACTGGAAATCCTTGCACTCTTCCCCTTGGACAGCACCCAGGAAGGCCTGAAAGTCCATCAGACCGCCGCGCCCAGCGCTATCGCCGCAGTCAAACGTCTCTTCGATAAAAAACTGATCGACCAGCCGGATGGGGGCTATCTGACCAGCCTTGGCCGCGATGCTGCCGAGCAAGCGCAAACCCTGCTGACCATCTTGACCACTGCCACGAACAAAGAAGCCGCCTGATTCCGGATGCCGCCCATGGAGTCCGCCGCCGCGGATTCCGAGGGCGTCGCCTGAGCGACTGTAAAATTCTGACGCCAAAAAACCATTTCCCTCTAAACCTCCTACGTTTCTGACTGTAAACTCCTACACGGCCGCCCACGCCGGGCTCTGCGAGCCAACGAGTTCGACATGACCCGCACCCATGAAATCCGCCCCGACTTGGACGAAGGCATCGACCGCAAGGTGCTTGCACAGTTGCGCGCGCGTTTCATGGCGCTCAATGAAGGCCGCATGGCCCGCGCCGTCGAGGGGCTGACACCTCGCCAGCAAAGCGTACTGACCCTGTTGCCGCTGTTCTTTCACGTCAATCACCCGCTCTTGCCCGGTTATGTCTCGGGCAGCACGCCGGCGGGGCTGTCGAATTTCGAGCCTACCCCCCAAGCACTGATCGAAGCCCAGCGCCTGACCCGCTCGTTCGCCTATAAACCGCGCCATGGCAACCCGCCCCGACCGATCCATGGGCTGTTCCTGATGGGCAGCCTTGGCACGTTGGCCCAGGCCGACCAAAGCGACATGGATGTGTGGGTATGCCACGCGGCGGATCTGGGCGAAAACGAGCTGGCCGAACTGCGCAAAAAGTGCCAATTGCTGGAGGCCTGGGCCCAGAGCATGGGCGCCGAGGCGCACTTTTTTCTGATCGAACCGATGCGCTTCGTACTCGGCGAGCGCGACACCCAACTCAGCTCCGACGACTGCGGCACGACCCAGCACTATTTGCTGCTCGATGAATTCTATCGCACCGCCATCTGGCTGGCCGGGCGTACACCGATCTGGTGGCTGGTGCCGGTATATGAAGAAACCCGCTACGCCGAATTCACCCATACGCTGCTGTCCAAGCGCTTTATTCGCGCCGACGAAACCCTGGACCTTGGCCATCTGGCGCGCATCCCACCGGGCGAATTCATGGGCGCCGGGCTGTGGCAGTTGTTCAAAGGCATCGAGTCGCCGTACAAGTCGGTGCTCAAGCTGTTGCTGACCGAGGTCTACGCCAGCGAACACCCGCAGGTGCAATGCCTGAGCCTGCGCTTCAAACAGGCCGTGTACGCCAATCAAATGGACTTGGACGAGCTGGACCCCTACGTTGTGGTCTACCGCCATATCGAGAGCTACCTCAAGCAGCGTAACGAGCCGGAACGGCTGGAGCTGGTGCGGCGCAGTCTGTACCTGAAGGTCAACCGCAAGCTCAGCGCCGGGCAGCGCGCCAGCAGTTGGCAACACCTGTTGCTCGAACGCCTGGCCCAGGAGTGGGGTTGGGACCCGCGTCAACTGGCGTTACTGGATAGCCGAAGCCAGTGGAAGGTGCGCCAAGTGGCTTCCGAACGCCGCGCCCTGGTCAACGAGCTCAACCACAGCTACCGCTTCCTGACCCAATTCGCCCGCACCGAACAGACCGTCAGTTTGATCAACAAGCGCGACCTCAATGTGCTGGGCCGGCGCCTGTACGCCGCGTTCGAGCGCAAAGCCGGCAAAGTCGAATTCATCAACCCGGGTATCGCCCCGGACTTGGCCGAAGACACCCTCACCCTGCTTCAATCGCCTAACCGCAAAGAGCCGGGCCAGCATCACTGGAGTTTATATAACGGCAATCTCACTGCTCTGGAGTGCGAACACTTCGCGCCGATCAAGCGCAGCCGCGATCTGCTGGAAATGCTCACCTGGTGCCATCGCAACGGCGTCATCGACAGCAGCACACGGCTGGCCCTGCACCCCGGTGTCAGCGACATGACCGAATTCGAGCTGTTCAATCTGTTGGGCAGCCTGCAACAGACCATCGCTCTGCCCCTGGCCAGCGTCGATGAGGAGCGCCTGCTGCGTTCGGCGGTGCCCGAGGAGGTGCTGTTGCTGATCAATGTCGGCGTCGACCCGCTCAAGCATCACCGCGAGCTGAACATTCTGATGACCACCGAGCGCACCGATTCCCTGAGTTACGCAGGGGTGCGCGATAACCTGGTGCTGACCCTCGACCAAGTGACCCTCAACAGCTGGAACGAGGTGATGGTCAGCCGCTACGACGGCCCCCATGCGTTGCTCGATTGCTTACGGGATTACCTCAACCAACTGCCACCGGACCATCTGCCGCGCCTGCGGGTGCGCTGCTTCTGTCACAACCGTGCGCAATTTATCGCGCAGCGTGTTGAGGAAGTCTTCGATACCGCGCAACACCTGCTGCTGGGTCAGTCCAACCATCGCTATCTGCTGCAAGTGCAGCAGCACTACCATGTGATGGAATTGATGCCCGGCCAGGCCACCCACGTTTCGTTGGCCACCCAGAACGCGCTGATCGCCTACCTCAGCGAAGAATTGGCCAGCTATAGCCCCCTGCACCTGGACGCCATGGCCCTGGAAGATCACGACCTGGCGCTCTTGCTGCCCATGGGCATGGCGGCCTGCGTGCAGGTGTTCTACCGGGTCAATGAAGATTACGCCGAGTTGTACGTGCTGGATGAGTTCAACTCGCTCTGGCAACAGCGCTTGCCCTTCCATGATGAACAGAGCCTGTTGGTGCCGTTGCAGCGCTTTTTGCAATCGATCATCTATCGCCGCGATGCGCTGTCACCGCTGGACCCGCAGCAACCCATGAGTGCCGTGCAAACGCTGTATTACCAGTTGTTGCCATCAGGCAGCGGCCGCGCCCGTGGCGTCGAACCTCGGCCAGCGCCTTTGACCCCGGCGAACAAACCGTTCTATGACGTGCAGGCGATTATCGGCAAGGCGGCACCGGGCCAAGTGAGCATCACCCTGTACTGCAATCAGCGGGAGTTTTCCGAGCTGGAATTCGGCGATCAACTCTTCACCGTGGTCGCCCAGGAAATTGTCGGGCAGCGCCGGGAACCCGAGCGCTACCGCTGCTACATCACCGATCTGGACCTGTCAGGCCTGCTCGGTGATGTGCAAAGCCCAAGCAACCTGTATCTGCGCTATAAGGCCGAACTGGAACGGTCGCTCAACGAAGCGCTGAGCCAGATTTAGAGAGGAAAGGCGCCACCATCTTTTGGCTGGCCTTCGACACTGAGCAGTTCCAGTTTGAGGGTCTTGCCACCCGGAGCCGGCCAGTCGATATGCTGGCCCACCTGCAGGCCGAGCAGCGCGCTGCCGACAGGCGCCAGGATCGAGATCTTGCCGGCGTCGGCGTTGGCGTCTTTGGGGTAGACCAGAGTCAGGTGGTAGTCCTTACCGCTGCCTTGCTCGCGGCAATGCACGCTGGAATTCATGGTCACGACACCCGCAGGCACTTCATCGTGGCCGACCACATCTTCGGCGCGGTCGAGTTCGGCTTGCAACGCTTCGACGCCGGGAGACTCGTCGCCCAAGCGATCGATCAGTTGCTCCAGACGCTGCACGTCAAGGCGGGTGAGGATGATGGACGGTGCGGTGGTCATGATTCAGGCAGACTCCTTTTTTCTGCACAAAAAAGCAAAACCCCGCCAGAAAAAGGCGGGGTTCTCACGGGCCTCGATGAGTTGAGGCGTAGCCGGACACTAACACAGCGTCACAAATAAACAAGACGGCCTCAGGCGCGGGCCCTGCGCTGCTCGGCTTCGGCGCGGATCACCCGACGCCGATCATCGTCGGCGGAGCGCCATTCGCGAATGTCTTCGACATGCCGGAAGCAGCCAAGGCAGACTTTGTGCTCATCCAGACGACACAAACTGATACAAGGTGACGGCACCGCCGGGCTGACATTGCTGAACAGCGGCTTGGGCGGGCGTACGGGTGCAGGCTGGGTCACGGTCAGATCTCGTCGAAGTCCAGCTCGGCGCCGGTATATTCCTCGACCAGGCGCGCGAGCATTTCGCCCAACAACTCTTCACTCTTGTCGCACTGCCATTTGCCGCTTTCTTCGTCGTAATCGAAGTGAACGCCACCAGAGCGAGCGGCCAGCCACAACTGACGCAGCGGTTCCTGGCGACTGAAGATCAGCTGCTGACCACTCTCGAATTTGACGGTCAGCACGCCTGCCGAGTTTTCCAGGTCCACGTCCAGGCCGCTGTCATCAAAAATATCCTCCAGCGCCTGCTGGGTCGCATCCACCAAGTCGTGAAAACGGGCTTCGGTCAAACTCATTGTGGCAACCTCGAAAGTGTCTGGTTTTGCTCAAGCGCCGCACGATACGGGCGAGCTTCGCCGATTGCAAAGGATACCGATTTCATTACCAATCTCGGTATGAAATATCCCAAGCCAGCGTAGTCTGCTTCGCGCTTAAGACGGCAAACCCCCGCCGGACGGGTATTCCAGCGCATAGGCAAGCTGGCGGGTGGTGGGTATACTCGGGCGCAATTAATGCATATTCAAGGATTTCGCCATGAAGCGCCTGATCTCTTCCCTTGCTGCGCTCGTCGCGGTCGCTTGCCTCGTTAGTGCCTGTGGTCAAAAAGGCCCACTGTACCTGCCCGATGACAGCAAAGACCCGAACGAACAGGCGCAATCGTCGCAAAAGCCAGCAAAAGCGCATAAGCACGACACCTTCGAATAAGGGAACCCCATGGACGCTTTTAACTACCGGGACGGCGAGCTGTTCGCGGAAGGCGTGGCGCTGTCCGCGATTGCCGAACGCTTTGGCACCCCGACGTACGTGTACTCCCGTGCGCACATCGAAGCGCAATACCGCTCGTTTACCGATTCGTTGAATGGCGTGCCGCACCTGGTGTGCTACGCGGTCAAGGCCAACTCGAACCTGGGTGTGCTCAATGTCCTGGCGCGCCTGGGCGCCGGTTTCGACATTGTGTCCCGTGGCGAGCTGGAACGTGTTTTGGCCGCCGGCGGCCAGGCCGACAAAATCGTGTTCTCCGGCGTCGGCAAGAGCCGCGAAGATATGCGCCGCGCACTGGAAGTCGGCGTGCATTGCTTTAACGTCGAGTCCAGCGAAGAGCTGGAGCGCCTCCAGGTGGTGGCCGCCGAGATGGGTGTTCGTGCGCCGATCTCCCTGCGCGTCAACCCGGATGTCGATGCCGGCACCCACCCGTACATTTCCACCGGTCTCAAAGAGAACAAGTTCGGCATCGCAATTGCCGACGCCGAGGACGTGTACATCCGCGCCGCCCAACTGCCGAACCTGGAAGTGCTGGGTGTCGACTGCCATATCGGCTCGCAATTGACCACGCTGCCACCGTTCCTGGATGCGCTCGACCGCCTGCTGGCACTGATCGACCGCCTGGGCGACTGTGGCATTTACCTGCGCCACATCGATCTGGGCGGTGGCGTCGGCGTGCGTTATCGCGATGAAGAGCCGCCGCTGATTGCCGATTACATCCAGGCCGTGCGCGAGCGCATCGAGGGCCGCGATCTGGCGCTGATGTTCGAACCGGGCCGCTATATCGTCGCTAACGCGGGCGTACTGCTGACCCAGGTCGAGTACCTCAAGCACACCGAGCATAAGGATTTCGCCATCGTCGACGCGGCGATGAACGATCTGATCCGCCCGGCGCTGTACCAGGCCTGGATGAATGTCACCGCCGTAACGCCGCGCAACAGTGAAGCGCGCGCCTATGACATCGTCGGCCCGATCTGCGAGACCGGTGACTTCCTGGCCAAGGATCGTCAGCTCGCCCTGGAAGAAGGCGATCTGCT
>Ga0308164_10002896_pt1 | contig 16314 bp, 9 predicted proteins | sample PhyTR2_FD_201031 | JGI IMG/M metagenome (GOLD analysis project Ga0308164, IMG submission 201031) | Phyllosphere microbial communities from UC Gill Tract Community Farm, Albany, California, United States - DLSLT.R2 | ecosystem: Host-associated > Plants > Phyllosphere > Unclassified | place: USA... | reverse complement strand
GGTCCATACCGCCGGTTCGTGCCGGCTTCCCCTCTCAAGGCTCGAGTCAGGCCCGGCGACACATACGAGGTCCGCGGCATCCTCTTTCGAGAGTGCGACTTCCAAGGCGTCTTCGAGGGTGACCCAATCATAATATTCGACCGGTGCCAGTTCGTCGGTTGCGACATGGCATACTCCGTTTGGCGGCGGTGCCACTTCAAGGATTGCGAGTTCGAAGGCTGCTCCATCTCCCTCGCTACCTTCGAGGCCTGCGAACTTCGGGGATGCTCGTGGAGCAACATCGGTCTGGCCAGCCGCACGGAGCTCACGCGAACCTTCCTGAGCAATCCCGGCGAACTGATTGCCGCGTCAGTCAGCTGCGTGGATCCTCGTCGCCTGACGCTGCAGCATCGCATGCACCAGTGGTTCAGGCTCCGCGGGACGCGCGCGCACTTCCTGAGGTCGGTTATGCTCTCGCACGCCACGACCGGCGACGAGCACACCTACTACGATACCGTAAGGCTACATGAGTTACAGCGGTGTTCCGCGCGAGTGGCGGAGGATGCCTACGAGACCGTATTTGGGCCCGGCTGGCGGCGTGTGGTCGCCCTACCCTCCATGTTGCTGCACGCGTTCAACTACGCGATCATGCGCGCCCTTGGCGCGCTGAACGGCTGGGGCGAGTCCGCCGGACGCCCGTTTGTTGCGCTGCTGGCCTGTTGGGCTGGATTCGGCTTCCTCTACTTACGGGCGCCGTTCGCGAAGCCGATCGCCGAGCCCTTCCAGAAGAGCTTCGACATAACCTTCCTCGTCGGGTTCACGAACCAGAGACCGGAAAACGATGTCTCGCTGACTGTTGTGCAGGACGCGCACGTCCTGGCGGCCATCGTGATCTACTCGGTGTTCTTCGCGACGGTGATCTCGAAGCTCTCACGCGCGCGATGAGCGACGAGATACTGATCCTTTACGGCAGCCGAGCCCGCGGTGACGCCGGCCCGGGCGCCGACGTCGACCTGCTGCTGGCGACCTCGGCCGCGCGTCCGCAGTCTCCCGTCGAGCGCATGGGCGTGAGCCTCCATCGCTACCCGCGCGACTGGCTTCTGGACCAAGCATCTCAAGGCGATCTGTTCGCCTATCACGTCGGACACGAGGGCATGCCTCTGCAGGATGGGGACGGCTTCCTCCTCGACCTGAGGCAGGCGTTCCGGCGCCGCGTATCCTATTTGTCCGACGCGCGGAACGGTCTCCTCGTGGCTCGTCTCCTAACCGAGATCGACTGGGGCGCGAACGCAAGCCTCAAGCGCCGGTTCTTCTGGGGAGTGCGGACCTGCCTGATCGCCACGACGGCGGATAATGGATCACCGGTCTTCTCCGCCGAACTGCTTGAGGCGTCGAGTTCAATAGATGGTTTGGCCGATCTGCTGCAGCGACGGGCGACCGCTTCGTTCGAGGAATGCCGTGCGCTGGTGGCGCGAATGAATCAGGCAATATCGACCCTGGCTCCATCCACGTTGACCGGTGACGAGCTCAGAGCCTTCCTGACCGACGTGGGAGGCTACCCCGCAGAATGCGCATTTGCTTCCGAAGAGCGGGCTTGGGAGAACGAAGCCAACGTCACCATCTACGCCTGAGTGTCGCTTTTCCGGCCGGTCTTTAATATGCTAAAACTAAAGCGGAAGTGGTAAGTGGGTGAGACGGCCACCCTCTGCGCGGTCCGACCTTGGGAACTACTAGCCCGGCCGCCTGACGGCGATGAAGACCCAGGAGCGGTCAAGGCAGACCTTTTAGGTCGTGACCGGAAGCGGACGCTAGTTCAGGAACAGTATCCTTTGCCAAAGCAGCCTCGGCCGAACCCCCGAACGTCTCACGGTACGGAGGCAGACGGGTTGTCCTTGGTAATGCTCGAGGCGAAAATCGTGGAACGGAGATTGTGTTATGCAACTCGGCGTTATCCTTACAGCACTGGCTGTCCTCGTCGGTGCCGTCGCATCAGGCGCGTCGACGACGATTGGCTGGGTGCGGGTGATGTACGCCTTAGCTGCGCTGTTATCTTTGCTGGCTCTGTTCTATCAATGGCGGGCATCAAAGCCCTTCGTCTTGAACTTCGATCATTCGACGTGGGTGCCTGACAATGCAGGTTCGAAGTCTATCATCATCCTAGCACGTCAGCATCGGAAGGGTAGAAATGCGACCGGGCGGCTGGAGGAGATGGACCCGAATGGTGACTGGCAGACTGTAATGGGTGATGCCACGACGCGTAACAACGGCGATGTCGTCGCGTCGGTCAATGTAAACGCTCAGCTTGCAGGTCGGATTGTCGTTTACTAGGCTTAGTTGCGGGCTGGACCTGTACGACCCACAAGCGGTCATTTGGCGCGCCCCTTCCACTTCCCGACTTCGGACATTTGTTCAGCAAGGTGAGGCACCCACTGTAGCCTCATCGCAAGGGTGCAAACGGCGAGATTGGGCGGATTGTCGCCGTCAAATTCCTATGGATTGGCCTTTGAGATCATGAGATAATTCCGGTCGGAGGTATTTATCATGCGGAATTGGGTCGTTGCCGGTCTGGCATTCTTCTTCGCGGAACTCGGGATGGCTGCCCTGGCCGGCCCGGCAGGCGCGTATTGGGTCGAGACCCCCGAGATCAGCTATCTGCTGTTAGCGCTGGGGGCGGTGTTGGGTGTCTCACTGATCATCATTCCGGATCAGATGCAGCGCCGCTTTTAACGGATTGGCGACGCGGGCTATCCCCTGCAGCGATCAAGATGCCTCAGGCCGGCTTCGCGCCGGGCGCTTCGCATTTCGCGAGCTTGCTTTACGCGTCCTTGTACGGCGCAGCGCTCGTGGGACACGGGTCAATTATGGGCTAAACTGCCTTCCTGCTCTTCTTCAGCCACGACCCATTCCCGGCCGTCCGCGGCACATTGAGCGCCTCCCGAAACCGGTCGTTCATTCACTCCCTTGCTGGCGACCGGACCTGGGCCGCAAGCAGCCCGTCAGCTTTCAGATCGGTGCTTGGCAAAGGCCGACATTGTCACGCGGAACCGCACGGGAGCATTGGGTTTTGGCGGGCGCCTTCAATGGACCTGCTGAACTCGGGAACGCGCTCGGGTGGTAGGAACTCCGTGGCAACGATCGCCCTAAAGTGCCATCTAGGGGCGTCATCGACCCCCTAGTTTGGAACGATTATTCTCCGTGGTTGACGCATCCGGTTTTCAACTGCCGCCGCCAAGCGATTGGCCAGCGTTCGAACGGGTGATGCGCCGGCTCTTCTCTCGCGTCTTCGACTGCCCGCTCGGCGAAATGGTGGGCAGGTCCGGACAGGACCAGGAAGGCCTCGACATCATCGGACGTCGGCCGATCGGCACGCGCGGCTATTTCGGGATCCAGTGCAGGCTGAAGGAGGAACTCGGCAATAATCGAAATGTTCGCCGCAAGACGCTCGAGGCCGAGGTCGCCGAGGCCGACAAGCTCGAGCCGCGGCTTTCCGAATTCGTGCTCGCGACGACAGCCGCGAACGACATCGATCTGCAGAACCACGCGCGGGCGCTGACCGCTGCACGCGAGGCGAGCGATCATCCGCTCGATATCCAAGTCATCGGCTGGACACAGCTGCGCGCCATGATCGGCGAGCATCGCGACATCCTCGACAGCTATCTGGGGATCGAGGGTGTTGCTGATCTCGCGCAGCAGAGTGCCGACCAACACGCCGAGGCGATAGCGACGTCGACCGCGCAGCACGAAGAGCTCAAGGACATGGTGAGCGCGTTGCTCGCGAGCCAGTCGCTTGCCGCGCCGATCGTCGTGCCCCTGATCGAGAGCGATGATCCGCGGCTGTCGCGCGCTATCGATCGGATCAAGGCAAAGCTCGAGCGCGAGGACGTGCGGGGCGCGCTGGCCGACCTTGAGACGCTTCGCGACGACGAATGGGAAGAAGCGGGTCCCAACCAACGCTTCCGTATCCTCGGGAACCTAGGATCGGCCTATTGGCGGCTGGGCGACTTCGAGGAGGCCGAAAAACTGTTCCGTCAGGCCTCCGAGATCCAGCCAGACGATCCGAGCGGGCTCGCCAATCTCGCCTCTGCTGCGACCTGTGCAGGCGACCCGGCAGTGGGACTTCGCGCGGCAAAGCGCCTCCTCGAACTTGAGCCGGACTCGCCGACGGCCTTGCTGCCCTTGATCCAGGCCCAGGAAAAGGTCGCGCCGATCGCCGACCCGATGCAATCCGTGCCGGCGCACCTGCGCGATAGCGAAGAGGCGATCGTTGGGACGGCACAGGTTCTGCGCAACCGCAATGACGACAACTGGATCACGCTCTCTCAGCGTGGCGTGGATCTTCATCCCGACAGCGAACTCCTGGCGCGATTGCATGCCGACGCCACCCTGGCTCGGATGGCAGCGGTCGACGGGTCCCATGTCGGCGCCAAAGGCGAAGCCGTGCCGACGCATGACGAGATCGAGGCGGCGGTCGAGACGCTGGAGAAGGTGTGGGCGCGGGTCCGAGCAGTCGATCCCAGCCATCCTGATCTTTCTATACCCTACAATCTCGCCAATGCGCTGCGTGGCCTCGGCCGCAATCGCGAGGCACTGACCGTCCTGGAACAGGCCGAGCACTATTCGCCCGAGAAAGGCCAGATCGCGCACCTTCATGCGATCCTTCTGGCAACGCTGGACCAGACCGATGCAGCTATTGCCCTGCTTCGCCAGCATACGGGCAATCCGGAATCACTTCTTCTCTTGTGCCACATGCTGGAGGCATCGCCCGCCGACGTCCATTCGCTGCTGTCGGGCGTTGCGATGCCAGTCGGATCGCGCCAGGAAATGTGGCAACGGGTCCTCGATGCCGAAGCGCGCGCCGCGCTCGATCCGTCGATCGACATATCGGACGAGCTGGAAAGCGCCGCTAGCGCGTTTTCCGCAAGCCTGGTGCCGCTAACGGCGCTCGCGAAACGCGCGCAGACGCATGAAGAGCGGCAAGCGATCGCCGATCGGATGCTCGCGGCAAGTGTTGCCGAGACATCGTTCACCGATATCCTGTCCGCGGCGTTATGGATGCGCGGCGCCAACCTGCCAGCACACGTATTGTCGCTGCTCGATGCGAGAACCAGCCGCAGCGAAGACAGCACGCCGCTGCGATGGATTATCGAGGCACTGTACGCACTCGACGATCGCGCAGCGCTGCTTACGGAACTCGATGCGCTACCGCCTCACGTCGGCGATACCCCCCGGTTTCTCTATTTCCGACAGGTCGCGGCCTATCGCGCGGGTGATATGCCGGGGGCGCTGGAGGCGGTCGAGCAACGGATCGCTTGCGATCCCGAGGATCTGGCGATTCGGCTCGAGTGGCTCCAGATCCTGCGTCGCTGGCAATTGCGCGAGACGATGGACGCATGGTTCGCCGGTGACGTCGAGGCGTTGGAAGGCCGCGTCGAGCATCGCGCGGACCTCGCCCTGATCCTCGCGAACCACGGTCTCTATGATCGTGCGCGCCGGCTCGCCTATCGGGTCGCGCGCCTCAACCCGGACAATCGCCATGCTCTCGAGCGATTCACTGGCGTGATGATGAACCCTGCGCCGTCTGGTCCGAGCGAGCTGGGACTGTCTCGCGTCGGCCCCGATGCCGTTTTCACGATTGTCGAGGATGGTGGCGGTGAACGCACCTACCGGTTCGATGCCGAACGCGATTTGCCCGCGGAAGCCATCGATCTTACCGAGGAATCCCCGATCGCCCTGGCCGCTCAAGGGCTAGGCAAGGGCGATACGTTCGAGCTGCCAGCGGCCCTAGCCGGGCTGCCGCCCCGCACCTTCAAGATCACGGGCGTACTTCATAAGCATATCCATTATTTTCGCTGGCTGAGTGACGTTCTTCCCGATCGCTTCGGTGGGCCGCAGGTCATCTACAAGATGACGGTCAACCCTGAGGACCTGTCCAGCCTCAATCCGCTGATCGATCATCTGCGGGAGCGCGAGACACAGGCGCAGGCCGTGAACGATGATTATCGCGAGCACGCCAGACCGCTTCGCATCATTGCCGCGATCCACGGCCGGAGCGTGATCGACACCTATGACGGTCTGGGTGAGCTGAGCGAGGGTGCGTTTCATTGCTCCGAGGGTGGCGGGCCAGAGTTCGACCACGAAATCGCTGCGCTGGAGGCCAATCGCCGCCGCGGCTGCGTCGTCGATACCATCACGATGGAGATCATTCGCCGGCACGATCTGTGGAAGCCGGTCCGCGCGGTCGCCGGACCAATCAGCATCGCTCAGGGTACGCTTGATGATTTCATCGAGCGCGCGGATAAAGGCGAGCTTCTGGTCGGGCGATATCAGGGCAACCTCACGCAGCGCGACGGCCACCTTGTCGCGGATCGCGTGCATCCCGCCCACATCGCCGCCGCCGTTCAAGTCCGGCAGTCCGCGCTGGAATGGTTGGGCAGTGCTGCAACGGTCGTTCCCGCGATCGGCCCGCCGGGCCTGGCTCGGCAACTAGTGTCGATGCTGCCCGATGAACTCGGCGGGCAGTTTCAGGATGAAGTCCTCGTCGCGGCACAAAGCGGGCAGTTGTTGCTCAGCGACGATCTTGGGTATCGGCGCTTCGCCGGTTCGGCCGGCATCCGCCTTCGCGCCGGGTTAGCGGCATTGCTGCGGCTGGCGCTCGCGCGGGGTATGATAGTCGAAGAGCGCTACGTCGAGACTCTGTCGGCCTTCGGACGCGCCAGCCACCGGTTCGTCGCGGTTAGCGCTGAAGATATGGCAACCGCGCTCGCACTCGACAGCAATGTCGTTGGAACGACTTTGAGAGGTGTGGCAGCGTTGATCGGTGGACCAGGGTCCAATCTCACCGCGCAATGGAAAGCGGTGTCCGAGTTCCTCGCAGCCGTATGGCAGGAAGATGAACTGGTGGCGCAACGCCACGCTTTGGCCACCTTGATGGCGGATCGACTTCTGTCCGATGCGCCCGATGCGCGCCGCAGCTTTTCGGCAGCGCTTTTCCGCGATCCGGATAATGCGCTGACCGCCTTGGACCGAGCCATTTCGGGCCTTGCCCCCGCCGACGCGAGATCATCTAGGGCAGGGTAAGGACTTCAGGACCGACGGCGGTGATGGCCAGGACGTCGGGTCGACCCGTGTCGTCGCGGCGCACGACGGCTTGTTGTAGTAGCATCGCCGGCCGTTTTGCGGGATCGGCCTTGGGATCGCTCGGCGGCCAGTATCTCTTCAACGCCGCAATGGCATCCGTGGACGCCACCGCCAGCGGATCCGGCATGCGGGGAGCACGCGTCAGCTTCGCCAGACGGGTCGGAATGGACCACACGCGCATGAGGCCGACCGTGGTGTGCCCGCACATAAGCCGGATGTTTTTCACGGCGCCAACATCGCTGGTCGTGGGCCGCAGCACCGAGGGAATTTTTGTGATCGGCGTGGCGGGATCGGGTGAGATTTGCAACGTAACGCGGCCAGCCGTTCGGCGGCGGCAGTCTTTGTCGAGCACCGTCCAGGCGGCTTCGGTCCTGAGCTCGCTGGCCAGCCCGTCGATCTCGGCGACGGCAGCGATCGCCTGCTTTGGGGTCGTCAACATCGGTGTTGGGGATAACCACCACCGCTGGATTGCCGGGCTCGCGAAATACCAGACGATGTTGACGAGCAGCAGCAGCGAGAAGGTCAGGAAGGCGCGCACCAGGAAGACATGCGCCATCTTGATGCAGCTGACCTTCGAGTTGATCCCTTCGCGGTTGCGGCGCGTGTGGAGCAGCAGCCTGCGCGCCAGGGTCTGGCCCGGATGCGGCGCGCCCCAAGCCTTTTCGAGATCGAAATAACCGGGCTCATGCGATGCTGCGACCTGCAGCACCTTGAACGCCCAAAGGCCGGCGGCTGCGCTATAGGCGACGGCGAGGCCGAGCAGCAGCATGTTCAGCCAGATCGGCGCGCCGCCGGCTTTCTTTTCCCACAATGCCCCGACGAGCGTCAGGACCAGCGGGATCAGCGCGGCAACGAGCGGAAGATAGGTCGCCGCCTTCTGGTCCGTGCCGCGCCGCCGTTCCGCCTCACTGTCGGCCTGCCGGCGCGCCTCGTCCAGTGCCGCCTCGCCATCCTTCGTAAAATCCAGCGCGTCGATTGCAGCCTCATCCGCCGTGAGGCTGTCCACAAGCGCTTGCTTTTCCTGAGGCGTCCGTTTCTCAAGCCAAGGCCACAAAAACTGCGCGGTTTCGAAAAGCCATTTGGCTGGGCCTTTTCGTGCTGGCGCCGCGCCTGGTGCGGTCATCGGGCGATCGCCTCGAGCTCATCGACTATCGCGGCCGCGAGCGGCAGGCCGGTCCGCCGCTCTATCCAGGCCCATTGGCCGTTGGGATTGATCTCGAGGAACCAGTAGCGCCCGTCCTGATCCGCGATTAGGTCGATCGCGCCGTAACGCAGGTCAAGCTTCTTGGTCAGCGCCCGGCATTTGTCGACGATGTCGGCGGGGAGTTCGATCGCCTCATGGCGCAGGTCAAGCCGCGTGCCCGACCGCCAGTCGACCTCTGTCTCGTCATGATCCTGCGAATGGATGGCGGCGGCGAAGACGCGGTCGCCGATCACCGTGACGCGCACATCGTAGGCCTTGCGCACCTCGCGCTGGTAGATGACCGGCGCGAGCGACACAGCCTGTTGGTCCATCGACTTGAGCGGGTCGAGCCGCGCGGTGAACAAGACCTCGCCGGCGTCGCCGCGTTCGACCAGCGAATGCCGGAGTGGCTTCCCGATCACGCCGCCGGCCGCGACGAACGCGCTGGCCGATGCGAAGTCGTTCGAGATCAAAGTCTCGGGCACGTTGAACCCCGATTGCACCGCGAGGCTGAGCTGGCGCGGCTTGTCCTCGGCGCGCAGGATCGCGAATGGCGAACTCAACCACCGACCCTCCAGCGCATTCCATAAGGCCTTGGTCACCGCCGACCATTCGTCGGCGAGATAGGTGGTCGTGGCCTCGTCCATCGCAGCCGCCGGCTTGGGGGCACCGGGCCGGCGATAATAAGCCGCGCCGACATCGCCGAGCGAGAAGCTGATATCTGTGGTCTCGATCGCCCAGCCGCCGTCGGCGGTCGGATCGAACCGGACGGTGGCCCGCGGCAGATCTTCGGTATTCAGGCGATGAAATGCGGTGCCACGGCGGCGCAGCTCGACGACGATAAAGTCCGTCGTGAGGTCGCGCTTGTTGGTGACGAGCAGGATCACGGCTCACGCAATCCGATCAGTGGATCATTGAGAGGTGGTCATTGTCTCCCTCGACCACGGCACGCGTGCTAGTCTGCAGCCCGGCCAGCATTGCGCGGATGAGCTTGTCCGCACCATTCCGGTCGTCGCGCAGGCGCGTTCCGAGTTCGAGCGCGGTCGCGCCCCTGCTTTGATCATCGCTTTCCTGCTGAACGTCCGTTTTCGTCACCAGCTCGGCGAGCATGCCGAGACGGCGCCGGGGCGTGAGGGTCCCGTCGCTGGTCAGGTCGTCGTCGGCGCTTTCCTGGCGAACCTTGGTCAAGGTGCTGGTGTCGAGTAGCGCATCGACGCAGGTGCGGGCGGTCGATGCGTTCAAGTTGTCGGCCGCCATCTGCACGTCGGTATCATCGGCCTCCTGCCGCACCTCGGTCAGGGTATGCGTGTCAAGCAGGGCATCGAAACTTCTGATATCGGTCGATGCGTCCTGATCGTCGGCCTCCATCTGGACCAGCGTGACGGTGGTGCCCGCGAGCTCGATGGCTGCCAGCCCGACCGTGTTCGAGGCGTCCTGATCGTCACCTTCCTGGCGCACGCGGGTGGAGGTGTTGGTCTCGATCATGGTCGACGCCGCCGCTTCCACAACCGGAACGATGCCCGCCTCGGTCTCGATCACCCACAGTTGCCCGGCGGGATCATAATGACCCAGCAGTTCCGGCGACGAGATGCGCGGCGTGGCGTGGCGAAAGAGTAGGGGGGCGGTGTGCGCGGTTTCGCTCGGTTCGGACCGCATGATCGTTTCCCTTCTGCCCGGACAGTCGATGCATCTCTTCGCTCGATCTAGGGTCTGGGGCGCTCCAGTTCAAATTGTATCGTGAGAACGATAGAGATGCGCCGAAGACCCCCAGGGCGTTGAGTGACCCAGAAATTTCGGGCAAGCCCCGAGGATGCAGACCCCGCTTCTTCGCCGTCAGTTATGGTATCAAGGCCGGCGCGACATCGTCATCGTCGAACAGGAGTTCCTCCAAACCGATCCGCGTTCGCTTATCGTTCTCGGCGAAGCCGGCATGGGCAAATCGACGCTGTTGCAGCAGCTCGACGCCGTCGACCGGTTCATGGTCTGCACGGCCCGCAAGCTGATCAACACGCCGGACCCGTTGACGCTCATGGGCGACGCGACCACCCTCGTCATCGACGCGCTCGACGAGGTATCGGCCCGCCTCGACGGTGACGCTGTCGATCTGGTGTTGCGCCGTCTTGCGGAACTCGCGCTGCCGCGCTTCATCCTGTCATGCCGCGTCGCTGACTGGCGCAGGGCGACCGCGCTCCAGGGCATCACCGATTTCTATGAATCGGCGCCGCTGGAACTGCATCTCGATCCGCTGACCCGCGAAGACGCGACGACATACCTGGCCGCACTAGTCGGCGCGGAAGCTGGTGACGCCGCGATCGACCATCTCGAGGAACGCGGTCTTGGCGGTCTCTGGCGCAATCCCCAGACCCTGAACCTCGTCGCCGATGTCGTGGCCAAGGGTCGCTTGCCGACGTCGAAGGGCGTCCTCTTCGCCGGCGCGACCAAGCTGATGCGATCCGAGCATCGCGAGGAGAAAGCGGGCACACCGGTCGCGTCGCTCGCCGAGGACGATGTGCTCGATGCGGCCGGTGCCGCATTCGCGATCATGATCCTCACCGGAAAAGAAGCGATCTCGCGCAAGGTGAATGTGGCGGAAGGCGATATTCCGCTCGCGGAGGCCGCCAGCCTGCCCGGCGGCGGAATGCTTCCCGACATACTCGGATCGCGCTTGTTTTCCGGCGTGTCCGACGATCGCTTCAGTTACGACCATCGCGCGATCGGCGAGTTTCTCGGCGCTCGCTGGCTTGCCCAGCAAGCGAACACGCCGCGCAAGCAGCGCCGCCTCCTCGAACTCTTCAATGGCCAGTCGCTCGTACCCGCCAGCTTGCGCGGGCTTCACGCCTGGCTCGCCTGGCATTCGGCACCCTTGGCCGAGCCCGTCATCGTGGCCGACCCGATGGGTGTCATCGAGTATGGCGACGCCGATGCGCTGACCGCACCGCAGGGCCGCGCGCTGTTTGAGGCCTTGCGTCGCCTGTCCAGGTCCAAGCCGCGCTTCCGCGACTGGGCCGACTATCGTACCGGCGGACTCGTTCAATCCGAGCTGCTCCCAGAAATCCGCGACGCCATCGCGGGCGTGGGCGTCGAATTCGGTCTGCGCTTGCTCGTGCTGCAGGCGCTCAAACGGTCGCCGCTGATCGAGGAGCTCCAGACCGACCTGGTAAACCTGCTGCTGTCGCCCGACCAGTATTTCGCGGCCCGGAGCGAGGCCGGCGATCGACTGGTCGAGTCGGGCCTCACGCGCGATTGGTCGACAATCTTCGGGGAGCTGCTGGAGCAACACAGCGACGATAGCGTGCGGCTCGTCAGCGAGCTGATGAACGCAATTGGCTACGCTCATTTCAGTGACGCGCTTCTGCTCGACACCGTGCGCGCGCAGTTCGATCGGACCGAGCGCACCGTCGGGGTGTTTCTGTCGCTCGAACGCTATTTGCCCGACGACCGGTTGGACGCGCTGATCGCCGAGATCGCCGAAATGGCCAAGGCGATGGGGCGGCCGCACGAGCGGCACAAAGACAGCGCTATTTCCGACCTGATGTACGCCTTGCTCGCGCGGCGCCTGACCCTGCCGTTACCCGATGTCGAGGTGCTATGGTCTTGGCTCGAGCCGTTCGAGGAGCGGTCGGGCTATCAGCGCGAAACCCGCCAGGCCGTCGCGCGCATCTTCGAGGAAAACGATACGCTGCGCCGCGCGCTGCAGCGTTACGTCCTGCTCGATCTGCCCGGCGACAAAACGCCCTGGCAGCGCAACTGGCGGCTGGCCGACCGTTGCTCTGGTCTGAACCCGAGCGAAGCCGATGTCTGCGCTCTGCTCGCCCATCTGGCCGATGACGATGAACGCTGGCGCGACGTGGTCACCATTGCGCGACATGGCCCGGAGCATGGCGAGACAGTCCGCGTTGCTGCCGCCCGCTTCGCCGCGGGCGATACGGAAAAGATGCAGTGGCTCGCCAGGCTGGCCGAACACGTCGTGCCCGAATGGCAGATCGAGCAGGAGAAGCGCACGAGTGAACGAAAGGCCAAGCAGGACGCCACCTGGAAGGAGCACCGCGCCAATTTCACTGCGCATATCGAGGAAGTCCGGCGCGGCGATTACGGCTACGTGATCAATCCGGCCAAGGCCTATCTCAAGCTGTTCCAGGACATGGGCGATGAGGCCGCCGACGGACCCGCGCGGCTGCTCGAATGGCTCGGTCCCGACCTTCGCGACGCGGCACTCAGCGGGTTCGACGCGTTCCTTAAACTTGATCCGCCACAGCCGACCGCCACCGACATCGTCGAGAGCCATGCCGAGGGCAGACGCTGGCCCGCTGGCTACATCATCATCGCTGCCCTGGCGGAACGGCAACGAACCGGCCGGGGCTATAACGACTTGCCCGACGAACGGTTGACGGCCGGCCTGTTTGAAATCCGACACACCCGGCTCGACGACCATGCCGGCATTACCGGCCTCGACGCCCTCCTCACGGACGAACTTCGCAAACGAGGCAGCTACAACGGCGCGCTTCGTCAATTTCTCGAAACGCAAATTGCCGCCCGCCTCCAGCATGTCGATGGCCTCTACGCACTCATGCGGAACGAGGAGGATAATGACGTCGCCGACACGTTCGCGCTCGATTGGATCGTTCGCTTCCCGCAAATGTCCGCGGAAGCGGAATCCGAGATTATCGATCGCTTGCTTAGGACCGATCCTGGCCGCGCGACGCTCCGCACGATCGTCCCCGATCGTCGCGCGACAGACCTTGATGACGAGCGTCGGCGTACTTGGGATGCGGTCGGAATCATCGTCGATTTCAACGACACACTGCGGTCGCTCGCTGACGGACCCGGCATCGAGCCAGCGTTATTCTGGCATTTGCGTGCCCGCCTCGGCGACCGTCGTCATGGCGTTCCCCACACTCAACTCGATGTCGAGCAACTCGTTTGGGCAATCGCTACGTTTCGCTCGGTTTTCCCGGCCGAACATCGCCCGAATACCGTCACCACGGGCGATACCAATCCGTGGGACGCTACCGACTACCTGTCGGCGATGATCAATCGGCTGGGGGATAATGCGTCGCCGGCGGCGACCGAAGCGCTGGTCGGTCTGCGCGATGCGCCAACCGATGGCTATACGGAGGTGCTGCGCGTCGCGGTCGCCGAGCAAAAACGCAAACGCGTCGAAGCCGAATGGCGCTCCCCGAACCTCGATACGGTCATCGCTGCGATCGACGACCGGACGCCGACCACCGCTGCTCAATTCCTGGCCGTACTGGTCGAGGAGCTCGCGGTCGTTCAGGCCAAGATACGTGGCAGCGACATCAATTGGTATCGCGATTTCTTCGATGGCGGAGCGCCCGCGGTTGAAGAGCATTGTCGCGACACGATCATCAAAATGTTCGGCACGCTCCCATTCGGTATCAAGGGCCTTCCCGAGGGTCATCTGGCCGATGCCAAGCGGTGCGATATTCTTTGTCTGCTCGGCGATATGATGATCCCGATCGAGATCAAGGGCCAGTGGCACCGCGATCTCTGGACCGCTGCCGATCGCCAGCTCGACCTGTTTTACACGACCGACCACCGAGCTGAGCGCGGCATCTATCTCGTCCTTTGGTTCGGCCCCGGGACGACGAAATCGCTCAAGACACCGCCTGAGCGTGTGGCCGCGCCGCATAGCGCCGACGCCCTGCGTGACGCGCTGGTCGGCTTGAGTGCGAGCACCGGCGACGGGCGCACCGAAATACTCGTCCTTGACCTAACCAGACCGGCATGACCGGGCGCTTGGCCCTGCAAGCCAAGCTCGACGCCGCCGTCGAGCGCCGCACCATGACGCTGGTGCAGGGATTGCCGCGCGTTGGACGAAGCCGTCTGATCACCGACTGGATGGAGCGACGAACCGATGCCGTCTTGCGCGCCGACCCGGAAGTCGAGGGCGGATCGGACGGCATCCTGGTGCTCGATCACCTCGATCAAGGCGGTGTTGCCGATCTGATTGCCGCGGTGCGTGCGTCTGAGGTTGCTGGAGGTCGTACCCGCTATGTAGCCGTCCCTACCGATCTGGCGACCAGCTTTGCGCTGCGCGATGCGCTCACCGGCGGATTTGAGACGATCGACGTCATGCCGTTGCGCCCTGACGAAATCGAGCCCAGCGGCACGCCGCTATCCGCCGCAATGGGACCGCTCCTCGACGTCGCCGCTGCTGCGCCGCCCGAGCCGCAATCGGTTCCCGATCCCCACCATCACTGGTTGCGTGGCGGGTTCCCGGAGAGTCTGGATGCGCCTAGCGACCAGGCGAGCCTGAACTGGCGCCGCGAGTTGCTCGAGCCACTGCTCGAGCGCGACTATAGCCGGTGCGGTCTGCCGGCTGCCTATCCGCTGCACGACGTCCTGCGCTGGCTCGCGCAGCGCAACAGCGCCGAAATGGACGATACCGTCAGCCGTTTCGGCAAGCGCCCCAAGCTAAAGTCGGCAATCTTCGTGCTGGAAAAGCTTGGCCTCATCCGGCGGCTGCCGAACGTTGCCACCATCGATCATCCCGAAGACCCGTTGATGGACAAACTGTTCGTACGCGACACCGGCCTTCTCCACGCTTTGGTCGGCATCGTGACCGTCGACCAGCTCGAGAGGCACAAGGCGGTCGGCGCGAGCTTTGAAAGCTACGCGATCGAAGCGCTGATCGCATCCGCCGGACCCGAATGCGGCAAGAGCTTCTATCGCTTCGATAACGGGCAGGGGGACGACGAGATTGATCTGATCCTCGACTTTCCAACTCAAGGCGGTCGGCGAATCGCGATCGAGTGCAAGGTCGGTCCAACCAAGCGGCCCGAGCCAGGCTTCTTTCGGGCTTGCGGCGTGTTGGGCATCACCGATCAGTTCGTGGTGCATTCCGGCCCGGACTCCTTCCTCAATGAAGGGATTCCCCGGTTCGATCTGCGTTCGGCCATGAAGCGGATCGCGGAGAATCCGTAACAGATATGCTCGACGAACTCCTCGACCTTTGACGCTCATGCAAACCGGCAAGATGTTGTGATTCCCGTTCTGCTGTTCGATGAACCCTTCTGGCGCGAGGTGCTCGATCTCGGTGCCCTCGTCCGACGTGGCCTGGTCGCCAAACGCGACCTTGGCCTCGTCCACTTAGTCCGGGACGCCGATGAGGCCTTGAGTGCGGTCCAGGCCTTCTATGCCTCGAATCCAGAACCGGTCTGGCATCGCCGCCAGATTCTGTAGCCCGGGGGCTCGCAGAATGGGTGGTGAATGTTGGCCGCCGAAGTGCCAAGTCGCGCGTGGCCCATTCGCTGTGTGAGTTCACCTGCCGGGTGGAGGGTCGGGACGGCGAGACGGGTTTGCCGATTACGATGCCTGCCACGCAAGCGCAGCTCGCCGATATAACGGGGCTGACCGCCGTTCACGTCAATCGTACCCTCCAGTCGTTAAGGCAGGATGGGCTAATAACTTTGAGTGCCGGCATGCTAACCGTGTTGAATTAGGATCGGTTCGCCAAAGTGGCGGATTTTAACCCTGACTATCTGCGAATCGAGCGCCAGGCTTCGCTAGCCGCATAGCCGCCTAATATCGGCCTGGCCGCCTACCATCTATCACCGGACGTCGCGCGACGGTCAAACGAATGGCGGCTTTCGGGATTTTCGCGAATTCGATCGAACGGCTGCAGTTAGGGCGCGTAGCTGCTGTTATGTTCGAGATGAACCAATGGCCGCCTACGCCATCTGCGAGCCCGAAAGCGGTCAGGCCGCTCTCCCCCAATTTTGCCGTTCAGCCCAGACATAGGCAACCCGCATCTTATGAGGGTGCGGCCGACGCGGTATTAATTGCGGCCAGCGAGTTCCGAGGTATTCGTTAGGCGGCGTTCGGCCTCAAGCAAACTCTTTATCGGGGAGCGGTTATGGGAACCCGGCGACTTATCCGGAACTTCTCGTGAAAAATCAACATATATTGGCGGAAGAGGTGGGATTCGAACCCACGGTAGAGTTACCCCTACGCTGGTTTTCAAGACCAGTTCCTTAAACCACTCGGACACTCTT
>Ga0308164_10002894_pt1 | contig 16319 bp, 11 predicted proteins | sample PhyTR2_FD_201031 | JGI IMG/M metagenome (GOLD analysis project Ga0308164, IMG submission 201031) | Phyllosphere microbial communities from UC Gill Tract Community Farm, Albany, California, United States - DLSLT.R2 | ecosystem: Host-associated > Plants > Phyllosphere > Unclassified | place: USA... | reverse complement strand
CGCCGGCCGCGCGTCGCAGGAACAGGTTCATGCGATCGACCGCGGAACGGGTGAGCGTTATCGTACCGCCGTCCGAATAGGGCTCGATCTGCGCATCCGCGACGAGATGGGCGAGCCAGCGCTGGCCGACCGCCGGCGGCGTCTTCGTGAGCGCCATCAAGTCGGGTGCGGTAATAGCCTCATCGCTGGCTTCGGCGACGAACAACCGCAACAGCATGTTCCATGCGTGTTCGTCGAAGATCTCGCTGGGAAATATGTCCCCGCGCATGTCGCGTACCGTGAGGAGGTTTTCCGCGGTGCGGACCGAGTCGGTGTCGATTGCCATACGCTAACATGACAGATCGGGGTTGCGACGCGCTAGCAAAAATGGCGCGATTTCGTGGCTAACACAGGTTGCTGAGAGCCGTGATAACCTAGCACATTGCGCACGATCGCCGCGATGGCGAACGTGGGACATGGGCCCCGATACCGACGACACATGGATTCTGCGCGATGCCATCGAACATGCCTTGGCAATTGCCGATGCGCAGCGACGGTATCTGATGGCGGCGTTGCTGGCACATTGCCTCGACGAACTGGCGGACAACCCACCAACAAGCGCATGATGGTGCCAAGCCGGGCACCGCCTCCGTTCATTATCGCCGCTGTCGTCACGAAACACCAAAGCGTCCAAACCGGCCGAGCGGTGACAATTTTACAACGTTTAAGACAGAATGTTACAGTTGCCTGAATAAGGCGTAGTCATTGATTGCGTTCCCAAAATGGTCTGCATACCCTCTCCATATTGGCGTACGTCCCAGAGCGGGTGGCGCGAACAAGGGGATGTAACGTGACGACTATCGCTACCTCGCGCACGCGCGGCGCACGCACCGGATCGCGCCATGCGCGCGCGGCCTTGCTGACCTCGACGGCGTTGCTCGCCGCGGCGGCGCTGCCATCGATCGCTGCCGCGCAGGACCGCCTGCCGCGCATGGAATCGATCGCCTACGGAAGCACGCTGAACCCGGTCGATGTCGTTTCCGAACCCAACATCGTGATCTCGGCACCGGGCACGCCGACCACGGCGCAGGATATCGCTGGCGGCGTGAACGGCGTCGGCCAGATGACGATCTCGACGGGCGGCGGCGGCGTCGGCCTGTGCACGGGGACGCTGATCAATCCGCGCACGGTGATCTTCGCCGCGCACTGCGTGAACGAGAACGCCGCCGGCACCGGCGCGCAGAACCCCTGGGGCTATGGTGCGCAGGGCGGTGGCATCCCGATCGCGTTCGGTTTCCAGCAGAACAACCGTCCGGCCCTGCTCGACTGGTTCCTGCCGACCACCGCGACCGGCGCGGTCAACACGCAGCAGTACAAGACCAACACCGCCAACTTCCTCTACAACGTCAACCAGGTCGTGTATAACGCCGACTCGCTGAAGCTCGGTCTTGCGCAGAACTTCCTGCAGGGCGACGTCGCGATCGCGACGCTGGATACGCCGGCGGCCAACGTGCCGACCTGGGCGCTGCTGCTGTCGGCACTGCCCGCGCCTGCCGCGATCAGCGACACCACCGGCACCGGCTACCACGTCACGATCACCGGCTATGGTCGCAACGGCCAGGGTGGTACGCTCGTCGGCGACACCAACGGAATCGATTACCGCCGTCGCATCGCCGAGAACACGATCGGCATCCTCGGCTCGTTCGACGACCTCAACGGCTTCCTCTACGGCTCGATCGATGGGATGCCGCAGAACCTGTATCAGCTCGATTTCGACGATCCCCGCCGTGGCACCGCCGCTGCCAGCCCGTACGACTTCAACATTTTCAAGGACAACGCACTACCCAACGAGGGAACGACCGCAGGTGGGGATTCGGGTGGGCCGCTGATCCTCGACCGGACTTTCGCCAAGCAGGTCGTGATCGGCGTGTTGTCGGGCGGTAACCGCTTTTACAACGAGACACCGTTCGGCGCTTACGGGACGGCGAGTTTCTACCAGCCGCTGTATCTGTTCGCGGACTATATCGCTGCCAACAACCCCTATCGCTATGCGCAGACCAAGACCGGCGACGGCCTGTGGACCGATGCGTCGCACTGGGTGACCGCGCTCGATCCGAACTACCAGATCATCGTCGACGGCAAGCTCGTGAACGGCGTTCCCACCACCGTCGGTGCGGGCATCGCAGGCGATGGCAACAAGTTCGGTCAGGTCTGCTTTGAGACCGACTGTCTCGATGTGAAGACCGGCGTCGAGACGATCGGCGGCGTACCGGTGGCCAACGGGCCACGTCCTGCCGCCGGACCTGCGCTAGCGGCGCTGTCGCCCACGCTTGCCAACGGCCTGCCGGGCGCGAGCAATTTCGTGCCCAACAACATCGATCCCGATCGCACGACACAGCGTAGCGCCCGCTATTACGACGTCACGTTGTCGGCGGCAGGCACGACCACGCTGAACTCCGCGGTGACGGTCGACAAGTTCACCGTCGCGGGCAGCACGGCGAAGCTCGCCGTGACGTCGGCCGGGTCGCTCACCAGCTTGATGACGATCAACCAGGTGACCGGCACCGTCCAGAACGACGGCGTGATCTCGACGCCGGGCGATTACTTCATGCTGGCGGGCATGCTGACCGGGTCTGGGCGGATCAACACGCCGTTCTTCACCAGCGTCGCCGGGATGATCGCGCCCGGCACGACGGGGACGATCGGCACGCTGACGATCGGCGGCAACGGCGTGCTCGCCTCGGGTACCAACCTGCTGATTGATCTCGGGCCGAACGGCACGTCGGACAAGCTCGCCTTTGTGGCGACGACGTTCAACGCGGCGGGCGTGGCGACCAACGGCATCGCCAATCTCGGCGGTCGCGTCGGTTTCGCGCCGGTCGCGGGTCAAACGATCCGGTACAACGACCTCTACACGATCGTCACTGCGCAAGGCGGCATCACCGGTTCGTTCGCGGCCGCGACACCGCTCAGCGCAATCCTGACGCCGAGCTATGTCTATAGCGCCAATGCGGTGCAGGTCCGGATCCTCGCAGGTCAGTATCGCAACGTCGTGGCCGCGACGCCGGTGCAGTCGGCCTATGCTGGGCTGCTCGACCAGAACCGCTCCAATTATGCGGCGCTGAGCAATGTCTATGGTTCGCTCGACCTGCAGAACGCGGCGACGATCCGCTCGACGCTGGAGGGCCTCGCACCGCGGGCCGAGACGCTCAAGTCGAGCCTCGGCGTCGCGTCGATCGACACGATGTCGCGCTTCTACCGTGATCACATCGCGCAGATCGATACGCGTGGCGGGCTCGGCGGGACGCTTGCGGTGATCGGCAAGCCGGTCCAGGTCGCCTCGTTGATGGCGAGCGACCTTCCCGGCGGGCAGGACATGATGAGCGACTCGAGCGGCACCGTGTTGCAGCAGGGTCGTCTGCCCGACGACATGAGCGGCTTCATCGCGGGCGGCTATATCGACGGCAAGAGCCGGTCGATGCCGGGGACGAACCCGTTCGGCGGGCATGACAAGTTCGACGGCTATTTTGCGGCTGTGGGGCTTGAAAAGCAGGCAGGCGAGGGTGGCGTGATCGGCTTCTCGTTCTCGTACACCAACACCGACGGCACCACCGGCGGCATCGCGCAGCGCGCCAAGGGCGAACTGTTCCAGGGCACGTTGTACGGCAAGCTGGAGACCGCATCGGGGATCGTCCTCGATACGCAGTTCAGCGCGGGTGCGTTCGTCGCCAAGACCGATCGCAACGTCGGCTTCGTCGGCACCAACTACCGCCTGCGCGGCACCGACAATGCGCTGACCGTCGTCAGCGAGGTCGGCCTCGGCAAGGCATTCGACCTGTCGATGCTCAAGGTCGGCCCGCGCGTGTCGATGCGCGCGAGCCATATCGGCTTCGGCAAGTCGATCGAGAATGGCGGCGGACCCGCTCTGTTCGTCGATCGCGACAGCTTCGACAGCCTGCAGGGTCGTGCTGGGTTGGTGCTCAGCGGCAGTGGTTCGTTCCGGCCTTATGCCGCCGCGAACTATGTTCATGACTTCCAGTCGACGCCGGGCGTGTTCGGTGCCAACTTCGTCGGCGGGATCGGCCCGAACGCGCTGTTCGCACTGGCCGGGCAGGACAAGAACTGGGGCGAGATCAGCGCCGGGCTGACGCTGGTGGGCGACAGCGTCGACATCTCGGTCGGCGCGGACACCACCGTCGAGCGCAAGGACGTGTCGAACCAGTCGTACAAGGGCTCGATCAAGATCCGCTTCTGATCAGGGCAGTTCCAGATCGTTAGGATAGCGAAAGGGTCATCCGCTCATGCGGATGGCCCTTTTTCGTATTCGCGACCGCGCCTGCCTGAGGTTTGGGGGACCGAGCGCTTTCGAGCCGCAGCCATCCACCAGTCCGTCATCCTGACGAAAGTCAGGATCCAAAGCCGTGAAGGGCGGTCATCCGTTACCCTGGATCCTGACTTTCGTCAGGATGACGGAGGGTCGGAGCGCGCGCTTGGACGACTTGTCGTACCTCGGGCCGCCACACCACGAACGTCCGCCGTTCTCACCTCAACATGCAAAACGCGCAATTGACTGCCTGGGCAATGGTTGCCATGGCAACGACATGGCGTTCTACACCAAATCGGAATTCGGGCCGGACTGCTCGCTCGGCTACCTCGCGCGACGGATCCATCAGATCGGGCAGAGCCTGATCGAGCCGGTGTTCGCGGCGGAGGGTCTGTCCGGGACGCAGTGGTCGGCGCTCATGTCCATCCTCGCAGGCCGGGCCGCGACGTGTGCCGACCTCGCGCGGGATCTTTCGCACGACAAGGGTGCGACGACGCGGCTGGTCGACGCGATGGAGCAGAACGGGTGGGTCACGCGGTCGCGCGCGAGCGACGACCGGCGAGTGCTGAATCTCGAACTGACGTCCGACGGCGAGGCGGTTGCGATCCGGTGTCGCGATAAGATCATAGAATACTGGAATAGCCTGCTGACGGGCTGGGACCGGGCCGAAATCGAGAAGTTGATCGAACTGATGCAAAAACTCCGCACGACGCTGGACGACGCTCTGACCGAAGGACGCCGCGCATGAAGATTGGCACTGCCCTGGCCCCGATCACGGTGGCGGGGCTGTTCGCGGGGTGCGCGATCCCGGCGTCGAAGACCGTCGTGGAGCCGGTATCGGCCACTGCGCTGGGGCTGGCTCCGGACGCCGCGCCGGTGATCGCGACCGACTGGTGGCGGTCATTCGGTGATCCGCAGCTCGATCGGCTGGTGCGCGATTCGGTCGCTGGCAGCCCGTCGCTCGATGCGGCGCTGGCACGGGTCGCTCAGGCGCAGGCGGTGCTTTCGACGCGGCGTGCCGACAATGGCCCCGACGTGACGCTCGATGCGCAGGAGCAATTGACGCGACTGAGCGGGCGCTACACGATCCCGCCGCCCTATGCCGGATCGACGCGGTTCGTCGGGTCGACCGCGGCGAACCTCAGCTGGAACCTCGATCTGTTCGGGCGGCAAAAGGCTGCGATCGAGGGCGCGCGGGCGTCGGTGCGTGCGGCTTCGCTCGACGTCGCGGCGGCGCGGATGGCGCTGTCGGGGGCGGTGGTGCAGACGTATATCGATCTCGAACGCGCCGAGGCGCAGGCGGGGATCGCCCAGCGTACGATCGCGACGCGCCAGAATTCGCTGAAGCTGGTGAACGTGCGGATCCGCAACAACTTGGCGAGCAAGCTCGACGCGCAGGCTGCGACGACTCTGCTGGCGCAGGCGCGGCAGGCGTTGCTGCGCGCGCAGGCGGCGCAGGTGCTCGCGAAGAACGCACTGGCGGCGCTGGCCGGGCGTGGTGCGGATTATCCGGCAACGATCGGTGCGACGGCGTTGCGGCTCGACGCTGCGCTGCCGTTACCCAAGACCGTGCCGGCCGACCTGCTGGCGCGGCGTGCCGATATCGCGGCGGCGCAGGCGCGGATCGAGGCTGCGGCGGCCGGACGTCAGGTTGCGCGGAAAGCGTTCTATCCGAACGTCAATCTGGCGGCGCTCGCGGGGTTCCAGGCGGTCGGACTCGGCAACCTGTTCTCGCTCGATGCGGGCACGGTCGGCGTCGGGCCGGCGATCCATCTGCCGATCTTCGACAATGGCCGGTTGAAGGCGGACCTCGCGGGCGCGACCGCGGCGCTCGATCTCGCGACCGCGGATTACAACGACCGGGTGATCGGTGCGGTGCGCGAGGCGGGCGATGCGGTCGCGCGGATCGGGGCGCTCGACGCCGACCGGGTGCGACAGCGCGAGGTGGTGCGCGGCTATGCCGAGACCGGGCGGCTGAACGCGATCCGCGTGTCGAGTGGTCTCGATAGCCGGCTCGACCTCGTCGACAACGACGTCCGCACGCTGGCCGCCGAACAGGCCGATGCCGACCTCGCCGCCCATGCCGCGCAACAGCGTGTGCAGCTCGTGCTGGCGCTGGGTGGTGGTTATGATTTTCAGGGGATGACGCGATGACCGATACGCAAACGCCGGCGCCCGCCGCGGCTCCGACCGGCAATCCGCGCGCACGCAAGCGCGCGCTGACGATCCTCGGCGTGGTCGTCGTGATCGGTGCGATCGTGTGGGCGGTGTTCCACTTCCTGCTCGCTGCGCCCGAGCAGGAGACCGACGATGCCTATGTCGCGGGCGACGTGGTGGCGATCACCGCGCGCGATCCGGGGCAGGTGACCGCGATCCATGCCGACAACACGCAGGTCGTGAAGGCAGGCCAGCCGCTGATCGACCTCGACGCGGCAACCGCGGATGTCGGCGTGGCGTCGGCGGAGGCGGAACTCGCACGGGCGGTTCGCGCGACGCGGTCGGACTTCTCAAAGGTGAACGAGACCGGGGCTGCGGTCGTGCAGGCGGAGGCCGAACTGGCGCGCGCGCGGAACGATCTTGCGCGCCGCCGTGGGGCCGCCGCGGAAGGCGCGATCTCGGGCGAGGAGCTGAGTCACGCGGCGGATCAGGTGAAGGTGGCGAGTGCGACGCTGCAACTGGCGCGCAGCCAGCAGGCGCAGTCGCGTAACGGTGTCGTCGGCACCACGGTGTCGAACAACCCGGCGGTGCTGGCGGCGATCGCGGCCTATCGACGCGCGGCGATCACGCGGAGCCACATGCATGTCGTCGCGCCGATCGATGGCGTCGTCGCGCAACGGACGGTGCAGCTTGGGCAGCAGGTTTCGGCGGGAATGCCGCTGATGGCGGTGGTGCCGCTCGACCGGGTCTGGGTCGATGCGAACTTCCGCGAGACTCAGTTGCGCGATCTGCGGATCGGGCAGGCGGCTACCGTGACGGCGGACATGTACGGGGACGACTTGGTCTATCATGGCCATGTCGTCGGGTTGGGCGCGGGTAGCGGCAACGCGTTCGCGCTGCTGCCGCCGCAGAATGCGAGCGGGAACTGGATAAAGATCACGCAGCGCGTGCCGGTCCGTATCGCGCTCGACAAGGGTGAGCTGCGGCGCAATCCGTTGCGGGTCGGGCTGTCGGTGAATGCGATCGTCGATACCGCGAACAAGTCGGGGACGATGGTCGGGCGGCCTGCGGTGGCGGCGTATAAGGGGTTGGCGACCGGGCAGGGGGATGCCGCGGTCGATGCGAAGATCCGCCAGATCATCGCGGCCAACCGGTGATGATTGTGCGGTGGCCGCTAGTAGGGTCCGGTCCCTTCCTCTTTGTTCTCCCGCGAAGGCGGGAGCCCAGTCTGGGTCCCCGCCTTCGCGGGGAAACAAGGGCCGGGCGGTCGACTTTGTTGGGAACACCACCCCGGCGGAGGCCGGGGCCCAACTGGAAAGGTGGTCGTAACGAAGCGCTGCCTCCCGTCAGCGACGTTGCCCAATTGGGCCCCGGCCTTCGCCGGGGTGGTTGTGGTGTAGCAGTTCGCTTTCAGCGGGACGCTTTCTAATGGCCGCCCCCTCCGGCCCCGGTCCCGCTCCTCTCGTCGGCGGCTCGCTTGCGCTCACCGCATTCGCGCTCGCGCTCGGTACGTTCATGCAGGTGCTCGACACGACGATTGCCAACGTCTCGCTTCCCACCATCGCCGGCAATCTCGGCGTTTCCAGCGACAACTCCACCTGGATCGTCACCGCGTTTGCGGTCGCCAACGGAGTCGCGGTGCCGCTGACCGGGTGGCTGATGGGCCGATTCGGCGTGGTGCGGACGTTCTGCGTGTCCGTCTTCCTGTTCACGATCGCGTCGTTCCTGTGCGGGATCGCATGGGACCTGCCCTCGCTGATCGGCTTCCGCATTCTCCAGGGCGCCGTATCCGGGCCGATGATTCCGGGCAGCCAGGCGCTGCTGATCGCGATCTTCCCTGTCCACAAACGCTCCACCGCGCTCGGCATCTGGTCGATGACCACGCTGGTCGCGCCGATCATGGGGCCGATCCTTGGCGGCTACATCTCTGATAACTACCACTGGAGCTGGATTTTCCTGATCAACGTGCCGTTTGGGATGTTCTGCGCGTTCGTATGCTGGAACAAGCTCGGCAAGCGCGACACGCCGACGCGGAAGCTGCCGATCGACCAGGTCGGGTTGATCCTCCTGGTGATCTGGGTCGGTGCGCTGCAGATCGTGCTCGATCTCGGCAAGAACGACGACTGGTTCGCCGCCGACCGCATCGTCATCGCCGCGGTCGTCGCCGCGATCGGCTTTGTCGGCTGGATCATCTGGGAGCTGACCGACGCCAACCCGGCGGTGAACCTGTCGCTGTTCAAGAGCCGCAACTTCACCATCGGGACGATCGCGTTCTGCTTGGGCTATGCTGTGTTCTTCGCCAACACGCTGCTGCTGCCGCTCTGGTTGCAGACGCAGCTCGGCTACACCGCGACCTGGGCGGGGCTGGTCGCCGCACCATCGGGCGCGGTGGCGGTGATCCTGACGCCGTTCGTCGCCCGACTGAGTGGCAAGATCGACGCGCGTATCCTCGCCACGGTGGCGTTCGCGTCGTTCGGCTACTCCTATTACCTGCGCTCGGGCTACACGACGGGCGCGAGCTTCTACGACCTGATGCTGCCGCTGATGGTGCAGGGAATCGCGATGAGCACGTTCTTCCTCGCGATGCTGACGATCTCGCTCGACCGTATCCCGGCCGAGCGGCTGCCGTCGGCGACGGGCATCTCGAACTTCGCGCGCATCACCTCGGGCAGCTTTGCCGCGTCGATCATCACGACCGCCTGGGATCGCCGCGAGACGCTCCACCAGAGCCGGTTGTCGGAAGCGATCGGCACCGGTTCGCCCTACCAGATGGCGCAGGGTGCGCTGACGCGGATGGGGCTGACCGACGTGCAGGCGGCCGGCGCGATCACGCGGCAGATGGTGGCGCAGGCGTATCTGCTCGCGTCGACCGACCTGTTCCGCGTCTCGGCCTGGCTGTGCCTCGCGATGGTGATCATCGTCTGGTTCACGCGCCGCGCGAGCCCTCCGCAAGGCCCGATCGCCGCGGATTGATCGCTCCGGTTGTCGTTTTCTTACCACCGGCGGGCCGTCGTACGATTGCCCGCCGATTGAAACGTTATCGCAACCACTTCGCCCCTAACGGTCGCTTTACCAGATACCAACTGCCTGTGGGGGGCCAGCTACCATGATGACCAAGAACACCGTTTTGCGGATCGCAGCCGCATGTCTTTTGTCGAGCGCGGCACCAGCCTGGGCCGGTACGCCGACGACCTGCATCCAGTCGATCAGCACGCCGCGCCTGGTCTGCGACGAAGGGGCGTGCGTGCGCGTCTCGGTCAAGGATTTGTGCGACGCCGTGCGCGCGTCCTATCCCGTCAAGCGCCGTGCCGTGAAGCCGATCCGCATCGACGACAACCCGGTCCGTACCGAACTGACGCTGCTGATCGCCAGCGTCAGCTAAGCGACGAAGGCATACGCGGCGCCGGGGACGTGCACCGCGAAGTCGGTCGGGGCGAGCGTCCCGTCCGGCAGGATATCGAGCATCGTCACGCGCTGATCGCGTTCGTGGACGACGATCATTCGGTTTTGCTCTTCCAACACCATGAAGAAACGCGGCGATGCGCCTCCGCTGGCGATATGCTGGAGGAGGGTGGGATCGCCGCCTTCGCTCAGCGCGAAGACCGCGATGCTGTCATGGCCGCGGTTGGATACGTACAGCCGGTCGCCTGTCGAGTTGGCACCTATGTGCGCGATGATATTCGCGCCCTGCCAGCCTGCGGGGAGGGTCGATAGTGACATGCGGGGCTTCAGATCGCTATCTTGAACGTCGAGCGCGAGAAGCGTGCTGTCGAGTTCGCAGATAAGATACGCCGATTGCGGGTGCTGCTCGTGGAAAAACAGGTGGCGCGGTCCTGATCCAGGCACGGCCTTAAGCGCAGTGTACGGCTCTCCGAGTGTTGCCTGTTCCGCGTCGAATGCAAAGGCGAGCACTTCGTCGGTGCCGAGATCCACGATATATAGGAACCGGTTGTCGAGACCAAAGCCGACCCAGTGTGCGTGCGGCGATTGCTGGCGTTCGGGATCGGGGCCGCTGCCGTCATTGGCGTGCACCGTTGGCTGGCCGATCGGCAGGCCACTCCGTGGATCCAGCCGGAACATCGAGACGCTGCCACTCGCATAGTTCGCGACCGCGACGCAGGATTGCGTGCGATCCAGCGCAACGTGGCACGGTGCTGCACCACCGACCGGGACGTGCGCCAGCCGGACCCAGCCCGAGGCGGTGCGACGGTTTACGCCGAGCGCGCCGTCGTCCTGCTCGTCGACCAGGTAATGGAGATCGAACCGCGACGAATATGTGCCGAACGATGCGTTGCGTGCATCCGGATGTGGAGCGCCGAGCAAACCGGTTCTGCCGAGCGGATAGATACCGGCGCCGCCACCGCCGGCATAGGTGCCGATCCAGAGCGATCGCACGGTGTCGAAATCGGGGCGGGGGTCGGGAAGCGTCATGTAACGGCTTCTAGCCGCGGTCGGCTCGTCGTCGCATCCCAATTCGGATCAGCGTTCGAGCAGCGCGATCAGCTGTTCGCGGTACAGCAGCGCCAGTTCCTCATGCATCAGCGCGATGATCGGGGTCGGCGCACGCATCGCCAGTACGGACTGGTCATCCATGCGGCGTTCGATCACGGAAGGGTGCGGCAGGAAGTCCATTATCATCGTGTTGCGCCGGCTATGTTGCGGCGGGATTTCTCGACAGGGTTAACGCCGGTAACCGCAGCAAGACGTGGATGTTTCGCCAAAATTTCCGGAGGCTGGTATTGGCGTCGGCGTTGCCCTACCGCGGCGCGATGGGCGATCTGGATAGACTGGTACCTTCGGGGATAATCGAGCAATGGGTCTATCACCTGCGACGACAGCGTTCGCGGGCGAGCGACGCAATCTGGTTGATAGACCAAGGGTTCACGCTGCATGACGGGCAGGATGGTATCCCGTCGCACGACGCCACCGAGCGCTGGCGGGCGGAGCAGGAAACCGTGGTCGAGGAAGTGACCGCGTTGCTGGCGCTCTACGACAAGATCAACCTCGGCAAGGCCGACATCGCCTGACATCACCCGGTCGGATGGGCTGCTATCCGGCATCACCGTAACTCCGGCGGATCAGGTCGCCGGTCTGCTCGAGCGACGAGCTTTGCGGTGGTTCGGCATCCGGCATTTCGGCGACCAGTTCGGCGGTCGCCGCGAGTTGAAGATGTCGCTCGCTGAGTACCCGATGCGCGGTATAGGCTGCGTCCGAGCGCGCGGAAACGGCAAGTACCCGTTCCTGCGCGGCCCGGTCTTCGTGATACGTTGCCCGATCACGCCACGCTGCGGCGTTCGTATCCGTCTGTGCGATGTCGTCGGTCATACTGCGGTCCGTTCGTCGTCAGACTTGATCTACTTTAGTTGCTCCTTACAGTATTATGTTGGCTATCGCATCGGTTCTCGATGGATCTACCTCATGCGGCAGGGCGGCTCGGCGCCTGCCAGCCACCGCCCAGCGCACGGAACAGGTCGACCTGCGCCCCTGCGATCCGCGAGTCGGCGGCGGCGAGGTCCGTGTCCGTGTCAGCTAGCGTACGTTCGGCGTCGAGGACGTCGAGGAAGTCGATCTGGCCTTCGCGTTGACGGGCACGGGTGATGCGGGCGGCGGTGGCGGCGTTGTCGTGCGCGGACTGCAACTGCGTGCGGCGGTCGAGTTCGAGGGCGTAGTTCGACAAGGCGGTCTCGGTTTCTTCGAGTGCGGTGAGGACGCTGCCGTCGAAGTTGGCGAGCGCGCCGCGCGAGTCCGCCTCGGCGCCGGCGATGCGCGCGCGCGCGGCGGACTGGTTTAGCGACCAGTTCAGCAGGGGCCCGAGCAGCCAGCGGATCGGGCCGCCGGTGAAGATGTCGCCGACGCTGAGCGCGGTTGAGCCGATCGACCCGCCGAGCGAGATCTGCGGGTAGAGCTGCGAGGTCTGGACGCCGATCCGTGCGGTGGCCGCCGCAAGCCGGCGTTCGGCGGCGTGGACATCTGGGCGGCGGGCTAGCAGCGCCGCACCGTCACCGATCGGGATCGGCTGGTCGAGGCGCGGCGTGGTGGTGCGCGCGCCGGCGGTTTCGGGCAGATCCTGCGGGGTGCGGCCGGTGAGCGTGGCAAGGCGGAACAATGCCGCCTGGCGCTCGGCTTCGATCTGCGGGATGTTGGCGGCGCGCTGGTCGCGCAGGGCGGCGATCCGGACCTGGTCGAGGCGGGCTGCGCGACCGGCGTCGACGCGCTTGCCGGTCAGCGTGTTCGACTTGTCGAGCAGGTCGACGATCCTGCGGGCGACCGCGAGGCGTTCGGCGGACGAGGCTGCGTCGACATAGGCGCGGGTTGTTGCCGCGACGATCGAGACGCGGACGGCGTCCGCATCGGCCTGCGCGGCGCCAACGTCACCGCGGGCGGCTTCGACGTTGCGGCGGACCCGGCCGGCGAGATCGACTTCGTAGCTGACGTCGAGCCCGACATCGTAGGTGGCACGCTCGCGGTCGAGGCCGGGAAGGTTCTGGAGTTGCGATGTGCGGGCGTAATTGCCGCTTGCGCCCGCGTTCACCTGTGGCTCGCGGTCGGTCTTCGCGCCGCGCAGGGACGCGCGGGCGCTGTCGAGCCTTGCGACCGCGACGCGGAGGTCGGTGTTCGCTGCGAGCGCGTCCGCGACGAGGCCGTCGAGGACCGGGTCGCGGTACATCCGCCACCAGTCGTTGTCGGGCGCGGTCGTGACGGTGGCGGCATTTGCGGTGACGAACGCCGCCGCCGCCTTGGGTGGGGTGATCGGCGCGACATAGTCGGGGCCGGCGGCGCAGGCGGCGAGCGTCAGCGCCGAGAGGCTCGCGAGGAGGGCGGACTTCATGATGTTGGTCCTATTCGGCTGGCTGAAGGGTCGGCTGGGCAGCTGGACGGCGGCGTTCGAACCGCAGCGCCAGCGCCCGTGCGACGACATAGAAGGTGGGGGTGAAGAGCAGCCCGAACCCGGTCACGCCGATCATCCCGAAGAACACCGCGGTGCCGAGCGCCTGGCGGAGTTCCGCACCGGCACCGGTCGCAATCACCAGCGGCACCGCGCCGAGGATGAAGGCGAAGCTCGTCATCAGGATCGGCCGCAACCGGTCCTTTGCCGCGCGTACCGCGGCCTCGACCGGGGTGAGCCCGTCCTGTTCTTCGGCCTGCTTGGCGAACTCCACGACAAGGATCGCGTTCTTCGCGGCGAGCGCAATCAGCACGACCAGGCCGATCTGCGTGAGGACGTTGTTGTCCATCCCCCGCAGGTTCACGCCGGTCATCGCAGCCAGCAAACACATCGGCACGATCAGGATGATCGCGAGCGGCAACGTCAGGCTCTCGTACTGCGCGGCGAGCACGAGGAAGACGAACACCACCGCCATGCCGAAGACGAGCGCGGCGGTGCTGCCGGCTGCTTTCTGCTGGTAGGCGATGCCGGTCCATTCATGCGCGTAGCCTGCCGGGAGCGACGCATCGGCGAGCTTCTCCATCGCAACCAGCGACTGGCCCGACGAGTAGCCCTTGGCGGTGTCGCCATCGACCTCGACCGCGGGGAACAGGTTGTAGCGGACCACGCGGTACGGGCCGGTCTTGTCCTTGAACGTCGAGACCGAGCCGACCGGGACCATCTGACCCGAGTTGGAGCGTGTCTTGAGGTTGGCGATGTCCGCGGTGGTGTTGCGGAATGGCGCATCGGCCTGCGCCGTGACGCGGTAGGTGCGGCCGAGCAGGTTGAAGTCGTTGACGAACGCCGAGCCGAGATAGACCTGCAACGCCTCGAACACACGCTCGGGTGGGACGCCGAGGAGGTTGGCCTTGGCGCGGTCGACGTCGGCGAAGATGCGCGGGGTGGCGGTGTCGAAGAACGTGTAGATCTGGGCGAGACCCTTAGTCTGGTTCGCCTGGCCGATCAGCGCGTAGCTCGTCTTGCCGAGGTCGGCGTAACCGTGGCCGCCCTGGTCCTGCACCATCAGGCGATAGCCGCCCGCCGAACCGATACCTTGGATCAGCGGTGGCGGAACGATCAGCAGGCGTGCCTCGGTGATGTCGCCGGTCGCCTTCTGCGACTCCGCCATGATGCTCGCGAGCGTGACGCCGAGCTTCTTGCGTTCCTCGAAGCTTTTCAGTGGGATGTAGGCGGCGGCCGAGTTGGGGGCGAGCGTCTGCGAGGGGCCATCGAAGCCCGCGAGCATGACCGCGCCCTTGACGCCGGCGAGCGGCAGGATGCGTTTCGCGACCTTCTGCATGACGGCATCGGTGCGCTCGACCGACGAGCCGGGCGGAAGCTGGATGACGGTCAGGAAATAGCCCTGGTCCTGCGCAGGCACGAAGCCCGAGGGGGTGATCGTGAAGACGCCGACCGTGACCGCGATCAGCGCTGCATAGGCGATCATCATCCGGCGCGGCGCAGTGACTAGGCGCGCGGTGAGGCGGGCATAGCTGTCGCTCATCCGCTCGAACCCGCGGTTGAAGGCATCGCCGGCACGCCGCACGGTGCGGGTCAGGCGGTTGCCCGAGTCCGCGGGGGCAGTCGGCTTGAGCAACATCGCGGCGAGTGCCGGCGACAGCGTCAGCGAGATCAGCAGCGAGATGATCGTCGCGGTCGAGATCGTCACCGCGAACTGGCGGTAGAACGCGCCCGATAAGCCGGTGAGGAACACGGTCGGGATGAACACCGCGCAGAGCACGAGCACGATCGCGACCAGTGCGCCCGACACTTCGTCCATCGACGTGCGCGCTGCCTCCAAGGGGGAGAGCCCGTGTTCGAGGTTGCGCTCGACATTCTCGACCACGACGATCGCGTCATCGACGACGATGCCGATCGCGAGGACGAGGCCGAACAGCGACAGGTTGTTGAGTGAATAGCCAGCCGCCGCCAGGACCGCGAAGGTACCGATCAGTGAGACCGGGATCGCCACGATCGGAATGATCGCCGCACGCCACTTCTGCAGGAAGACGAGGATGACCAGCACGACGAGGACCATCGCCTCGAACAGCGTGTGCTTCACCGCGTCGATCGACTGCGCGATGAACTCGGTCGGGTTGTAGATGACCTTGTATTCGAGGCCCTTGGGGAAGCGCTTCGACATGCTCTCCATCTCGGCGGTGACGGCCTGCGCCGCGCCGAGTGCGTTCGAGCCGGGACGCTGGAAGACCGCGGCGATGACCGTGGGTTTGCCGCTGAGATAGGTATTCGCGCCGTAATCCTGTGCGCCGAGCTCGACGCGGGCGACGTCCGAAACGCGGACCTGGCGGCCTTGTGCGTCGGTGCGGATGACGACATCGGCGAACTGCTTGGGGTCGGTCAGGCGGCCCTGCGTCTCGACGTTGAGCTGGAACGCGCTGTTGCCCTTGTCATAAGGCGGCTGGCCGAGCGTGCCAGCGGCGACCTGGACGTTCTGTGCACGCAGCGCGGCGACGATCTCGCCGGCGGTGAGGTCGAGCGCGGCGGCGCGACCGGGGTCGATCCAGATGCGCATGGAGTAATCGCGTGCACCGAACAGCTGCACGTCGCCGACGCCGTCGATGCGGCTGAGGCGATCGCGGACCTGCGTCAGCGCGTAGTTGGAGATGTACCCGCGATCGAGCGAGTTGTCGGGCGAGACGAGGTTCACCACCATCAGGAAGTCGGGCGACGTTTTCCGCGTCACCACGCCGAGACGCTGGACGTCCTCGGGCAGGCGCGGGACGGCGACGGCGACGCGGTTCTGGACGAGCACCTGGGCGGCGTCGAGATTGGTGCCGATCTTGAAAGTGACGGTGATCGTGACCTTGCCGTCGCCGGTCGATTGCGACGACTGGTACAGCATGTTGTCGACGCCGTTGATCTCCTGCTCGATCGGCGCGGCGACGGTCTCGGCGACCGTCTCGGCCGAGGCAC
>Ga0308164_10002893_pt1 | contig 16321 bp, 16 predicted proteins | sample PhyTR2_FD_201031 | JGI IMG/M metagenome (GOLD analysis project Ga0308164, IMG submission 201031) | Phyllosphere microbial communities from UC Gill Tract Community Farm, Albany, California, United States - DLSLT.R2 | ecosystem: Host-associated > Plants > Phyllosphere > Unclassified | place: USA... | reverse complement strand
GCCGGCTTCATCGGTGTGGCCGGTTTTCAGACCGTCAACGGTCTTGTCGCGCCACAGCAGCAGGTTGCGGTTAGGCTGCTTGATGCCGTTCCAGAAGAACTCCTTCTGCGAGTAGATCGCATAGTGGGCCGGGTCTTCGTGAATGATGCCACGGGCCAGCAGGGCCATGTCGTGGGCCGTCGAGTAATGCTCGGGGTTCGGCAGGCCGGTCGGGTTCATGAAGTGACTGTTGGTCATCTTCAGCTTGGCGGCGGTGGTGTTCATCATGTCGGCGAATGCGTCTTCGCTGCCGGCGATGTGCTCGGACAGGGCCACGCTGGCGTCGTTGCCCGACTGGATGATGATGCCGTGCAGCAGGTCGCTGACGGTCACTTGCGAACCGACCTTGATGAACATCCGCGAACCACCGGTGCGCCAGGCGTTCTCGCTGACGGTCACCGGGTCGTTCTCGCCGATCTGGCCACGGCGGATTTCGAGCGTGGCGATGTAGGCGGTCATCAGCTTGGTCAGGCTGGCAGGCGGCAGGCGTTGGTCGCCGTTGTCCTCAACCAGCACCTGGCCACTGGAGGCTTCCATGAGCACGAAGGACTTGGCCGCCAGTTGAGGCGGCGCTGGCACCATCTGATCTGCCGCCCAGGCAGTTGGAGCGGTGATCAGGGGTACAAGCAGGCACAGGCGTTTGGCAAAGGTGGTGATGTTCATCCGTCTCTCGAGATTGCTGATGGCAGTTGCCCTTGCGGGCAAATCGTTTCCCAGGCTGCGGCCTGGCGTTATTACGGTGGCGCTACGGTTGCTGCGTCGGGATCACTCCGTGACCACGCTGGGCGACCCCAGGTTGGCCAGCCGCACGCTGTTTTGCACTTGCTGCACTTCGCTCGGGTTGCCCATAGGCCCCAGGCGTACGCGGTACAGGGTTTGCTGGTTACGCACCACCGGGCTGGTGAAGGCCGGGGCCTTGACCATCGAGCTGAGCTTCGACCTCAGGAGCTCTGCAGCGTCCGGGTTGGCGAAGGCTCCCACCTGGAGATACAGGCCAGCTGCTGGCGCAGAAACGTTTTTTTTTGCGTCGATGGCGACCGGCATCACGGCTGCGGCGTGCTGTTGCGGCGGCGGCGTGTACTGCTCGACCGTGCCGGTGTTCGGTGTCAGCCGAGGTTGCTCGGCGGCCACCACCTGCGGCTGGTCAAGCATCAGCGGCGCTGGCCGGCCGCGCTGTGCCCACCATTGCTGCGGGTCGATGCCCTCGACCCTGACCCGCGCGGTGCCGATCTCGGCATAACCAAGCTTCTTCGCCGCGGCGTAGGAAAGGTCGATGATACGGTCGGAGTAGAACGGCCCGCGGTCGTTGACCCGCAGGATCACCGAGCGGTTGTTGTCCAGGTTGGTGACGCGCACATAGCTGGGCAGCGGCAAGGTCTTGTGTGCCGCGCTCATGCCGTACAGGTCATACACCTCGCCGTTGGCGGTGTTCTGGCCGTGGAACTTGGTGCCGTACCAGGAGGCCGTACCCGTTGCCACGTAGGTCGACGAGCTGTTCAGCGGGAAGTAGGTCTTGCCCAGCACGGTATAGGGGTTGGCCTTGTAGGGGCCGGAGTGCAGGGTCGGCACGGCGTCGGGAATCTTCGACACGTCGACGTCCCACCAGGGCGCGCCATCCTTGTGGGCACGGTTGATGTCCAGGCCCGGCATCGAGCGGACGGTGTTGCCCTGCTGCGGCGAACGGCTGCTGGTGCTCGAGCAGCTGACGATCAACAGTGCCAGTGCTGTGAAGCCCAGCAGCTTGATTGGTGCGCTTATCGGCGAAACCCGCATTACTTGTTGCCCCGTGCTTGAACCAGCAGATCCGCCAGCTGATGTACGGCCATGGCGTACATCACGCTGCGGTTGTAACGCGTGATCGCGTAGAAATTCTTCAGCCCCATCCAGTATTCGGGGCCATCGGCGCCATCCAGGCGAAATGCCGTGACGGGCAGATCGTCGCGCAGCGCATCATGACTCGACCAGCCCAAGGCTCGCAACTCCCCGACGGTCTTTACCGGATCAATGCCCGGGCTCAGGCCATCGTCGGCATGCTCGCCACTGACCGTGGCCCGGCTGACCACCGGCTCGCCGGCGACCCAGCCGTGGCGCTGGAAATAGCTGGCGACACTGCCGATGGCGTCGTCGGGGTCGGTCCAGATATTGATGTGGCCATCGCCGTCGAAATCCACCGCATAGGCGCGAAAGCTGCTGGGCATGAACTGCGGCAGGCCCATGGCACCGGCGTATGAGCCCTTGAGGCTGAGCGGGTCGACCTGCTCTTCGCGGGACAGCAACAGGTACTCGCGCAACTCCTTGCGGAAGAAATCGGCACGCGGCGGATAGTCGAACGCCAGGGTCGACAAGGCGTCGATCACCCGGTAATTGCCGGTATTGCGGCCGAAAAAGGTTTCCACGCCGATGATCGAGACGATGACCGAGGCCGGCACGCCGTATTCCTGCTCGGCGCGGGCCAGGGCCGCCTCGTGCTGGCGCCAGAAGTCTACCCCGCGAGCGATGCGCGCGTCGGTGATGAACATGGGCCGGTAGTCCTTCCACGGCTTGACCCGTTCGGCCGGGCGCGAGATGGCGTCGAGGATCGACTGCTTGCGCTCGACCTCGCGAAACACCCCCATCAGTTGCTCACCGGCAAAACCGTAATCACGGGTCATTTCCCCCACGAACTGCGCCACTTGTGGCGAGCCTTCATAGTCACCGGCCGCCGCGTGCTGCGACGAACCGAGGATGCCCACCAGGCCGACCCATGGAACGTATCGAGTAGCCCAGTTACGCATTGCTTGCATTGAGTGGCTCACCTTAATCAAACCTGTGCGATCCATTTGCGGTGCGTGTGGATCGACATTAAAACGCCAAACGCTGACATCAGTGTCACCAGCGAAGTTCCGCCGTAACTAATGAAGGGCAGCGGCACCCCCACCACCGGCAGCAGGCCACTGACCATACCGATATTGACGAAAACGTAAACAAAAAACGTCATCGTCAGGCTGCCTGCTAACAATTTGCCATACAAAGTCTGTGCCTGAGCGGTGATCACCAGGCCGCGGCCGATCAAGGCCAGGTAGATCAGCAGCAAGGCGCAGATGCCCACCAGGCCGAACTCCTCGCCCATCACCGCGATGATGAAGTCGGTGTGGCTTTCCGGCAGGAAGTCCAGGTGCGACTGGGTGCCCATCAGCCAGCCCTTGCCGAACACGCCGCCGGAGCCGATGGCGGCCTTGGACTGGATGATGTTCCAGCCCGTGCCCAGGGGGTCGCTCTCGGGGTCGAGGAAGGTCAGGATCCGCTGCTTCTGGTAGTCGTGCATGATGAAGAACCACATCGCCACCGCCACCGGCACGGCCGCCGCCAGCACGCTGATGATCCAGCGCCAGCGCAGCCCGGCCATGAACAGCACGAAGGTGCCCGAGGCGAGAATCAGCAGCGAGGTGCCGAGGTCGGGCTGGCGCACGATGAGGATGAACGGCACGCCGATCAGCGCCAGGCTGCCGACCACATGCTTGAGGTGCGGCGGCAAGGTGCGCTTGGACAGGTACCAGGCGATGGTCGCCGGCATGAGGATCTTCATGAATTCCGACGGCTGGAAGCGAATCACGCCGGGGATGTTGATCCACCGCGTGGCGCCCATGGCGTTGTGGCCCATCACGTCGGTGACCACCAGCAGGCCGACGCCGATCACGTAGCCCAGCGGCACCCAGCGCGCCATGAAGCGTGGCTCCACCTGGGCGATGATGAACATCGACACCAGGCCGATACCGAACGACGACGCCTGCTTGATCAGCAGGTCCCAATTCTTGCCGCTGGCCGAATACAACACGAACAGGCTGCCGGCCGCCAGGGTCAGCAGCAGGATCAGCAGGGGGCCGTCGATATGTATGCGCTGCAAAAGGGTGGCGCGACGGCGCATCACATCCTCGCTGGAGAGGATGCGGTCGAAATTACTCTTCACGTGCCGTGATCTCCGCACCTGGGGTGCTGGCATATTCGGGTTTGAGCTGGCCATCGGCGCCCAGCAGCCAGGCGTCCATCACCTGGCGTACCACGGGGGCGGCCACACCGGAACCGGCCTCGCCGTTCTCGATCATGACCGAGACCACGATCTTCGGCGCCTGCGCCGGAGCGAAGCCGACGAACAGGGCGTGGTCGCGATGGCGCTCCTGAACTTTGGAACGGTCGTATTTCTCGCCCTGCTTGATCGCCACCACCTGGGCGGTGCCGCTCTTGCCGGCGATGCGGTACTGCGCGCCGACCGCGGCCTTGCGCGCCGTGCCGCGGGCGCCCTGCATCACCTGCTCCATGCCGTGGGTGACCTTGTTCCAATCGGAGGGGTCACGCAGGACGATGTCTTCCATGGGGTTGTCATCCACCGGCGGCACGCCTTCGATGGTGCGCGCCAGGCGTGGGCGGTTCCATTTGCCCTTGTTGGCGATCAGCGCCGTGGACTGCGCCAGTTGCAGCGGCGTGGCCTGCATGTAGCCCTGGCCGATGCCGAGAATCAGGGTTTCGCCGGGGTACCAGACCTGCTTGCGGGTGACCCGCTTCCATTCCCGCGACGGCATCAGCCCCGGCGCTTCCTCGAACATGTCCAGCGCCACCTTCTGGCCGATGCCGAACCGGTTGAGGTAGGTGGACAGGCGGTCGATGCCCATCCTGTGCGCGAGGTCGTAGAAGTAGGTGTCGTTGGACCGCATGATTGCCGTGTCCAGGTCGACCCAGCCGTCGCCAGTGCGGTTCCAGTTGCGGTACTTGTGGTCGAAGTTGGGCAATTGGTAGTAACCCGGGTCGAACACCCGCGTGCCGGCATTCACTACGCCGCTGTCGAGGCCGGCGATGGCCACCGCCGGTTTGATGGTCGAACCGGGCGGGTACAGGCCGCGCAGCACGCGGTTGAACAGCGGCCGGTCGATGGAATCGCGCAGCTCGGCGTAGGCCTTGAAGCTGATGCCGGTGACGAACAAGTTGGGGTCGAAGCTCGGCTGGCTGACCATCGCCAGCACCTCGCCGGTGCGCGGGTCCATGGCCACGATGGCGCCACGGCGCCCGGCCAACGCGATTTCGGCGGCTTCCTGCAGCTTGATGTCGAGGCTCAGCACGATGTCCTTGCCAGGCACCGGGTCGGTGCGCTTGAGCACCCGCAGCACGCGGCCGCGGGCGTTGGTCTCGACTTCCTCGTAACCCACCTGGCCGTGCAGCTCGGGCTCGTAGAAGCGCTCGATGCCGGTCTTGCCGATATGGTGGGTGCCGCTGTAATTCACCGAGTCGAGGCTTTTCAGCTCCTTCTCGTTGATGCGCCCCATGTACCCCACGGAATGGGCGAAATGCTCACCCTGGGGGTAATGGCGCACCAGCTGCGCCACCACTTCCACGCCCGGCAGGCGGAACTGGTTCACCGCCACACGGGCGATCTGCTCTTCGTTGAGCTCGAACAGCACCGGCACCGGCTCGAACGGCCGCCGCCCCTGCTTCATGCGCTTTTCGAACAGTTCGCGGTCGTCGGCGCTCAGGCCCAGCACGTCGACGATCACGTCCAGCACCTGCTTCCAGTCACCGGCCCGCTCGCGGGTCACGCTCAGGCTGAAACTGGGCCGGTTGTCGGCGATGATCACGCCGTTGCGGTCGTAGATCAGCCCGCGGGTCGGCGGAATCGGCTGCACATGCACCCGATTGTTCTCCGACAGCGTGGAGTGGTAGTCGTACTGGATGACCTGCAGGAAGTACAGGCGGGCGATCAGTACCAGAATCAGCACACACACGGCCACCGCGCCGACGACCACGCGGCTGCGCACCGTGCTGGCGTCCTTTTCGTGGTCCTTGAGGCGGATCGGCTGGGTCATCGAGAGCGGCTATTTGTGGTAGGGGTGACCCGAAAGAACGGTCCAGGCGCGGTACATCTGCTCGCCGATCAAGATGCGCACCAACGGGTGCGGCAGCGTCAACGGCGACAGCGACCAGCGCTGGTCGGCCCGTGCACACACCTCTGGTGCAAGCCCTTCGGGGCCGCCCACCATAAGGTTGACCGTACGCGCATCGAGGCGCCAACGGTCAAGTTCGACCGCCAGCTGTTCGGTGCTCCAGGGCTTGCCGTGCACTTCGAGCGTGACGATACGCTCGTTGGCGCCGACCTTGGCCAGCATGGCTTCGCCTTCCTGACGGATAAAGCGGGCCACGTCGGCGTTCTTGCCCCGGGTATTGAGCGGTATTTCCACCAGTTCCAGTGCCAGTTCGGATGGCAGGCGCTTGGCATATTCATGCCAGCCTTCTTCCACCCACTTGGGCATGCGTGAACCGACAGCGATCAGGCGCAGGCGCACAGCGGCTCCTTACTCCTGGTCTTTGTTGAGCTTGTCGAACTGCGCGTGGCCCACTTCAGGGCTGTGGTGCTTGCCATCGGCGGCGCGGCTTTGCTCGGCACCTTTCCACAGGCGCTCCAGGTCGTAGAACTGGCGGGCGTTGCTGGTCATCATGTGCACGATCACGTCGTCCATGTCCAACAGCACCCAATCGCTGTCGCCCTTGCCTTCTTCACCCAGCGGCTTGACGCCCTGGGCTTTGACGGCTTCGCGAACCTTGTCGAGCATGGCGCCGATCTGGCGATTGGAGGTACCGGTCGCGATGATCATGAAGTCGGTGATGCTGTGCTTGTCGCGCACGTCGAGGATCTGGATGTCCTGCGCCTTCACGTCTTCCAGGGCGGCAACGGCAACCTTCACCAGCTCTTCGCCAGCGAGCTCAGGACCGGTGTGGGCCGGCACTTCCAGCGGCGCGCTTTTGAACGTGCCTTTGCGCTTAACTTTGCTTACGTCTTTGTTCGTCATATAAAACTCTTTTTTGCTCGTATGTTCGGGCGCTTGAATACAGGACTGTTCGTGCCTTCAAGCGCGCCTTTTCAATTCGACGCACGGTACAGCCCGTGCGCCTCGATGTAGGCCAGTACAGCGTCAGGCACCAGGTAACGCACCGACTTACCGCTGGCCAGCAGTTGACGGATCTGGGTGGCGGACACCGACAAGGGGGTCTGCCAGACAAACGCGATTTGACCTGCAGGCCCCTTGAGGGTCTGCGGGTCACTGACGGAACGGCCGGCCAACAGGTTGCGCAGGGCATCCGGTGGCTCGCTGTCGGCGTCAGGGCGCTGCAGTACCAGAATATGGCAATGCAGCAGCAATTCTTCCCAGCGGTGCCAGGAGGGTAGGCCGCAAAAGGCGTCCCAGCCCAGCAGCAGAAACAGTTGGTCGTGAGGCGCCAGCTCGGCGCGCATCAGTTCCAGGGTGTCAATCGTGTAAGACGGCTTGTCGCGGTGCAGCTCGCGGTCGTCCACGGTCAACGGTGCTACGCCTGCCACGGCGCGGCTGACCATCGCCAGGCGCTGCTCGGCAGACACCTGCGGCGTGTCGCGGTGCGGCGGCCGCGCGCTGGGCACCAGGCGCAGCTCGTCGAGCGCCAGGGCGCCCGCCACTTCCAGGGCACTGCGCAGGTGGCCGATGTGCACCGGGTCGAAAGTACCGCCCAGCACGCCGATTCGCCGGGGCGAAAGGCTGGCTGCAACAGTGGGCGACCCGGGCTGGCCGACTTCAGCCAATCAGTTCGACTCCTGCCCGCGCAGCTGGCCGTCGCCGACCACCACGTATTTCTCGCACGTCAGGCCCTCGAGGCCAACCGGGCCGCGGGCGTGGATCTTGTCGGTGGAAATGCCGATTTCCGCACCCAGGCCGTATTCGAAACCATCGGCGAAGCAGGTCGGGGTGTTGAGCATGACCGAGGCCGAATCCACTTCTGCCATGAACCGCCGCGCTTCGCCCTGGTGCTCGGTGACGATCGAGTCGGTGTGGTGCGAGCCGTAGTGGTTGATGTGCTCGATGGCCTCGTCGAGGCTGTCGACGATACGGATCGACAGGATCGCCGCCAGGTATTCGGTGTGCCAGTCGTCTTCGGTCGCCGGCAGTACGTCGATCAGGTCGCGGGTGCGCTGGCAGCCACGCAGTTCGACGCCTTTTTCGCGGAACTGCTCGGCCATCGGCGGCAGGAACTGCGCGGCCACGCGGCTATCGACCAGCAGGGTTTCCATCGCCCCGCAGATGCCATAGCGGTAGGTCTTGGCGTTGAAAGCGATGCGCTGGGCTTTGTCCAGCTCGGCGTCGGCGGCCACGTAGACGTGGCAGATACCGTCGAGGTGCTTGATGACCGGCACCTTGGCATCACGGCTGACCCGCTCGATCAGGCCCTTGCCGCCGCGCGGCACGATGATGTCGACGTACTCGGGCATGGTGATCAGCGCGCCCACGGCGGCGCGGTCGGTGGTTTCCACCACTTGCACCACGGCGGCCGGCAACTTCGCCGCTTGCAGGCCTTGGGCGATGCAGGCGGCGATGGCGCGGTTGGAATGAATGGCCTCGGAACCGCCGCGCAGGATGGTGGCGTTGCCGGATTTCAGGCACAGGCTGGCGGCGTCGATGGTCACATTGGGCCGCGACTCGTAGATGATGCCCACTACACCAAGCGGCACGCGCATCTTGCCGACCTGGATGCCCGACGGCCGATAGCTCATGTCGCGGATGGCGCCGACCGGGTCAGGCAGGGCCGCCACCTGGCGCAGGCCGGTGATCATGCTGTCGATGCGTGCCGGGGTCAGGGTCAGGCGTTCCAGCAGGGCCGGTTCCAGGCCGTTGGCACGGCCGGCGTCCAGGTCCAGCTGGTTGGCGGCCACCAGCTGCTCGCGGGCCGCGTCCAGTGCCGTGGCGGTCGCCAGCAAGGCACGGTTCTTCTGGCCAGTGCTGGCGCGGGCGATCACGCGGGCGGCTTCGCGGGCAGCGCGACCCAGGCGGGTCATGTAGTCAAGCACGGACTCGGTCATGTCTCTGTGGTCTTGGCAATGGGGAAAGCCGCTGATTATAGCTGCCGCGCCGCGCCGAAGACAGCGGTGGCAGGCGGATGGTCGAAAACTGGCAACGAATCGGCGCCATTCAGGTCCGATTAAGCCTGCCATTGCTATCATCCGCCGATTCTCGCCACCCGAGTGAATTTCCCCATGCCCGCCACGGCTCGCCACTTGCCCGACGCCTTTTTCCACCGCGATGCCCAGGTGCTGGCCCGCGAGCTGCTGGGCAAGGTCATTCGCCACCGGCAGGGCCCTTATTGGCTGGCGGCGCGCATCATCGAGACGGAAGCCTACTACGCGGCGGAAAAAGGCAGCCATGCCTCCCTCGGCTATACCGAGAAACGCCGTGCGCTGTTCCTCGATGGCGGCCACATCTACATGTACTACGCCCGCGGCGGCGACTCCCTGAACTTCAGCGCCGAGGGCCCGGGCAACGCCGTGCTGATCAAATCCGGCCACCCTTGGGTGGATGCCGTCAGCGACGAGAACGCGTTGGCGCAGATGCAGCTCAACAACCCCGACGCCCAAGGCGGCCTGCGCCCGCCGGAACGCCTGTGCGCCGGGCAGACTCTACTGTGCAAGGCCCTGGGCCTGAAGGTGCCGCGCTGGGACGCGCAGCGTTTCGACCCTGAACACTTTTTTGTCGAAGACCTCGGCATCATCGTGAAACAAATTATCCAGACCACCCGCCTGGGCATTCCCAGCGGGCGCGACGAACATCTGCCCTATCGCTTCGTCGACCTCGACTACGCGCGCCATTGCACCCGCAACCCGCTGCGCCGGGGCCAAGTCGAAGGCCGTGACTATTTTCTGCTGACACAAGGAAACTGAAACATGGGCTCCTGGCTCGACGGCCTCACAGGCTGGCTGACCGTTCACCCGCAATGGCTGGCCGTGGCGGTGTTCGCCGTGGCCTGTATCGAATGCCTGGCCATTGCCGGCATCATCGTGCCGGGCACCGTGGTGCTGTTCGCCATCGCCGTACTGGCCGGCAACGGCGCCCTGTCCCTGGGCGAAACCCTGCTGCTGGGCTACGCCGGCGGTTTGCTGGGCGATGCCCTGTCGTACGCCATCGGGCGGCGGTTCCATCAGAACATCCGCAATATCCCGCTGCTGGCCAAACACCCACAATGGATGGAGACCGCGGAAAACTTCTTCCACCGCTACGGCGTCGAGGGGCTGCTGATCGGCCGCTTCATCGGGCCGCTGCGGCCGATGCTGCCGATGATCGCCGGCATGCTGGAGATGCCGCTGCTACGCTTCGTGTTGGTCAGCCTGGTGGCTGCGGCCGGCTGGTCGATCGCCTACCTGCTGCCGGGCTGGGCCACCGGCGCCGCGTTCCGCCTGCCTCTACCGCCGGGCTTCTGGCCGCAGGCGGGGATCGTCGCGGGTGGCTTGGCGATCCTCGCGGGGCTGAGTATCAACAGCAGCCTGCGCCGCCATGCCCAGGCGACCCTATGGGTGGCGCTGATGAGCGCCGCCTTGCTGCTGGCGCTGTTGATTGGCTGGCCGTACCTGAACCACCTCGACAATGGCCTGATGCAACTGGTGCAGGAGCACCGCAGCCGGGCCATGGACCCCTTCGTGGCCATGACCACTGCGATGGGCGACTTCCGCACCCAGTTCCTGCTGGCCACCGCCGTGGTATTGGTGCTCGCCGCGCACCGGCACTGGCGGCTGTTCATCTTCGCCACCGGCGCCATGCTCGGCACCGCGCTGGGCAACGCCACGCTGAAGATGTTCTTCGCCCGCGGCCGCCCCGACGTGCTCACCAACCCGTTGACCAGCTACAGCATGCCCAGCGGCCACAGCTCGGCCTCCTTTGCCCTGTTTCTCACTCTGGCCCTGCTGGCGGGCTTTGGCCAGGCGCCGCGCATGCGCATCATGTGGCTGGTGCTGGCGTGCATTCCGGCATCGATGATCGCCGCGTCACGTATCTACCTGGGGGTGCACTGGCCCACCGACGTGCTCGCCGGCGCGTTGCTGGCAGCCACCTTGTGCTCGGCCAGCCTGGCCACCAACCGCTATTTCGGCGGTTCTATGCCGGCGGTGCCGGCGCGGGTGTGGTGGTGGATATTGCCGATCTGCGGGGCGATCCTGGGTTGGCACCTGGTCACCACCCTGCCCAACGCCATGCACCACTATCGATACTGAGGGTTACTCGAACAGCTCGCCCTGGAGCTCGTCGAGCAGGTCCTGGATGGCATCCAGGCGCTCGCGGGGGTCATCCAGGGCCAGCAGCTTGAGCTTGTCGTCATCGAGGAAGGGCAACAGGTAGGCCAGCTTGTTGGCCAGCGACTGCTGGGTGTCCTCGGTGCCGTGTCGGCTTTCGCGGTCGATCATGTTCAGGCTCTCGACCATCGGATGTTCGGCCAACGCGTGCAGCAGGGCCACCAGGTCATCTTCATCGGAGCTCAAGGGTTCTTCGCGATGCTCCTTGAGAAACTCGACCTCGCCGACGATCAACTGGTCTGGCTCGACATGGCTGGCGGCCACGCGAAAACGCCGCCGGCCCTGCACGCGAATGCCCAGCAGGCCGTTGCTCTGTTGGTTGAAATCGACCACCACCGCCTCGCAGCCTAGCGCCGCATGGCGCACGCCGCCGTCACCGGCCTCGCGGCCTTCGAGCAGGCACACCACGCCGAAACCGCTGCCCTGCTTCATGCAGCGGCCGATCATGTCCAGGTAGCGCGCCTCGAATATCTGCAAATCCAGCACGCAACCTGGAAACAGTACGGTGTTCAGCGGAAACAGCGGCAAATCCATAACGTCATCCTTAAACAAACAGGCTCACGGCCAATGGCAACAAGACAGCGGTCGAGACCCCCATAAGGCTCATGGCCAGCGCGGCGAAGGCGCCGCACTCCTCACCTTCCTGCAACGCCACCGAGGTCCCCACGGCGTGGGCGCTGAGGCCCAGGGCCATGCCCCGGGCGGCCGGGCTCTCCACTTTGAGCATGGACAGCAGGCCGGGGCCGAAGATCGCCCCGATCACGCCGGTGATCAGCACAAACACCGCAGCCAGCGGCGCAACGCCGCCGATCTGCTCGGCCACCAGCATGGCGATAGGCGAAGTGACCGACTTGGGCGCCAGGGTCATGAGAATCATCTGGTCGGCGCCCAGCAACCAGCCTATCAGCAGGCAGGAAGCTGTGGCCAGCACACCCCCAAACACCAGCGTAGTCAAGGTCGGCCAGAACAGTTGGCGAATCCGCCGCAGGTTGAGAAACAGCGGCACGGCCAGAGCCACGGTGGCGGGCCCCAGCAAGGTGCCGAGGATTTCCGTGCTCTTGCGGTACTCGCCGTAGCCAATGCCGCAGCTGACCAGCACCCCGATCAGCACCAGCATGGACACCAGCACCGGCTGCAGGAAAATCCAGCGGGTCTTCTCGTAGCCGGCCAGTACCATTTGATAAACCCCCAAGGTCAGGCCGATGCCGAACAGCGGGTGATGGATCACCGAATTGATAGCACCCTGCCAGTCAAGGCTCATGGGCGCGCCTCATTGCGGGCGCGACGGCGGATCAGGCGCTGCATCAACCACCCAGCGAAGGCCAGGGACAGCAGCACCGACACCAGCAGCGAACCACCAATGGCCCAGAAATCCTTGGAGATCTCGGCGCTGTAGGCCATTACCCCGACCGCTGGGGGCACCAGCAGCAATGGCAGGTAGCGCAACAGGCTGCCAGCGGCTTCACTCAAGGGCGCCGATACCTCGCCAAGCCACATCAGGTAGCACAGCAGCAGCAACAGGCCGATAATCGGCCCGGGCAAAATTGTCAGAAACAGATGATTGACCGCTGTTCCCAGCAACTGAAACAGCACCAGCCATGTCAAACCGCGCAACGCCATATAAGGTTCTCCCCCGGGGGCCGACATTATAAGCACGACGAACAAACCTCTGGCACGAGGCTTGACCCGGTCCGTCGCGCATGGTCATGTAACAATTTGGCACGTACGTGCAGGCTGCCCCCTACTCGCCCAACCTCCCTGGAGGCTTACCCATGCACGACGCCACAACCCTCGAACCGCCCAAGGCCCGCGACGTTCCCGCCGAGGAACTGCACCGCTACGTGGGCACCTGCCTGGGCCGCTCGAACTGGCTGACCATCGACCAGGCGCGTATCAACCGCTTCGCCGACGCCACCGGCGACCACCAGTTCATCCACGTCGACCCCAAGCGCGCGGCCGAGGGCCCCTTCGGCACCACCATCGCCCACGGCCTGCTGACCCTGTCGCTGATTCCCAGCCTGATGAGCGAGGTGATGGTGTTCCCCACCGGCATGAAAATGGCCATCAACTACGGCATGGACAGCGTGCGCTTCATCCAGCCGGTGAAGGTCGACTCCCAGGTGCGGCTCAAGGTGGACCTGACCGAGGTCAGCGAGAAAAAGCCCGGGCAATGGCTGATGAAAATTCTCGCGACCCTGGAAATCGAAGGCGAAGCGAAACCGGCCTACATCGCCGAACCTTTGTCGCTGTGCTTCGTGTAGGCCCGAAACAGAGCCCTCGCACGGTGCCTGGCGGCGTGCTCGAGGGTGGCATGGGGCAAACGAAAGCAAGCTAACGGCTATTTCAACCGCGCCGGATTACGGCATACTCGGCGCCTCAATTGCCCGGATCCCGTCATGCGCCCACTTGCTCCTCTCGCGCTTTCGCTGTTGCTCGCTGCCTGCGGCGATGGCGAATCCCTGTTGCCCCCCGATGCGAAACTGCCCGATGGCGGCCGTTATCGTGGCGAAGTGGTCAACGGCGTGCTGCAGGGCGAAGGCCGTATCGACTATCCCAATGGCAGCTGGTACCGGGGCAACTTCGTCAACGGCCAGTGGCACGGTGATGGCGAGTGGCATGGCAGCAATGGCGAGGTGTACCGCGGCCACTTCGAAAAAGGCCTGTTCGACGGCCAGGGCAGCCTGACCACCGCGAAAAGCAGCTACACCGGCGGTTTCAAGCTGGGCCGGCGCAACGGCGAAGGCACGCTCAAGGAAAAGAGCCAGACCTACCGCGGCGGCTTCCAGAACGACCAGTACTCCGGCGCCGGCCACCTCGAACTCGAAGACGGCAGTACCTACCAGGGCCTGTTCGAACACGGCAAGCCGAATGGCGAAGGGATGCGCAGCGACGGCAATGGCAACCAGTTCAGCGGGCGCTTCGTCAACGGCCAGCTGGAGGGCCACGGCAACTACAGCAGCGCCGACGGCGACCAGTACATCGGCGACTTCCGCCACAACCAGCTACAGGGCCGCGGCCGCTTCGAGAACAGCGACGGCGACGTGTGGATCGGCGACTTCAAGGAAGGCGCGCTCACCGGCAAGGGCGAATTGCTGGGCACCGACGGCAGCCACTACGTGGGCGGCTTTGCCGACTGGCACTTTTCCGGCCCCGGCAAGCTGACCCTGGTCGATGGCAGCGTGTTCGAGGGCGGCTTCGCCGAGGATGCCTACCAGGGTAATGGCACCCTGACCCTGAAAAACGGGGACACCACCAGCGGCTACTGGGTCAACGGCCAGCGCGTGCGCGATGGCGGCGGCAAGCTGCTGCCCGACAGCCTGGAGCAGGGCCTGCTGAACCAGGGCGCGCTGCTCGACAAGGCGCTGGCGGCGGTGCCCCGTTCCACCCCAGCCACCGAACTGTACAGCCTGGTACTGGCCGGCGATGGCAACCAGAGCGTGTTCATGCGTGAGGCCGACTACGTGAGCGTCATGCTCGCCAGCCGCTTCGGCGCGGTCGGCCAAGTCACCCTGGTCAACCATCGCGACCACCTGGCCGATCGCCCCATGGCCAGCCGCGAAACCCTTAGCCGCGCGGTCAAGACCCTGGCCGAGCGCAGCGGCCCCGAAGACCTGATCTTCATCTACCTCACCAGCCACGGCACCCAGCAGCACGAACTGGTGCTCGACCAGCCGCGCCTGGAGCTGGCCGACCTGCCCGCCGACGAGCTGGCCAGCGTGCTGGCGCCGCTCAAGGACCGCGACAAGGTGGTGGTTATTTCATCTTGCTATTCTGGCGGTTTCATCCCCGCGCTCAAAGACAGCCGTACACTGATCATGACCGCTTCGCGGGCTGACCGCGTATCGTTCGGCTGCTCCGAAGAGGCTGATTTCACCTACTTCGGCGATGCCCTGTTCGCCCAGGCGCTGAACGACACCGACGATTTGCAGCAAGCGTTTGAACAAGCGAGCGCACACGTTGCCGAAAGGGAGATTGCAGACAACTACGAAGCTTCCGAACCACAGATCTGGGCCCCCAGGGGCGTGATTGCGCACTGGCAGCGGTTGCGCCAACAGCAGGCGCAGAAGGCTTTGCAGAGCGCTGCGGCAGCGCGCGAGAGCGCCGCTGGGGCCAGGTCGAAAAGTGCGCAGGAGCTCGTGGTCCACTAAGCTTCAATCAGCCATCACGCGGTTGGCGGCATTGCAAGGAGATGCATCATGTACCTGACCCCACAGCATATTCTGCTTGCCGGAGCCACCGGCCTCACGGGCGAACATCTGCTCGATCGGCTGCTCAACGAACCCACTGTCAGCCGCGTACTGGCGCCCAGCCGCCGGCCCCTGGCGGAGCACGCGCGGCTGGAAAACCCGGTAGGCAACCTCGCCGACCTGCTGCCAGAACTGCAGGGCCGGGTAGACATCGCCTATTGCTGCATCGGCACCACCATCAAGCAGGCCGGTTCGCAGGAAGCCTTTCGCGCCATCGACCATGACCTGATCGTCGCCTACGCCCAACGTGCACGGGACCTAGGCGCGCGGCACCTGCTGGTGATCAGCGCGATCGATGCGGATGAAAAATCCTCGATCTTCTACAATCGCGTGAAGGGAGAGACGGAGAATTCGCTGATGGCGCAGAACTGGCCGCAGTTGACCATCGCCCGGCCATCGATACTGCTGGGCGATCGGCTCCAGCCGCGGCTGGGCGAGCAGATCGCCGGGCCGCTTTCACGCCTGATCCCCGGCAAATACCACGGTATCGAGGCCTGCCAGTTGGCCCGGGCCTTGTGGCGCCTGGCGCTGGAGGAACAGGAAGGGGTCCGGCTCGTCGAGTCGGATGAGCTGCGGCGGTTGGGGAAATAGCACAGAGTTGGCCTTCGTTTGACCGACGAAGAACGCCGTTGCCAACGATGCCGCCAAGCTCGCAGCCAAGGCAGCTCCTACCCCAACCGCATTTCAGGCCAGGTGCGCGGTGGAAGGACTACCGCTGCGATTCACCGGTTACGCGGGCGGGAACGCATATCATCGCATTCAACGGTTGACGCGTGCAGGGCCGTATAACACCTCATTCAACCGTTGACGCCTGCAGGGCCCTATAACACCGCATTCACCGGTTGACGCGTGCAGGGCCCTATAACACCGCATTCACCGGTTGACGCGTGCAGGGCCCTATAACACCGCATTCACCGGTTGACGCGTGCAG
>Ga0308164_10002891_pt1 | contig 16339 bp, 16 predicted proteins | sample PhyTR2_FD_201031 | JGI IMG/M metagenome (GOLD analysis project Ga0308164, IMG submission 201031) | Phyllosphere microbial communities from UC Gill Tract Community Farm, Albany, California, United States - DLSLT.R2 | ecosystem: Host-associated > Plants > Phyllosphere > Unclassified | place: USA... | reverse complement strand
GAATTCCACAGTCCCGGCGCTGCGATAATTGACCGCCTTGGCCAGCTTGATCGCCGCCGCACAGAGTTCATCCGCCATGCCTTCCGGCAGGTTGGGCGCGGGGGTTTCTTCCAGGACTTTCTGGTTGCGACGCTGCACCGAACAATCCCGCACGCCCAGTGCCAGCACTTCACCCTGGCCGTCGCCGAACACCTGAACTTCCAGATGGCGGGCGCGTTGGATGTATTTCTCGATGAACACCCCGGCGTCGCTGAAGTTGTTCTGACCCAGACGTTTCACCGCCTCAAACGAGTCGGCCAGCTCATTGGCGCTGCGGCACACCCGCATGCCGATACCGCCGCCGCCCGCCGTGCTTTTGAGCATGACCGGATAGCCGATGACCTCGGCTGCCGTGAGGGCCGCGTCGACGCTGTCCAGCAGCTCCGTGCCTTCGAGCATCGGCACGCCATGTTGTTTGGCCAGGGCACGGGCGGTGTGCTTGAGGCCGAACACCCGCAGTTGCTCAGGCGTCGGGCCGACGAAGGCAATGCCCGCGTCCTCACAGGCCTGGGCGAACGCAGCGTTTTCAGAGAGAAAACCGTAACCCGGATGAATCGCACCCGCGCCGCTGGCTTTGGCGATGGCGAGGATCTTGTCCACCGCCAGATAGGTGCCGGCCGCGCCGCCTTCACCCAGGCTGTGAGCCTCGTCGGCCTGCATCAGGTGCAGGCTGGCAACGTCGGCTTCGGAATACACAGCCACGCCCTTGACCTTCAAGGTGCGCAGGGTTCGCAGAATGCGGCAGGCAATGGCGCCACGGTTGGCGATCAGCAGTTTGTCGAACATGGCATGACCCCGGAAACCGGACTGAATCGGTTTCGTGATGGGAAGCGGGCCGTCCCGCTAATAAACGTTTCAACGCAACGGTCGTCCGTTGCCGCCCGGATTCGGGGCTTGAAGAACCAACTAGTCGCGAACGATCAACTGCGCAGGCGTCGGGTTGTAGCCGTTGCAGGGGTTGTTCAGTTGCGGACAGTTGGAGATCAGCACGATCACATCCATCTCGGCACGCAGTTCGACGTATTTGCCGGGCGCCGAGATGCCGTCCTCGAAGGTCAGGCCGCCGTCCGCCGTAACAGGCACGTTCATGAAGAAGTTGATGTTCGGCCCGATGTCGTTCTTGCTCAGACGACCGTCGTGCAGGCAGGCGCGCAGGTAGTTGTCGCGGCAGCTGTGCATGTGGCGTTTTTCCAGGGCATAGCGCACGGTGTTGCTTTCTTGCGCACAGGCGCCGCCCAGCGTGTCGTGCCGGCCACAGGTGTCATCGACGATGGTAAGCATCGGTTGGCCGAGGTTGGAAAACAGCACGCTGCCGGTGGTCAGGTACACGCTGTTCTGGCGGCGCAGAGTGCGTTGCACGTCGTAGCGTTCACGCGGGTTGGCAAGGCTGAAGAACAGCGTATCGACGGCCTGATTGCCTTCCAGGTCAAGGATACGCACGGTTTGTCCGGCTTTCACTTCGGCCAGGAACGGTTCGCCGGCCGGGATGGTTGCGTCGCAGTGTTGATGGTCGTGGGCATGCAGATTCATGACAGGATCTCCTCAGGCGAACAGGCGGTCGGTATTGATGAAGCCGCGCTCGTTTTCCGGGCGTGACGTGCGGCAGTGCTCGGCAATGCTGGCGTCGGCTTTCATCCAGCTCAGTTTGAGCGGCTGCGGCGCATAGGCCGGGTTCGGGTCCATCGGATGTTGCAGCGCGGTCAGTACCACCAACGTGTCCATCGGTGCATACAGCTCGATGTAATCGCCTGCCTTCGAGTTGTCAGGGACAAAGTGCAGAGTGCCGGTTTCGTCGACGTTGACCCGGCTGAACAGATTGAGGGTCATCAGCAGGTCCGACAGGCCCAACCCCCACTTGCCCAGCTCGACCAGCAGGTTGTCGACACCGTTGCGAAAGAAGCCGTTGCGCAGTTCCTGATAGCGGCCCTGGCCGTACTTTTCAGCTACTTCCTGAGCATTGAGCACACCGCCAATGCTATCGCTCCAGCCGCAGGTGTCGGTAACGATGGCGGCCAGCACGCGGCCCATGTCCGAGTACAGGCAGTGACCGGCGCTCAGTCGTGCGGTGTGTTGGCATTTGAGGCTGTCAGGCAGGTTCAGGCGCTCGGTCTTTTCGTGAGCGTTGAGCAGCGTCAGGCTGACGTTGGCATTGCCGTGCAGGTCGGTCAGGCGCAGCAGTTCGCCGCGCTTGAGGATGAACGAGCGATGGCCGCCGCCGGGCAGCAGTTCTTCGGCGAAGACGGGGTAAAGCGTGGTCGAGTCAGTCATGGAGTGGGTTCCTCTAAAGCAGGTTTCAGCAGATCGAGTGCCGCACGCTCGGCGCGGCGTTCACTGTTGAGGGGAATGTCGTAGGTGATGCGCGCACCGTAGGCACCGGGGGAGTGCGGGTCGTGGCGGACCTTGTCGAACACCAGCAGCCGCGTGCCGAGGTTGAAGCCTTCGGACAGGTCGTGAGTGACCATGAACACGGTCAGTTGCGTCTCGCGCCACAGCTCCAGCAACAGGTGATGCATGTCCTTGCGGATACCGGGGTCCAAGGCGCCGAACGGCTCGTCGAGCAGCAGCACGCGGGGTTTCATGATCAACGCCTGGGCGATGGCCAGCCGTTGCTGCATGCCGCCGGATAATTGCGAGGGATACTTGTCGAGCGCATGGCCCAGGCCGACCTTGTGCAGCAGCTGCGCCGCCTGCTCCCGAGCGTCCCGCTTGGCCTGGCCGAACAGTCGGCCGATCCAGCGTGAGCGGGGCAGCTCAAGGCCCAGCGCGACGTTGTCCAGCACGCTCAGGTGCGGAAACACCGAGTAGCGTTGAAAGACTACGCCACGGCTGGCGTGCGGTTCATTGGAAAGCGGCTGACCGTCGAGCGTGATCAAGCCACGGCTTGAGGTTTCCTGGCCCAGCAGCAGGCGAAGAAAGGTCGATTTGCCGCAGCCCGACGCGCCGACCAGCGTGCAGAACTCGCCTTCGGCAACGTCCAGATTCAAACCTTCCAGCACCACCTGATCGTCGTATTGCTGCCAGACGTTGCGCACGCAGATAAAGCTCATGCTCGCGCTCCTTCGTACCAGGGAAACGCACGACGGGTCAGGGCTTTCAGGCCCCAATCCATCAGCCAGGCGAGCAGGGTGATCCACACCACATAAGGCAGAATCACGTCCATCGCCAGGTAGCGGCGGACAAGGAAGATCCGGTAGCCCAGACCGTCGGTGGAGGCAATGGCCTCCGCCGCGATCAGGAACAGCCACGCCGACCCCAGCACCAGCCGCAAAGCAATCAGCAGACGCGGCAGCAATTGCGGCAGGATCACCCGCAGGATCAGCGTCCAGGTCGAGGCACCGAGGGTCTGTGCCTTGATCAGCAGTTCGACCGGAATTTCACGCGCCCGCTGCTCCAGATCCCGCGCCAGAATGGGCGTGATGCCGATGACGATCAGCATCACTTTCGACAGCTCGCCCAGACCGAACACAATGAACAGAATCGGCAGGATCGCCAGCGGCGGCACCATCGATAACACTGTCAGCAGGGGCGACAGCGGCGCGCCGAACATCGGCAGAATGCCCGCTGCAATGCCCAGGCACAGCCCGAGCAAGGCACTGATGCCCAGACCGATGGCCAACCGTTGCAGGCTGGACGCGGTGTCCTGCCACAACAGGTATTCGCCGGTGCGGACATCGGCCTTGAACGCCATGCGATTGACCGCATCGGCCATCTGCACCGCGCTGGGCAGCAGTTTGTCGTTGGGGTTTTCCGCAAGCCGGCTGGCCGAGCCCAGAAAGTAGGCGAACAGCAGCAGGGCGAACGGCAGGATCACCAGAATCAGGCGACCGGCGCGATCCGGATGGCGGTTTATCAAGCGCATGGCAAAGACCTTTGTGCGAAACGTGAATTACAGCTTGCCGTCGGCGGCCATCTGCACGTAGCTGGGGTCGAAATGCAGCTTGAGATTTCCCTTGTCGCCGGTGGTCACGCCGTTGGCGAAGGTCATGCCCACGGCCTTGTCATCCTTGGCACCTTCGCCGAGCAAACCGTGCGCGAACGAGAAGCTGGCGACCTTGCCCATGGTTTCCGGCAGCTGTTTGCTGGTGGCGAAATCAAGCGCTTCCTTGGGCGTGGTGAACAGTTTGGTGGTGTCCAGTTGCGACTGGAATCCCGCCAGATCGGTACCCGAGGCCTTCGCCATGTGTTCCAGCGCAGCCTTGCTCTGGGCGTTTTTGGCGTTCATCAGCGCAACCACTTCAAACCATGCGCCGGTCAGGGCCTTGCCCAGCGCCGGGTTGTCTTTCAGGGTCTGGGTGTTGACCACCATCATGTCCATGATCTCGCCGGGAATCTGGCTGGAGTTGAACACTTCGGTCACGCCCGGTTTGGCCTTGATTTCCGAGAGCATCGGGTTCCAGGTAGTGACGGCTTGAACATCATCGGTGTTGAAGGCGGCGGCGATATCGGCATCCGAGGTGTTGACCACCTTCAGGTCTTTCTCGCTCAGCTTGGCGCTGTCCAGTGCACGGGCCAGCAGGTAGTGGGAAACCGACAGTTCGACCAGATTGACGTCCATACCCTTGAGGTCGGCGATCTTCTTGCCTTCGCCCTTGAGCACGACGCCGTCGTTACCGTTGGAGAAGTCGCTGACGATCAGCGCCGTGCTTTCCACGCCACCGGCGGCCGGAATGGTCAGGGCGTCCATGTTGGTCATGGTGCAGCCATCGAACTGGCCAGCGGTGTACTGGTTGATTGACTCGACGTAGTCGTTGAGCTGGGTGACATCGATCTTGATGCCGTACTTCTTGGCCCATTTGTCGACGATGCCCTGAGTGCCTGCGTATTCCCACGGCATCCAGCCTGCGTAGATCGTCCAGCAGACGTTGAAGTGATCCTTGGGAGCGGCGTTCGCCGAGAAGCTCAATGCAGCGAGAAGACCGGCGCAGAGCAGGCCTGAGAGACGTGACGTTGACTTGAGCATCGAGAGATCTCCAGTAGTGAAAAGGGCGGCCAGGAGCAACGTGACACCACTGGTGTCCTGTCTCCCGGGCTTTTGTCCCGCCGTGTAACCTCTACTGGAGGTCGCCAACTCTCGGACCAGCCACTTGCCCTCTGGCAAGCCGGAACCCTAGTCAGCTATTGCAAATTGTGGTGCCGCGAACCGTGTGTTGACTCCTGCACAGGATGGACTAAGCGAGAGTTGTGCCAACTCGCCGAAAGGCCCGGTTGGCAAGGGTTGCCATATTTCCAGGTGCAGTGAGGTGCAGGAATCTGCCTTGTGCTGGTGCATGACTGCACCTTGATGAGGCGCTGGTTGAAATGTTTTGTAGCATCTTTGTAAGAAAGCGCTACAGGCCTGAGGGCCTTGATTTCAGGGCTTTCCAGGCTTTTTGAGACGATTCCAGGCAGACGGACGGAGCACCCCATTACGCACTGGATCGCCTTTTCAGTGTCTTAACTTTCGTCCGCCAACCGCTTTGGCGGACGCCGACCAGCGTCGCTGGTTTGTGCCCTATCGCGGTCCAGGAGGCCGCCATGTATCGAAGACCCTCGCTTATCGTTTTGCTGACCCTCTTCCTTGCTGGTTGTTATGGAGGCCCTGGTTACTACGAATCCGATGTGTACACGCAACCGACGACGGTGGTCGCTGGCGGTTACGGTTTTGACAATGGCTACCGCTCCACCTATTACCAGGAGCGGCGCATCTACGTGGCGCCTCAACCGCGCTACTACCAACAACCCCGCTACTACGCCCCGGCTCCGCGTTATTACGGTCCACCGCCTGGACCGCGCTACTACCAGCCCGGCCGCCCACCGGGATACGGCTGGCGTAACGACGGCTTCAGAGGGAACGATGGCTATCGCGGCAATTACCGCGGCAATCGTGGATGGAATGACCACGGCGGCGGTCGGGATCATGGCAGAGGCGACGGCCGCGGTCGTGGAGACGGGCGAGGCGGGCATCGCTGATACTCAAGTCCTCCTCGACACTGATCGTGCCCATCGCTCCGCGTGGGCATGCCTCCCGTGACTCTCCGCGTCACAGATGGCACAGATTGCGGACTCAGTGAGCCGAGCGCATGACGTGGATCGCGCTGGAGCTTGGGCGCGCATCTGCGCCACATTCAAGAGCGGACGCGGAGCGTCCTGGGCGGCATTCCCACGCGGAGCGTAGGAACGATCAGCTTGATCTCAAGCACGCCGATCATGCCCATGCCTGTGTGCTCAGCGTTATACCCGAGTCTTCCTGCGACCACGCACTGTGGGAGGCGGCTTGCCGGCGATGGCGTCAGTTCAGTCACTGATAGGTTGCTTCAGAAAAAGCATCGCCGGCAAGCCGCCTCCCACGGGGTATGCATTCAGTCAGTCACTTTCGTTTTGGCCCCCGTTTTGTGCGTCTTCCGGACTTGTGTATAACGATGAGCGCGGAGCATGGGGACGACCGTGTGTTTAAGGTCTACGATCGTTCCTACGCTCTGCGTGGTAACGCCTCTCAGGACGCTCCGCCTCTGCTCTCGATCAGTGTCGAGAGATCACTCACGCACACTCAATACTCCGACAAATCCGCCAGCGGATGCCGTCCTTCCCACACTTTCTCGAAGTGCGCCTCGATCACTGCGGGCGGTACTTTGCTGACATCCGGCCAGTGCCAGTGTGGCGCGTGGTCCTTGTCGATCAGTCTTGCCCGCACGCCCTCACTGAATTCCGGGTGACGACAGCAATTGAGGCTCATGGCGTATTCCATCTGAAACACCTGCGCCAGTGACAGATGACGTGCACGTTTGATCTGCTCCCAGACCAGATGCGCAGTCACCGGACAACCCTCGACCAGATTTTTTGCGCCTTTGGCCAGCAACGGGTCGTCCTGCTGCTGCAAATGGCTGATCGCCTGCCAGGCACAGACCAGATTGCCCACGTCCAGCAGCGCATCAATCTGCGCCCGGCGCGGTAGCCACTGCGCTTCGGGCAACTGGCTGTTGGCCTCGTGTTGCAGCGCCTTGAGCAGGCTGTTCAGTTGCACATCGGTCTGTTCCTGCCAGTTGAGTTGCAGCAGGCCTTCGATCAGATCCGGCTGCTGTTCATCGAGCAGGCAGCGGTCCGCCAGATCGAGATCCAGCGCGTCACGCCCGTTGATGTGCGAACCGGTCAGGCCCAGAAACAACCCCAGTTTTCCTGGCAAGCGGGACAGGAACCAGCTTGCGCCAACATCGGGGTAAAGCCCGATGCTGATCTCAGGCATGGCCAGTCGACTGCTCTGGGTAACGATCCGGATATTGGCGCCCTGCAACAAGCCCATGCCGCCGCCCAGCACATAGCCGTGCGCCCAGCAGATCAACGGCTTGGGGTATGTGTGCAGGCTGTAATCCAGGCGGTATTCAGCGCTAAAGAAGTGCGCTGCCAAAGGTGGTACGGTGCCGGGATTATTGAGGCAGGTTTCGACCAGCGTGCGCACATCGCCCCCGGCACAAAAGGCTTTCGCGCCATTGCCGCGCAGCAGTACACAAACAATCTGCGGATTGCCCGCCCAGGCGTCGAGCTGATCCTGAAGTGCCAGAATCATCGGCAGCGACAGTGCGTTCAGCGACTTCTCGGCGTCCAGCGTAGCGACTCCGATACGTGCGCCACCCTGGGCGTGAAGTTCTTCAAATTGCAGGTTCATCGTGACCCTCTCTGGAAAGACGCCGACCTCATTGTTGGTCTTCGTGCAGCGTCATTAAGTTGCAGGGGGAAATCAGCAGTGTAGGAAACCGACGGAATCGACGGGGGACATTTGACATTGGCAGTCAGCTTTCCTAGTGTCCGCGCAATGTTTTTACCGGATGTGACCATGACTAGCGACGACCGCATCAAGCTTGAACCCAGTTGGAAAGAAGCGCTGCGTGACGAGTTCGAAAAGCCCTACATGCAACAGTTGCGCGAGTTTCTGCGTCAGGAGCACGCCGCGAACAAGGAAATCTATCCGCCGGGGCCGCTGATCTTCAACGCGCTGAACTCCACGCCACTGGATAATGTGAAAGTCGTGATCCTCGGTCAGGACCCTTATCACGGCCCCAATCAGGCCCACGGCCTGTGCTTCTCGGTGCAGCCCGGCGTGCCGACACCGCCTTCGCTGGTCAATATTTATAAAGAACTGAAGCGCGACCTGAACATTGATATCCCCAACCATGGCTGCCTGCAAAGCTGGGCGGATCAGGGCGTGCTGCTGCTTAATACCACCCTTACGGTCGAGCGGGCGAATGCCGCTTCCCACGCAGGCAAGGGTTGGCAGCATTTCACGGACAGGATCATTCAGGTGGTCAGCGAGCATCAGCCACATCTGGTGTTTCTGCTGTGGGGCGCTCACGCGCAGAGCAAGCAGAAGCTGGTCGACGCGACCAAACATCTGGTGCTGACCTCGGTCCATCCGTCACCGCTGTCAGCCTACAAAGGCTTTCTCGGCAACGGACATTTCGGACGGGCCAACAAGTATCTGGAGCAGAACGGCATCGCGCCGATTGACTGGCGCTTGCCGAATATCTGAGGCGTCAGTCAGCGAGTCGTCTGTTCCAGCGCCGGAACAGCGGCTCGGCCAGAAACAGCACGAACAACAGACGCATCACCTGCATCGCCGTGACCAGCGGCACGGACAGTTGCAGCACCTCGGCGGTCAGGCTCATCTCGGCAATGCCGCCCGGCATCATGCCCAGTGTCAATGAACGCAGATCCAGATGAGTCAGCGCACTGAGGCCGAAAGCGGCGAGGGCGGCGATCAGCATGGTCAGCGCCGTTCCCAGCAGCGTGCGTCCCAGAAACGACGGTGCACGACGAAAGAACTCCCGATTGAAGTGACAACCCAGCCCGCTACCAATCAGCAGCTGGCCCAGTTGGCTGGCGCCATTGGGCAGGCCGATTTTCAGATCCCACACCACACTGATCACTGCACTCAGCAGCAGCGGACCGAACAGCCACGGATTTGGCTGTTTGAGGCGTTGCCACAGCCAGGCCAGCAGCGCGCCGAACGGCAGCAGAAACGCCAGCCAGCGCCAGTCGACGCTGGTGACGTGCAGCACGGGCGCACCATCGCCCAGCAAGTATTTGAAGATCGCCGGTATGCACAGTACCACCGCCAGCACGCGCAGACTTTGCGCAGCGGCGACGCTGCTCAGGGTCGCGCCATTGCGTGCGCCGAGGTTGACCATTTCACCCGAGCCGCCCGGCATGCTGGAGAAGAAAGCCGTAGGCCGGTCCTCGCCGGTGCGCAGCATCAGCCACACACCGACCAGACAGGACAGGCTGGTGATCAACGCACCGAAGAAAATCAGCCCGAAGTGCGCCAGCACCTGCTCGATCACCACCGGGGTGAAGTGCAGGCCGATACCGATGCCGATGACCAGTTGGCCGCATTTGCGGCCGCCGGGAATCTGGGTGATCTGCCAGGGTGTCAGGCAGCGCACCAGGATGATCGCCAGCAACGAGCCGACCATCCAGGGCAGAGGCCAGCCGACCTGGCTGGCGAGGTAACCGCCCAGCAGGCCGACCAGCGGGGTCGGCCACCAGTTACGCAGTGACGAATCAGACATTGGTCATCGCGGCACGCTGGCTGGCACGCTTGCGCCAGATACGGACCAGAGGGAACAGCAGCATGAACACGGTCAGCACCCAGACGCCGAGAGTGATCGGGCTGGCCCAGAGAATCCCCAGTTCGCCGTTGGAGATCGACAGCGCACGACGCAGGTTCTGCTCCATGAGGCCACCGAGGATGAACCCGAGCAGGATCGGCGACAACGGGAAGTCCAGCTTGCGCAGGATGTAACCGAAGATGCCGATGCCGACCATCAGGAACAGGTCGAAGGTGGTGGCGTGTACGGCGTAGACACCGATCCCGGTGATGATCGCGATGACCGGCACCAGCGCCCAGTTCGGTACGGACAGAACGCGGGTGAAAATGCGGATCATCGGGATGTTCAGGATCACCAGCATGACGTTGGCGATGAACAGTGACGCAATCAGACCCCAGACCAGATCCGGTTGCTGTTGGAACAACATCGGGCCTGGCGTGATGTTGTACAGCGACAGGGCGCCGATCATCACCGCCGTCGTGCCTGAACCCGGAACGCCCAGCGTCAGCATCGGCACCAGTGCGCCGCAGGCGGTTGCGCCGATGGCGGTTTCCGGCGCAGCCAGGCCGCGCATGTCACCTTTGCCGAACGTGCCCGTAGGTCCTGCGATACGCTTTTCAGTCATGTAGGCCACCGCGCTGGCCAGCGTTGCACCCGCGCCCGGCAATACGCCCAGAATGAACCCCATGAAGCCGCAACGAATATTCACCATGAATACGGCCGCCGCTTCCTTGAGATTGAACATCATGCGCCCGGTGGCCTTGACCGCTTCCTGGCCACGGTGGGTTTTTTCCAGCAGCAACAGGATCTCGCTGATGGAAAACAGGCCCAGCACCAGCACGACGAACTGGATGCCGTCAGCCAGGTGGATGTTGTCGCCGGTGAAGCGATACACGCCGCTGTTGGCGTCGATCCCGATGGCAGACAGGAACAGGCCGATCAACGCTGCGATGAAGGTCTTGAGCGGTTTGTCTCCGGCCATCCCGCCCAGGCAGACGATGGCGAACACCATCAGCACGAAGTACTCCGCAGGGCCAAAGGCAATCGCCCATTTCGCCAGCAATGGCGCGAACAGCACCATGCCGCAGGTGGCGATAAAAGCGCCGATGAACGAGCTCCAGGCTGACAGCGACAGTGCAACACCGGCCATACCGTTACGGGCCATCGGGTAGCCGTCCAGAGTGGTCATCACGGTGGATGCTTCGCCCGGAATGTTCAGCAGGATCGAACTGATACGGCCGCCGTATTCACAGCCCAGATACACGGCCGCCAGCAGGATCAAGGCCGATTCAGGCGGCAGGCCCAGCGCGAAGGCGATGGGAATCAACAACGCCACGCCGTTGATCGGACCCAGCCCCGGCAGCAGGCCGACGATGGTGCCGATCAAGGTGCCGGACAGTGCGGTGATGAGGTTGTAAGGCGTCAGGGCAACGCCGAAGCCCTGGCCCAGGTAGCTGAAAGTATCCACGTTTAATTCTCCAGAACGCTGAGCAGGCCCAAAGGCAGGGGAACGTCCATGGCTTTATCGAACAGCAGGTAAAGGCCGACGCTCATCAGAATCACTACCATCACGCTGGGCACCCAGCGACCGCCATACAGGCGCGCCATCGGTATGCCGATCAGGATGCTGCTGAGAATGAAACCCAGCGGTTCGAACAGACCGGCGAACACCAGCAGCAGGGCGATGCAGATGCCGATCTTGACCAGCGTCTCGCGGTCCAGCGGCGGTTCGTCTTCGCTGTGCACGATGGGCGTCGGACGAATCAGCATGTACAGCAGGGCTGCCCCCATCAGGCCGAGCATCAGCAGGGGAAAGGCCCGAGGGCCGACCGGTTCGTAGGAAAAGGGCGCCTGGTACGGCCAGGCCATGAGAGCCAGTCCGATGCAGACCAGTAGCAGGACACCTGCAAAAACGCGTTGTATGACCATGAAAAGCTCCTGAGTCGCGCCCGTCAGGCAGGCGCAACCGAAAGTCAGTCAATTGGGTGCAATTACTGAATCAGGCCGAATTCCTTGGCCATCAGCTTGTAGTCGGCCACCTGTTTCTTCACGTAGGTGTCCAACTCCTGGCCGGTCATGGCAAACGGGAACAGCTCGCGCTGGTCACGCAGTTTGGCGAAGTCTTCCGAGGCCAGTACCTTGTCGAACGAGGCTTTCCACCAGTTGTAATCTTCGTCGCTCACCTTTGGCCCGAGATAGAAGCCACGCACCACCGGCCAGACGATGTCGTAACCCTGTTCCTTGGCGGTCGGGATGTCTTTCATTTCCGGTTCATCGATACGCTTGTCGGCAAAGACCGCCAGCAGGCGCATGTTGCCGCTGAGAATGTGCGGCATGGAGTCGGAGATGTCGGTACTGCCGACCTGAATGTGACCGCCGAGCAAGGCGGTGGCGATTTCGCCGCCACCTTCGAGCGCCACATAGCGCAGCTCGCGCGGATTGATACCGGCCGCCTTGGCGATCAGTGCTGTCTGCATCCAGTCCTGGCTGCCCACGGTGCCGCCGGAACCGATGACGACTTTGCTCGGGTCGGCCTTGAGTGCCTTGACCAGATCGTCGAGGTTTTTGTAAGGCGAATCGCTCTTCACCGCGATGGCGCCGTAGCTGGTGCCGACTGCCGCGAGCCAGCGCACGGCGTTCTCGTCGAAGCGCCCGAACTTGCCCTGCGCCAGATTGAGCAGCGAGCCGCTGGACCAGGCCACCAGTGTTCCGGCATCGGCCGGACGTTGAGCGACCACCGCGTTGTAGGCCACCGCGCCGACACCGCCGGGCATGTAGGTCACGCGCATCGGGGTGCTGAGGATCTTCTCGTTGATCAGCGCGCTCTGCACCAGCTTGCAGGTCAGATCGAAACCACCGCCCGGCGAGGCCGGTGCGATGCATTCAGGGCGCTTGGGCTCGGCAAGCAGTTGGGTGGCAACCAGCATGCAACTGGCGGTCATGGCTAGCTGACGCAAGGAAAATTTCATGTTCAGTCTCCTGAGATGTTTTTGTTTTTGGATGTGGAAAGCTGTTCAGTGCGTTCGATTGCCGGATACTTCCCGTAACGGCAGATTTGGACGGGCAGGTTCAGGGCTGCAGATAACTGCATCGAAGTGCTGGATAAACACTGGAAGAGCGCCGGGTGTCAGCGTAGTGCCGTGACAGGGCGAGCATGAAGCGGGCCGACCGGGAGTGGCCGAAAGTTGAATGTGGTGCACTGACTGTCGAGCCGGGGAAGGCGTTGACATGATGTGACTCCATTTACCGTTTTATTGTTTTTATTTTCAGACGCATCCAGGCGCCTTGTTCACGTACCCTCTTTGGCGGGTCGTATCGCGATGCTAAATCACGAACCTTTCAGTTACCTTTCAGTGCGTCGCCAAATGCCTTCGAGTTGTTTCTGTGCTTCACAGGGGGCGAAGCGTCTGTAAACTCCGCAACCACCATTCCCAATAACAACACCCATAACAGGAGACGGCGATGCGTGTTCTTCTCGTTGAAGATCATCTGCAACTGGCTGAGAGTGTCGCGCAGGCTCTCAAGAGCGCGGGTTTGACCGTCGATGTCCTTCACGATGGCGTGGCGGCTGACCTGGCCCTGACCAGTGAGGAATACGCTGTCGCGATTCTCGATGTGGGTCTGCCGCGTATGGATGGTTTCGAAGTGCTGGCCCGCCTGCGGGCACGCAGCAAGAATCTGCCGGTGCTTATGCTGACCGCGCGCAGTGACGTGAAAGATCGGGTGCATGGTCTCAACCTGGGTGCCGACGACTACCTCGCCAAGCCTTTCGAGCTGTCCGAACTGGAAGCCCGGGTCAAGGCACTGCTGCGGCGCAGCGTGCTGGGTGGCGAGCGTCAGCAGCGTTGCGGCGTGCTGGCCTACGACCTGGACACGCGTCGTTTCACCTTGGGCGACGAACTGCTGACCCTGACGTCTCGCGAGCAGGCAGTGCTTGAGGCGCTGATCGCAAGACCCGGTCGAGTGATGAGCAAGGAGCAGCTTGCGGCCCAGGTGTTCGGGCTCGACGAAGAAGCCAGCCCCGACGCCATCGAAATCTACGTGCATCGCCTGCGCAAGAAACTCGACGGGCATTCGGTGGCCATCGTGACGTTCCGTGGCCTGGGTTACCTGTTGGAAAGCCGCGATGATTAACGACAGCCTGCGCTGGCGACTGCTGTGGAATCTGGCGTTGTTGCTGGTCGTTCTGATGCTGGCCAGCGGCATGAGCGCCTACTGGAACGGACGCGAGGTGGCCGACACGGCCTACGACCGCACGCTGCTGGCTTCGGCGCGCACCATCGCCGCCGGTCTGACCCAGCGCGACGGAACACTGAGTGCCGACATTCCCTACGTGGCACTGGATACCTTCGCCTACGACAGCGAGGGTCGTATCTATTACCAGGTCAATGACATCAACCAGAAGCTGATTTCCGGTTACGAAAACCTGCCGTCACCGCCGCCGGGAACGTTGCGAACCGACGATTATCCGGCACTCGCCAAGTTCTATAACGGGATGTATCAGGGCCAGGACGTCCGCGTCGTCAGTCTGCTCAAGCCGGTGACCGATCCGGGCATGAACGGTACGGCGGAAATCCGCGTGGCTGAAACCCAGGAGGCGCGCAAGGGCATGGCCCGCAGTCTGATGGCCGATACATTGTTGCGCCTGGGCATGCTGGGAGGCGGTGCGTTGTTGCTGGTCTGGTTTACCGTCAGTGCTGCGCTGCGTCCATTGGAGCGCCTGCGCACGGCGGTCGAGGAGCGCCAGCCTGACGATCTGCGCTCGCTGCCCATGGTTGAGGTGCAGCATGAACTTCGACCGCTGGTCGGCGCGTTGAACCACTTCACCGAGCGTTTGCGCCTGCAGTTCGAGCGTCAGGCACAGTTCATCGCCGACGCCGCCCACGAACTGCGCACGCCATTGGCTGCGCTCAAGGCGCGTGTGGAGCTGGGCCTTCGTGAGCGTGACCCACAGCAATGGCGCACCACGCTTGAGTCTGCCGCGCTGGGCACCGACCGCCTGACCCATCTGGCCAATCAGTTGCTGTCGCTGGCGCGTATCGAAAACGGCGCCCGTGCGATCGCCGAAGGCGGCGCGCAGCAGCTGGACCTCAGTCAGCTGGCGCGCGAGCTGGGCATGGCCATGGCGCCGCTGGCGCATTCGCATGGCGTGGCGCTGGCGCTGGAAGCTGACGAACCCGTCTGGCTGCGCGGCGAACCGACCCTGCTCAACGAATTGCTGAGCAACCTGATCGACAATGCACTGGCCCACACACCGTCGGGCGGCAACGTTGTGCTGAGGGTGTATGCGCCGGGCGTTCTGGAGGTCGAAGATGATGGTCCGGGGATTCCGCAGGCGGAACGCGAGCGAGTGTTCGAACGATTCTATCGTCGCAGCCAGCAAGGCAGCGGCGCCGGGCTGGGGCTGGCCATCGTCGGGGAAATCTGTCGCGCCCATCTAGCCCGCATTTCTTTACATGACGGGGCCGAGCGCGGTCTGAAAGTCAGGGTCAGCTTCAACGCGACTCAGGCTCAGTAGAGCATGTCCTTGGCGTCGTCCATTTCCGCGCCGAGCATGTCGTTGGCTCGGTTCAGGCGCAGTTGGCTGTAGGCGGGCAGGTCTGGGATTTCGATCAGGCTGAAAGGATGGTCGGTGTTCTTGTGAATGTGTACCGTTGCGACCTGTACCAGATCGATGTAGTCCGGGCTTTTCGAAACGCGGGTAAAGTCCTGGAACTTGCCGGGCACCGAAGCCAGCGGCTCGGGAAAATCCCAGGAGCGCAGCAGGCGTTCGCCGATCACCGGGTGAATATTGTCGATCACGTGATTGAGGCTGACCGGATCGGCCAGCAGATCGAAATGGTCTTCGGCGTAGGTCAGGATCGGCAGAATGCCGATCAGGTGAATCAGCCCGGCCAGCGTGGCCTGATCCGGCTTCAGACTGGTGTACTGATGACACAGGTAATAGCTGATCCCGGCCACCTGCAGGCTCTGCTTCCAGATGTCGCGCATTTTCTGCTCGATGACTTCCGACTTGGCATGGAACATCTGCTCCACGACCAGGCCGATGGCCAGGTTACAGGTGTAGTTGACGCCGAGGCGGCGAATCGCCGTGTTCACGTCGCTGACCTCGAAATTGGGTCGCAGCAACGGGCTGTTCGCCACCTTGATCAGGCGAGCGGACAGGGCGGTATCGCTGCCGATGACCTTGCTCAGCGCAGCGATGCTGATTTCGGTGTCTTCGGCGGCAAGGCGAATCTTCAGTGCTACTTCCGGCAGGGTAGGGAGAAACAAGGCATCTCTGTCGATGGCCTTGATCAAGTTTCTCTGCACCTCGTCAGCCATCTTGCTCATGTTGCGTCTCGCAGCCTTTAGGGGTGTCCAGAGTGTTCCGGGCGCCCTGTGGGCGCCGGATTGCCGGGTGCTGTACTGACCATGGAAAAGCGGGAGCGTTCGCTCGCGCTATCGCTGCGTTTCGAGCTTGCTGTCCAGCGTGTAGGGCAGCTCACACAATTGCAGGGAAGGACCGTCTGCGGCGCCGAGGTGCACGTCGCCACTTTCTGCGGCATCGGCCTGAAGCACTGCCAGCAACTCGATCCCCTGCTCTGACCGCGCGGCGATCACAACGTTGCCTGACGAGCTGGTGTGCACCGATGAAAACAGCGCGGCACCGGGAGCAGGCATCTCGTCGCCCTGCATCGACAACCGATAAAGCCTGCGCTTGAGCTTGCCCAGGTACTGCA
>Ga0308164_10002890_pt1 | contig 16342 bp, 15 predicted proteins | sample PhyTR2_FD_201031 | JGI IMG/M metagenome (GOLD analysis project Ga0308164, IMG submission 201031) | Phyllosphere microbial communities from UC Gill Tract Community Farm, Albany, California, United States - DLSLT.R2 | ecosystem: Host-associated > Plants > Phyllosphere > Unclassified | place: USA... | reverse complement strand
AGAACGGAGGTGCGATCAGCGCCTCGGTCACGACCGTCGAAGACGATATCCTCCACGATGGAGACGTCACGATATCCGTCGAATGGTCGGACGTGAACTACAAGGACGCTCTTGCGCCGGTGAGCCCGCAGATCATCCAGAAGTTTCCGCTGATCCCCGGCATCGATTTCGCCGGAACCGTGGAGAGCTCCTCGGACGCCCGTTTCCAGTCGGGCGATCGGGTGGTAGCGACGGGCTGGGGCCTCAGCCAGACCCATCATGGCGGCTATGCGCAGCGGGCCCGCGTGAAAGGCGATTGGCTGATCAAGCTTCCCCATGCGATCGGAACGCGGGACGCGATGGCGATCGGGACGGCCGGGCTGACTGCGATGCTCAGCGTGCTGGCGTTGGAGGACGGCGGATTGACGCCGGAGCGCGGGGACGTCGTCGTCACGGGGGCGTCCGGCGGCGTCGGCTCGATCGCGATCTCGATCCTCAGCAAGCTCGGATACCGCGTCCTTGCTTCCACAGGGAAGCCGTCCGAAGCCGATTACCTGCGGACGCTCGGCGCTTCCGAGATAATCGACCGCGAGACCCTCTCCGGCGAAGGGAAGCCGCTTGGCCAGGATGTCTGGGCGGGGGGCATCGACTCCGTGGGCGGGAGGACCTTGGCGAACGTGCTGTCCCAGACCAAATACCGCGGCGTGGTCACGTCGTGCGGCTTCGTCGGCGGGATGGACCTGCCGGCGTCCGTCCTTCCGTTCATCATGCGCGGTGTGACGTTGGCTGGGATTGACTCGGTTCACGCCCCCCAGGTGCTGCGGGAGCGCGCCTGGGGGCGCTTGGCGACGGATCTGGATCTGGGGAAGCTCGCCTTGACGGTGTCGGAGATCGGACTGGGCGACGTCCTTGCGGTCGCTGCCGAGATGCGCGCGGGGAGGACCAAGGGGCGTACGCTCGTCGACGTGAACCGCTGAGGTTCCGGTGACGGGCCACTCCGGCGGCCCGTCACGACGTCTGATGATCCCCGGCAGGGGATGCGCAGCCGTAGCTCATGAGGCGTCGCGCGCTACGGCGAGTCGGAACGGCGGAGCTCGGCTCCGCCGTCGGTCTTCGCCGCCAGCGTCGCCGGTGCGACGCTGGCGATCCACTCGCGTTCTCGCGTCGTCAGCGAGGACGGCGCGCGGCCATTGGGATTAGGTCGGCATCTCCGCCTCGAGCCTCTTGATCCAGTCGGTCGCCAACTGGGCGTAATCGCCAGGGGCGTCCTCCCACACGAAATGCCCTGCCTCGATGACCTGCGCTTCGCAACGGGGTAGATGCCGCTCGAGGAACTCGCCGTTCGAGGGCGGGACGAACGGGTCGTCGCTTCCCGAGATGACGAGCACGGGGACATGGATGTCCGGCAGCAGTTCCGCCAGGCGCGGCAGGTCGCGAGGATAGGCCCGCACGAAGTCCGCGGCCTTGTTCCACCGATCGCCGGACGCCGCCAGCCGGTAGTCTTCGATGACCTCGTCAGGCAGCACGCGCCGCGCCATCTGTCGCACGAGCGCCACCACCTGCGGACCGCCATCCACGCCGTCGAAGTCGGCGCGGCTGCTGTAAGCGATCTGCGCGAGTGGTTCCCCCAGAAGACCCATATCGACGCCGCCGCTGCCGGCGACGATGCTCGCGAACCGTTCCGGATGGGTCGAGGCGGCGAACAGCGCCGCGAGGGTTCCCACGTCGGGGACGACGGCATGGACGCGTTCGAGTTCGAATGCGTCAAGGATGCGAAGCAGGAAGGCACCCATGGCCGAGGGCGACATCACCTCTTCCCGGCCGTCCGAGCGGCCGAACCCCGGCAGATCGACGGCCAGGATCGGACCGAGGGCGGCGAAGTCGTCCCAGACGGGGAGGAACGCGAAGAGGCTCTCGGGAAAGGGTGTGGTCAATAGGATCGGCGTTCCCGTGGCCGTCCGGCGGTCTTCCGCATAGCGGATCGAGAGGCCTTCGATAGACTTTCGGGCCGTGGCTATCGGGCCGATCACTTCGTGCGCGTCTGGATCGGTCATCGTTCGTCCTGCAAATGGGGTCGCTTCTCTGCGCTTGTGGCGATGCGTTCGCACGCCGCGTGGCCAGGGCAGACTGGGCCACGCGGACTCCTGCGGCAGAGCCTCAGCTGAGCTCGATCTGGTCCAGATCGATCGAGACGACCAGCGGCTCGCTCATCGCTTGGGCATCGGGCTGTCGAGGATAGATGCGCCGCTTGGTGGGGAACATCAGTCCCTCGACCTCGACATAGTCGGAGACGAAATGGGCCCCGGGCGTATCGCCGGCGATCTCGACGTTGTAATCGTGACGCTTCAGCAGTCTATCGGCGCCGACATACAGGGTCTGCTCCGTGCTGTGCGTGGCGATGGTTTCAGGGAAACGGATCCGCAGGCGCCGCCAGCTCTCCCCCTTCTCGTCCCAGGGTTCGAGCTCGTGACTCTCGACGCCGTCCTCGGCAAGCAGGAAGGGCATCGTGAGATAGGTCCACATGGCGCAACCAGCGAAGTAGGCGAGCTGCAGGTCTGACCAGGGCGTCTCGAGCGTATGACCCGCGAACGAAGCGCGGGGGTTCTCGAGGAACTCGAGCGTCTCGTCGTCGGCGGACCGAAGCTCGACGAGGGCGGGCGTGAAGATCGACTTGCGGGACGTGTCGCCGAAGGGCGCATGCGAGGCGCGTTCGCGGCGCAGGTCGATCGTTACGTTGGTGTCGTCTAGCACCCCCGCCTTGCCTTTCAGCGTCCAAAGGACGCCGCCTTGCACAAGATGGGCAGAGAGGCTGGAGAACGACCTCCAACGCGAGAGGCCGCCGTGAGCGTCGATGATTTCGGATGCGAGCTTGTCCATGACCGTTCCTTTGTTTCGCAGTCGGAGTAGAGGATCGGTCGCCGCCGCTGAACGTAGACACTGGTATGCGGACCGCAGACGATCGTCCGTGCTGCACCGGTTCGACGTCGATGCCGGGCTCTGATTGGCGAACCGGCGACCCGTGACCCAGGCCGACATCCCGTCTGAGCGGGACTGCCTCGACTTGAGGCCCGGCCCGTCCGCTACGCTGCCATCAGGGACGGCGTCCTGATCGCGACAGCCACTGTGGCGCACCTTCGTATGGGGTCGATGGTGCGCAGGTAGGATGGTCCGCCGCGCTTGGCTCGGCCAAATTCAACCGATGCCTCGAACCAAGTCTGAAGGAGCGTCCAGGCGCATGACGCGATGCTCACCCCAGATCCGTTGACGACCGCGGCGACCGCCCACGTTGTCCAGACGGCCCTGGCGCCGGTCTTCATGCTCTCGGGCATTGGCGGCTTGCTCAACGTTTTCGCAACACGCCTCGCTCGTGTCGGCGATCAGGCGGATCTGCTGCTGGTCCAGCCATGCGACGGCGACATGGCCTCCCGCTTGCGCAGCCTGCGCCGGCGCTCGCAGGCGTTGGATCTCGCGGTTCTGATGGCGGCGATCGCCGCCGCGCTGACCTGCGCATCGGTCTTCGTCCTGTTCCTGGCGGCTCTGCTCGACCGGCCCGCCGCGGACCTCCTCTTCGCGCTCTTCGGCGGTGCGATCCTGCTGACGATGTTGGCGATCACGTCGTTCGTGGTCGAAATGCTGCTCGCGGCGCGCGTGGTTCGGCGGACCGTGAAACAGGGCATGGGCCAGTCGGACGGCTTCGACGGAACGGCGGACCACCACGCGGTCCCCGCCTTCGCAATCGCAAAACACAATCAATCGAGAGAGTGAGCAGCATGAAGACTTGGCTTGTAACCGGAAGCTCGAAGGGCTTGGGCCGCGCGATCGTGGAGAGGGCGCTGAACGAGGGGGACGAGGTCTTGGCCACGGCGCGCAATCCGCAGGACCTGGACGATCTTGCGCGCGCCTTCCCGGATCGGCTCGAGACGTTCAGCCTGGACGTGACGAACCCGGAGGATGCTGCGGCCGCCGTGGAGGCGGCGTTGAACGCATTCGGCCGCCTGGACGTGCTGATCAACAACGCAGGCTACGGCGTCATCGCTCCATTCGAACAGACCGAGGCCTCGTCGTTCAGGGATCAGATCGAAACGAACCTGTTCGGCGTCGTCAACATGATCCGCGCGGCGCTGCCGTCGATGCGCGCCCAGCGCAGCGGTCACGTCATCAACATCTCCTCGGTCGGAGGACGCGTCGGTACGGCAGGTCTAAGCGCATACCAGGCGGCGAAGTGGGCGGTGGGCGGGCTGACCGAAGTCGTATCGCGGGAGATCGCGCCGTTCGGCGTCCAGATGATCTCGGTCGAGCCGGGCGGCATGCGCACGCTCTGGGGTGCGACCGCGCAGGGTGGGGCGATGGAGGTCCTGCCGGATTACGAGCCGACCGTCGGCGCCTTCCTGAAAGCGATGACGGATTTCATCGGCAACGAGGTCGGCGACCCGGCGAAGATCGCCAAGGTCGTGTTCGATCTCACCCGGACCGAAGGGCTTCCCGCGCATCTGATCCTCGGATCCGATGCGCTGCGGGTGTTCGCCGACAGCGAGAAGGCACGCCAGGAGGCGGCTGAGCAGTGGATGGACGTGAGCCGATCGACCGATTTCGATGACGGCGACATTTCCTATCTCGCTGCGCTCCAGAAACCCTGATGCGCGACGGCGACGATCGCAAGGGCTGGCCGGTTTGGGAATGGGGCTGCGGCGGTGAGCCGTCGATGTCAGCCCCTACTAAGGGATGGCCCTCCAACACCGTGGCGTGATTGGCGGCCGAGCGACATCAGGTCAGCAAGGCGGTTGGATCTTGAACGGTGACGACCATGCCTTTACCCTACCAAACCACTGCCCTTGCCGAAGCCCAAGCTATCGGCGCGGCGGCCATCGCAGCAGCCGAAGGTCGCGGCGTATGGGCGACGGTGGTCGTGCTCGACGCCGGAGGTGACCTCGCCCTCGCTCTCCGAATGGACCGGTCCTGGGCTGGAGCGTTCGATCTGGCGCTGGCCAAGGCGAACGCCGCCCGGGGATTCGCAGCGCCCAGCGGCGCGTTCACACCGCTAGTCCAGCCAGGCGGGCCCCTGTTCGGAGTCGGCGGCGTCGCCGGCGGAAAGTATCTGACGCTGCCGGGCGGGCTGCCGCTCATCGATCGAGGCGCGGTCTTCGGCGCCGTCGGGGTGAGCGGCGGCACGCCCGAACAGGATGAGGCCATCGTCCAAGCGGGTATTGCGGCGACCGTTCTGTGAAGCAAGCGCCATCCACCGCGTCGATTCGGCACTCCGGCGAGGATCAAGCCTCGGGATGCCTGCTGGTGGTCGCGCATCCCCGGCTCGATCGCAGCGGCGTAAATGCGGCGCTGCTGAAAGGGCTGACGGGTGATGGCAGGGTGGAGATCCACGACCTCTACGAGGCCTATCCGGACTATCAGATCGACGTGGCGGCGGAGCAGGCCAGGCTTTCGCGCTTCCGCGTGATCGGACTGCAGTTCCCGCTCTTCTGGTATGCTATGCCGTCCCTCCTCAAGGAATGGTTCGACCTGGTCTGGCTCCACGGCTTCGCCTACGGCCACGGCGCGTCGGCTCTGGTCGGCAAACATCTATTCTGTGCGGTGTCGACCGGGGGTGACGCCGGCAGCTACCGGGCGGGCGGACAAAACGGTCACACCATCGAGGAATTCCTGCGTCCGATCGAGCGGACGGCGGCGCTCTGTCGAATGCAGTGGGCTGCGCCTCATGTTCTGCACGATGCCCCCCGAATGAGGGGCGACCGGTTGAGCGTCGCGGCACTCTCCTATGGGGAATACCTGCGCGAACGGCTTTCGGGCGTTTCCGAATGAGCTCCTCCGAAATCCTTGCGCGGACGTTCGTCTACCTGCTCGCCGCGGTGATCGCGGTGCCCATCGCCAAACGGGTGGGGCTGGGGGCGGTGCTGGGCTACATCCTGGCGGGCGCACTGATCGGGCCGGGAGCGATGTCCGTGACGGGCGACGTCGAGGCCGTCGGGCACGTCGCCGAGTTCGGCATAGTCATCCTGCTCTTCATAATCGGATTGGAGGTCCGCCCCCAGGTGCTCTGGCGCATGAGGGCGCTGATCTTCGGTCTCGGCGCCGCGCAGATGGGCGCGGTCTCCTTGCTCATCACCTTGGCGGGGATCGCGCTTGGGCTTTCCCTGGTCGCGGCCTGGACCATGTCGATGATCCTGGCGATGAGTTCGACCGCGTTGGTGATGTCGAGCCTCGAGGAGCGGGGGCAGCGGTCCAGTGTGGTCGGCCGGGCCAGCTTCGGAATCCTCCTGTTCCAGGACATGTCGGTCATCCCGTTGTTTCTGGTCGTACCGCTTCTCTCCACCGCCGCAGGCATGGGTCCGCAGGTTGGCGGCGATCCCGGATGGCTGCACGGCATCGAGATCGTCGGTGCGCTCGCCGCCGTCGTCGTCGGAACAGGCATCGCGGTCAGGCCGCTCTTCCGGTTCATCGCGGCATCCGGCTCGCGTGAGCTCTTCACCGCCGCCGCGCTGCTGTTGGTGGTTGGCGTCGCCGCGCTCATGACGCTGGTCGGCCTTTCGCCGGCGCTCGGCGCCTTCATTGCCGGAATGGTGTTGGGTGGAACCGAGTTCCGCCAGGAGATCGAAAGCGACATCGAGCCGTTTCGCGGGCTCCTGCTCGGCCTCTTCTTCATCACCGTCGGAGCCGGTCTCGATCTCCATCTCCTGCGCTACGAGGCGCTGGCCGTTCTATCGCTCGCGATCGGCTTCATGGTCGCCAAGACGGGCGCGATGTTCGTCGTATCGCGCGCTTTCCGCTTCGCCCGCCTCGAGGCGGTCACTTTGGCGGTAGCGCTGGCGCAGGGTGGCGAATTCGCCTTCGTGTTCGTGTCGTTCGTCAAGCCGCTCGCCATACTCCCGGAACATCTGAGCCGCCTGCTACCCGCCGCGGTCGCCGTGTCGATGCTCCTCTCTCCGCTGGCGACGCTCCTGTGTGAACGCATCATCCGGTATCGGACCGCCGCCCGAACTGGTCCGCGGCCCGAGGATCCGGATTTCTCCGAGCGCAGCGACGTGATCGTCGCCGGCTTCGGACGGTTCGGGCAGATCGCTGGGCGCCTTCTCCAGGCCAATGGCCATCGGCTGTCGATCATGGATACCAGCCTACGCCAGATCGAGGTGGTGCGTAGCTTCGACCAGATGGTCAACTTCGGCGACGCAACCCGGCTCGACCTGCTGCGCGCAGCGGGTGCCGACAGCGCGAAGGTCCTCATAGTCGCCATCGACGACCCGGCGCAGGGCCTGAAGTTGGTAGAGACGGCCCGTGCCGCGTTCCCGCATCTCGCAATCCTCGCGCGCGCTTTTGATCGGCGGCATGCCTACCAGCTTCTTGCCGCCGGCGCCGACCACGTCGAGAGCGAGACGTACGAGTCCAGTCTGCTGCTCGGACGGGAGTCGTTGCAGAGGCTGGGCTATCGGGCCCATCGGGCCCACCGCGCCGCGGCCTTGTTCCGCATGCACGATCGCTCCCTGTTCGAGCGTCATCGGCCTGGGAAACCGGACGAAGCGGGCTTCTTCAAGGCGTCTCAGGCCACGGTCGCCTCGCTTGCCCAACTGCTGACCGACGACTTGGAACGCGAACGGTCGCAGCGAGGAAGCGACGAGGACTGGAACACGACGGGGCTATACACCGAGCTGATCGCCGGCAAGGGTGCGGACCCTCCCGGTGAGGTTGCCCGCACGGGTTGAGGGGCGGCGTTGGATTCCCCGCGCTGAGTCGGTGGGTTTGGCAGTCGTCCCTCGTCCCTGCCTGTCGTGGCGGCATGCGCCGCGCGTGGCGCAGGCCCGACCACGGCATCCGCATTCGACGGGGCGGGGGACGTCCGGCGTCACCCCATACCACGGTCTGTATTGGCCACCGCGATCCAGGGGCGCACAGGACCGACGTCCGCGACGTCGGGAGCCATCTGGCTTCGTCCTGCGTGTGGCCCACGAAGGGGAGGGCGCATTGCTTCGGCACGCGACGGGGACGGGGGCGATCCGGCTTCCCTTGTGCTTGGTTCCGGGGCTTAGCTGGTCTGAGGAACGTAGGGTGCGGCGCGCGTGCGACGTGGGAGATGGGAGCAATGCTGTCTCACGTCATCCTTCTTGAATATCAGCGAAACTACACGGAGTCCTGAGATGATGTTTTCTGCCCGCCTTACCGCTGCGGCTTCCGTCGCCGCGATGATGCTGTCTGCCAGCCCGGTCTTCGCTTCGGGTGATGAGGCTTGGGCCCTGTTTAATCGGCAGGTGACGCGGGCGTGCGTGGCCGCAAGCGGCATTCGCAATGCTCGGCCCTCGACGATCGTGGGCTTTGACGACCGTCTCGGGAAGGTGGCGATGCTGGTCTCGGACCGCACGCGTGGTTCGTCGATGTCGAAGCTGTGCATCTACGACAAGCGATCCAAGAAGGTGTTCCTCGACAACGCGGAAATGTGGTCCGCGCCGCCGCAGCGCTGACAACGCCTCCCCTCCAGACGGGAAAGGCCGTCAGCATGCCGCATTCGCACCGCAACCTCGACCGTCCCAGGATCGCAGTCGCAGGCGCGACCGGTCGGGTCGGGTCCGCCCTCGTCGCCAGCCTCACTGGAGATCCGGTCGACGTCGTCGCGCTGTCTCGCGATGGCGGTGACGGCAGGCTGCCGTCGGACACCGCGGTTGCGGTCGTCGATTTCGCCCGTCCATCAACCCTCATGGAGGCTTTGCGGGAAACAGACCGACTGTTCCTCGCGCAGGGCACTTCAGACCGGCAGGTCGCCAACGAGATCGCGATGATCGACACGGCGGTCGCAGCGGGCGTCTCGCATATCGTCAAGCTCTCGGCTATGGGGCCACCCACCAGATTGCACCCGTTCGATTGGCACATGCGGATCGAGGCTCACCTGGCGACGAAGGATGTGGGATACACCGTCCTTCGTCCCGGTTCGTTCGTGACCAGATTGGCCGGGGCGGCCATTCCCATCGCCAGCGGGACATGGGGTGGTGCGGCCGGGGATGGCCGCGTCAATCTGATCGACACGCGCGACGTGGCCGAAGTCGCGCGGATCGCCTTGCTCGATGACCGGTTACCGTCTTCGCAGCGGGCGTATCATCTGACCGGCCCCGGCGCAGTGAGCATGCCCGAGGTCGCGGGAACGCTTTCGCGACTGCTTGGCCGGCCCGTCGAATACATCCACCGATCCGTGACACATCACCGGAAGCTCCTCATCGAGTCCGGCGTGAGCGAGATGGTTGCTGACTTGGCGCTGGGCTTGGATCGTCTCTTCAACGAATCCGTTATGGCCGAGGTTACTGCCACCTGTTCGGACCTCACCGGAAAACCCCCGCGATCGGTTGAAGAGTGGCTGCGCGACAATCTCGGGCTATTCCAGAAGCGGGATGAGTCCGGCTCCCGCTGAATCCGCTCGAGTGCCAGGACTCGGCCTTCCGGCTCGACTGTCACGGACGGGTTGCGGCGGCTATGGTGAACGATGTTACCGAGGGGGGCGGCATGACTGATAGAATCCGAAGACCCTTGCTCTTCGTCGTCGCCGCGGTTCTCGCGGCATTCGTCTTCTGGATCGACAGAGTTGCGCGGTACGATTTCTCGGTCGCCACCATGTATCTTACGGTGCTGGTCCTCGTATCTGCGGCGGGTAGCGGAAGGTCGGTCGTGCTCGCTGCTCAGGCATGCGTTGCGCTGGCCATCTCCGCTTGGGCGATCGCCCATCTTCACCAACCGACGCCGGCGAGCGCGCTGCGATGCCTTTTCGCGTGCGTCGCGATCGGTGTGACCGCTGCCCTGCTGGTCAGCCGCAAGCGGCTCGAGGCGGCCAAGGAGGACCTTGAACGCAGTCGGTCAGAGGCTGATCTGTTCGCCAATTCAGTTCCCTTCGTCCTATGGCGTTCCAACCCGAGTGGCGAGATCCAATACCTGAATGATGGTTGGACGGACGTGACGGGCCTGGACCGCTGGTCGGTGTTAGAGGGGCAACGCTACAACGACGTCGTCCACCCTGACGATCTGGCGGCCCTTCACGAGACCGTCGGCGCCGCGATAGCCAATCGCACGATCACCGACCTCAAGGTCAGGGTCCGCCAGGCGGATGGGGCATATCGATGGATGCAGATCTACGACAAGCCGGTCCTGTCGCCGTTGACGGGTTTGGTCGATCGCTATGGCGGCCTATCGGACGTGCACGACGAAGTGACGGCGAAGGAGGAACTGCAAAGGCTTCGAAGCGAGCTCGAGGCCAGCAGGGCCGAGTTGATAAACTTCACAGACTCGGTCCCGCAGATCCTGTTCCGCGCGAGCCGGCAGGCGAAGGTCGACTTCTACAACAGGCGGTTCACAGAAGTGACGGGGCGCGATCGCAGCGCCGTCATGGAGGACCAGGATTGGATCGACGACTTCCATCCGGACGATCGGAAGGACTATCTCGACAACCTCTGGAGCAGCTTCGCCGCCGGCGTCGAACTGCGCCACACGTTCCGGCTGCGCCACGCGGACGGGGAGTATCGCTGGATGACCCTTGTGGGGCGTCCCGTGCGTGTGGCGGCCGACAGGGACGAGATACGATACTACGGGGGCGTCTCCGACATTCACGAGGAGGTGACCGCGCATCAGAAGGTCCGCGAACTGAACGAGACGCTCGAGCGACGCGTAGTCGAGCGGACTTCCGAGCTGATGCGCACGGAGCGCCGCTATGCCGGGCTGTTCGACGTCAGCAACATGACGTTCGCCGAGATGGACTTCAGCAGCGCGGAGGGGATGGTCGATGCGATCAAGGCGAGCGGCGTGGCCGACCTTCGCGCCCACATGCTGGCGCATCCCGACGAGCTGGCGCGTGCCATCGGCGCGATAAGGACGACGCGGGTCAACGAAGCGCTGGCGCGGCTCATGGGGTATGAGGACGTTGCCGACTTCTTGGCACGCCCGCCGGCGCAGGATGCGGACGCTGGGTCCGAAGTCCTGCTGCGGCAGCTCGAGATGCGTTTCCAAGGCGTCGATCACATCGACGGTCGGACCACGCTCACCGGCAAGGGCGGCCGCCGCATCCCGGTCTATTTCACGGTGACGAGGCTTCCCGATGGGCTACACCTCTGCAGCCATGTCGATCTCTCGGGTCAGGAGCGGATCGAGGGCTTGCGCCGAGCCGCGCAAGCCGAACTGGCCCGAGCCAACCGCGTGGCCACGGTTGGCGCTTTGTCCGCGTCGATCGCTCACGAGCTGAACCAGCCGATCGCCGCCATGTTGATGGACGCCCAGACCGGCCTGCGCCTGATCGGTCGCGACGATCGAGACGTGGAGGCGCTCGGCCGCATCCTGCGGCGTGTCGAAGGCACGGCTCAGCGCATAGCCGGCATCGTCGAGCGGACCCGCGAGAATATCGTCGCGGGACGACGCGTGGTGACCGCAGTCGATCTCTGCTCGTTGGCCTCCGCCACACGTGAGCTCCTGGATCATGATCTCAAGCGGGCCGAGGTCGAGCTCGAGATCGTCTGCGCGGCCGAGCTGCCGCTCATCAGGGGCGATCCGGTCGAGCTGCAACAGGTGTTCGTGAATCTGGTGAACAACGCGGCCGATGCGATGCGTGACCAGGCCGACGTGCGCCGGATTGTCCTGGAGCTCGCAGCCGACGAGGTGGCGGTGCACGTCCGGGTCACGGATACGGGGCCGGGCATCCCGGAAGAGCATGTCGACCGTTTGTTCGATCCCTTCTTCACGACCAAGCCGACCGGTATCGGCATGGGCCTGCAGATATGCCGGTCAGCCATTGAAGGAATGGGCGGGCAGCTGACTGTGGCGAATGCGCCGGGCGGTGGAGCGAGCTTCCTGTTCGACCTTCCGCTCACGTCGGAGCACCCCGACCAGATCGAGTGAAGCGGCGGGACTGCGACAACGACCACGTGCGAGCGATGGGTGAGTCGGCGGATACGATGCCGGCCCCGTTTCGAGCTTTAGGCGGTCAGCGCTCCGCCCGAGCGGTAGCGGGATGCCACCTCACGGCGTGACAGGCCGGGTGCGAGCGCGAGGCGTGCGTCCGTCAGGTCTTGCCAGCCTTGCTCGTCCGCGAGTGGCGGTATAGTCACGGTCTCTCCGCGATCGAAGCCGGTGAGCGCCGCATCCACCAGATCCTTGGCCGTCATAACCAACTCCGGCGGGAAGGGGTCGATGGCCTTGCCCGATCGTGCCCAGATCTCGGTGCGGGTCGCGCCGGGAAAAACCGCTTAGACGCGTACGCCTTTGGGCATATATTCGAGGATCGGTATGCGGCGTTCTTTGACGGACTCGACGAGGCCGAACCGGCAGTTGTGCTGACGCGTTTCGTCGACCGCTACGTTTCGATGCGCCACCGCGACGCGCTTGAGGTCGGCTGCCCGATCCCGGTCCTTGCTGGCCAGGTGCGCCATCTGCCGGAGGTCGCGCGGGAGAGGTTCGTGCTGGCTGTCGAGCGCTTGACGGGGGCGGTGGCTGCGCTGCTTCGGCGGATGGGCGGCGGGGATGTTGAAACGGTGAGCGCGACGGCGATCGCAGAAATGGTTGGCGCCTTCGCGATGGCGCGGGTGCAGCCCGACGATGCGAAGGCCGGGGAGGTGCTGGCCGCGGTGCGGGCGAGCGTGAAGGCGAGACTCGGGTTGTCGGCCGGGGAGATGCAGCTGCAAATCGGTCACCGGTCAGGCTACGGGCTCTAAGGAGTCGTCGGTGGACGGTTTCGTCGGTCGGCGGTGTGGTCGACCTTCCATCGCATAGCCGTCCGAATACGGCGGGCGTTGCTCGGGTGGTCGTAGAAGAGTTCCTCTTCAAGCGGTCCAGGCGAACTCGCCCGGTAGTCCGCCGAGGCTAGGACGGCACGCGCTGCGCCGTCCGGCTCCTTCGCGAGGTCCAGACCGTAATGGTCCGCGTCCGCCTCCACCAACCGTTCGGCGGTGTTCACGGCCGGCGTCGTCACAAGCATGTAGCAGGCGAAGATCGCCAGCAGGACAGGGAGGCCGGCAGCATCTGAAACGTTCACGCCCGATCCCGCGCCGAGGATGCGGGAGGCGAACGGGAAGGCCTTGTCGGCGACCAGCAGGCCAAGAGTGACGATCGCCGTCATCACGAAGGCCAGCAGCACGAGGTGGTAGTGACGCTGATGGCCGATCTCATGTGCGACTACGGCCCGAACCTGCGCGGCGTCGGCGCCACGCGCGAACATCGTGTCGCTCAGCGCCACAGTGGCTGCGCTGCCGAACCCCGTTACCGACGCCGTGTAGCGCTCGCTTTGGCGGGAGCCGTCGTAGACGAAGACCCGATCACCTCGCACGCCGCCTTCCGCAAGCAGATCGTCGACGGCTTTCTTGATCTTTCCGTCGGGAGCCGACGAATATTCGTGCAGGATGGGGTTCATGACGATCGGTATCGCGACCAGGGCGAGCAGGAGTCCAAGGCCTGCGATGGCCGAACCCCAGATCCACCACCGCCGGCCCGATCTCCTTGCCATCAGGTAGAAGCCGGTGAGCAGTGCCGCGCCGACCAACGAGGAGATCGCCGCCTGGAGCATGTGCTCGGTAAGCCATCCCGGAAGCGACTGGTGCGTGAAGCCATACGAACGTTCGCGATACCAGTCGACGAAGGCGGTCCACGGCAACAGCAGGACCGTGTATGCCAGGAGCGTCAGAAGGCAGCATCTGAAGACGGCGCTGAACGATTGCCTCCCCTCCGAGCGCGACCCGAGTGCCCGTTCGGGCAGGCCCACCCGTATGATCAGGGCGGAGGCCAGTATCGTAGCGATCGCGCCGACGACGATGATGAGGTGGCCCCCGCGCGTGTAGGCCACGGCCGCGGCCTCCTGAGCGGAAGGTATCAACTTCAGATACGCGTCCGTTGCGATGGTCACGCTGTTCATTTCGGTCGGCCCTTCAAAAAACTTATCGTCCTCGCCCGCTGCGCAAACCGGGCTTGCCGATGCGCGTCGGCGTCCTGGCGGACAGCACGCCCGACCGGCCCTCGGGCGAAGGATGCGCGTCGGTCAGCGGTTCGTGCAGGATCGGAGGTCGGTGCTCTATCCCTACCTTGGTATGCGCCGAACGGCCGCCCCTCAGCGCCGCCGATCGACGCCTCCGGATTCTGGGGAGACGCAAAAAGCGCGTTTGAAAGTCTGGGCGTGCGGGCGTCGACAAGCATCTTCGCGACTACTGCGCGTGCGGACCGACCGGGTTTACGACGGAGAAGTTCCCGACAGCATGTACCATGAGGCGGCCCCGATTGTCGCGGACTTCGCCAAGGGCATAGATCGAGCGCCGCCCCTGGTTTGCGACCGTTCCGGTGGCCACGATCGGAGCGTTTTCGGCCCTTGCGGGCCGGAGATAGGTGAGCGTGAGATCGAGGGTCACGACCGCTGCGCCGATCGGCAACATCGTGTTGGCCGCAGCTGCCATCGCCGTGTCGAGCATTGCGGCGGTAGTGGCACCATGGAGCATGCCTATCGAATTCTCCAGCGACGGATCGTAGTCGAGCGTCATCACGACTTCGCCAGGCTCGGCCCCAGTGCATCTGAAACCGATGAGTAGGGCGAGTGGCGGACCCGGGATCAGGCCGTCGCGGATGCCACGCATGACTTCGAGACCGGAAAGGCCGTGGACCAGCGCACGTGTGGCCGCCGGGTCGTGCCACTTCACGGTCCGTGTGAGTTCGCCTGCTTGCAGTGTTGCCATCTTTCGCGTCACCCGAATTGGATTGATTGCGACCGCCCGCGCGACCATCGCGCATGGCTGCTCCGCACCGAGACAGGACGTCTCCCGAACCGCTCGACCTGGTTCGGTCGTGCCTGGAATGCCAAGTCGTAGCAGGGTCGCGCCTTTGAAACGGCACCTACTTCGGTATGCGTGCTGGATCTTTGCCGAGCGCTCGGTCGCGACGCTGCTCGAAAAGGTCGGACGTCGTTGCGGGGTGGCGCGGCTTGCCTGGCGGCCGGATGGCAGGATGTCAGAGCGGACCCCAGTATCGAATGCCGTCAATGTGGCCGCTGGCGGCAAACAGGCCAACTCGCATAGATGCTGGTAGTCTGCGGAAGAGGAAGAACATGGGCGAAGCCCATACCCCGGTAGGGCGGCCCTGATCTTCCGTACGATTTAATCGCAGCGAGCGCTTCAGCAGGATCTGCTCGTCGCATTCTTCGCGACTGCATATGGAGCGCTACGATGAACGCACTTGGTCATCCGCGAGACAATTCATGCGAACTCGCCTATGCGCGGGCAGTAGGTGGAGGCATCGACGAGGATCTGCCGGGGCAGTCGGGGTTCGAGCCGTTGGAATGGCTGATCATATCCATCGGTCAACGCGATGGCGCATCGGGTCTCGGTTGGACCCGGTTCGGCGAAGCCGTCGGACGGCTGTTCGGTGTCAACGGTCCCCGAAGTCTGGCTAACCCGCGGCTCGAGCAGCTGCGGCGCATGGCGGCTTCCGCCAGTGGTCGCGGATGGCAGGCGCCGCCGAGCGAGTTGGCTGCCTTCATCCGCGCGGGCTGGACGGACGAGCAGCTCGAACTGCTCATGGCGGCCGTCGCCCCAGCGGCTTGTGCGCGACGCGCCCGCCGCACGCCTCTGTTGAGAAAGACGGAATCGGCCAGCGGTCAAGGATTCCCGTTGCGGAGGCCCGCGGGCGCCTAGCCCTCGACAAGCGCGGCCGGGGCGGGGGGGACGGTCTCCAGCGAAAATTCAAAAATCGCGCCGCCTTCCGGCCGGTTGTGGGCGCGGAGCTCGCCACCGAGCGATTCTACTATCGATCGGCATATCTGCAGTCCGATGCCAATTCCATGCGCCTTTGTGGTGAAGAACGGATCGAAGATCCGTTTCATGTCATCGGGCGATATGCCGGTGCCGGAGTCTGCGACCCGCACCCTGATGCGGTCGGGCCCGTCGGGATCGAGATGCAGGTCGATCGTGCGCCGGTCCTCCGGCATTTCACTGATGGCATCGAGCGCATTGGTAATCAGATTGACCAGCACTTGCTGCAGCTCGACCGGATCGGCACGCACTGGCTGCAAACCAACAGTGCAGTGAGTCGTTAGGGTAGCATGCATGGCCGCGGCCTCTCGGTCCAGCAGCGCCTTGCTCTCTTCGATCATCAGACAGACCTTGACAGACTTGTCGTCACGGCGCCGATTGCTGACGCGCTCGCGGATGCTGGTTACGATCTCGGCGACCCGGGTGGCGTTGCGGCGGATGCGCTCGAACATTTGCTGCAGCTTCTCGCGATCCAGCTCGTCTCGCCTCATCAGCCGGCGGCTCGTCTCTATGTCGATCGTCATGGAGGTGAGCGGCTGGTGCACCTCATGGGCGACAGACACGGAGAATGCGCTCATCGAACCCGCACGGTTGGCGCGCGCTAGTTCGGCTTG
>Ga0308164_10002885_pt1 | contig 16372 bp, 18 predicted proteins | sample PhyTR2_FD_201031 | JGI IMG/M metagenome (GOLD analysis project Ga0308164, IMG submission 201031) | Phyllosphere microbial communities from UC Gill Tract Community Farm, Albany, California, United States - DLSLT.R2 | ecosystem: Host-associated > Plants > Phyllosphere > Unclassified | place: USA... | reverse complement strand
CTTTCGCGTGCAAGCGCGCTCCTACAAGGGGCATGCGTCTGCCGGGTTATCCCGCAACTCGGCAATCCGCGCATCCTTCTCTTCCCACAGCCGGTTGACCCAGTCCTGCACATACACGCGGAACACCGGGTCATTTTCGTAATCGCCCTGCCACAGCGCGGGGTCGAGTTCGCGGGTCCTGATGTCGACGATCACCCGCGGCACTCGTCCTGATAGCAAGTCCCAAAATCCCGGGATGCGCTCGCTCGGATACACGACCGTCACATCGAGCACCGCGTCCAGTTGCTCACCCATCGCCGCCAGCACGAAGGCGACGCCGCCTGCCTTGGGCTTGAGCAAGTAACGGTAGGGTGAAGCTTGCTCGGCTTTTTTGGCCGGGGTGAAGCGTGTGCCTTCCAGATAATTCACCACGGTCACAGGCTGACGTTTGAATAGCTCGCATGCCTCGCGGGTGATCTCCAGATCCTTGCCTTTGAGCTCGGGATGTCTGGCCAGAAACGCCTTGGTGTAGCGCTTCATGAACGGGTAATCGAGTGCCCACCACGCCAGCCCCAGGAACGGCACCCAGATCAGCTCTTTCTTCAGGAAGAACTTGAAGAAGGGCGTACGTCGGTTCAACGCCTGCACCAGCGCCGGGATGTCTACCCACGACTGATGGTTACCGATGACCAGATAGGACGTATCGCCACGCAGGCCTTCGTCGCCGCGGATTTCCCATCGGGTCGGCAGGCAAATTTTGAAAATCAGCTTGTTGATTTCACACCAGGTCTCGGCGATCCACATCACTGCCGCCGAGCAGTTGTCGCGCATCTCGCTCTGGAACACCAACTTGAGCAGCGCAAAGACCATCAGTGGGCCGATCAGCACCAGCGTATTGAGCAGAAGCAGCAGCGTGACGGCAATTCCGGTGAGCAGGTGACGCATAAGGCACTCGCGGTCGACAGGGTGGCGCGCAATGATAAGCAGGCCGGGCGGTTGGCGCAAAATCCTGGCGATACCGACGAATGTTTCACGCCTTTGTCAGTAGGCTCCCTATGCTTGGCTCGCTTGGCCCTGAGCGCGAAGCCTGCCGCGAACCATCGGCAGAGTGACGGTCTAAACCGGGCACACGCCCCGCCCATTCATCACGAGGAATCAGATCCGTGAAATCCCTTCTGGCGCTTATGTCTTTGCTGGCGTTGCCTGTCATGGCTGCCGAACCGACGTTGTACGGTCGTTACGAATACATTCAGGTCTCGGAGATCGGCGAGACATTCAAAGCCAAGATGGACACCGGCGCGTTGACCGCATCGCTGTCGGCCAAGGACATCGAACTGTTCAAGCGCGATGGCGATGACTGGGTGCGTTTCCGTCTGGCGACCAAGGACGCCGACAGCAAAGTCTACGAGCACAAGGTGTCGCGCATCAGCCGGATCAAAGGCCGTTCCGAAGGCGACGATGACGAAGAGCCGGCCGATCCCACCAAGCGCCCGGTTGTCGATCTTGAGCTGTGCCTGGGTAACGTGAAACGGACCGTGGAGGTCAACCTCGTCGACCGCAGCCACTTCAACTATCCGTTGCTGATCGGCGCCAAGGCCCTGCGTGAATTCGGCGCGGCCGTGAATCCGGCGCGTCGTTATACGGCCGATAAACCTGAGTGCTGATAGCCGTTTTCATTGCGTCCCCGAGCGATTGCGCGGGACGCTTCAGGCATGCGCCGCGTATTCGGAGTTAGAATTTACTCGCATTTGCATGGAGAGCAGGTAATGGCCAACAACCTATACAAATTTCCAGAGCGTCCTGGGGCAAAAGCGACTCCTGAAGTTGCGAGTGAGCCGACGCCAAGTCAGACGCGCCCTGCACCGGGCAAGCTGAGGAAAGCCATCTCGGGGCTCGCTCGGGCGCTTTGGATGCTGCTGGTGCTCACTTGGCCAGTCCTGAGATGGGTCATGGCGCTCGATGTTGCCTACCGCGGGTTCTTGACGGTCTGGCACTGGGACACACCGGGAAGCCATGCAGGGTTTACGTTTTTCCTGCACTTCGCCGCTTTGACAGCGGCGACCTTTCTGGTCTCGTCGTACAAGCCGAAAAGCGTTGAATGAACTGAGCATCGAAACGCATCAAAAGGTCATGGGAGATAACTGATGACTGAACGGAAAAGACTGGAACGCTACGACCTTGCTCGTGCGGCTTTGAGCATAATGGTTAGCCATTACGCGGAATTAATAGGTGACGAAGGGAAAAAATCTACGCCGGACGCTAGCAAGATTCAGGGCTGGGAGAAATTGCAGTTTGAACTGTCCAGACGGCAGTCGAGATTGTTAGCTAATGATGAGGACGAAGTTGAGCGAATAAACTCGACCTATGGCGCTAGGGCTGCGGCAGTGATGAAAAGATAGTCTGGAACGGGTCTTCGGGCCCCCATGAGTCGGGAATCATCGAGTCGCGACGCTTAAAAATGTCATGATGGCGGTCGGCTGGTAGCGCTGGTCTGTATTACACGCAAACTAATGGAATGGACCCTAAAGCATGAAGTGCATCACGTTTGAAAAACTGGTAATCACCGCTGTCGTTGCCGTCAGCATTTCTGGTTGTGGCTCCATTGCGCAACGTACGCAGAGTGACTCGGACTTGCAGGAAAAGGCCGCCTTCGCCCTGAACACCAGCAGCGACAAAATCACTATTTTGTCAAAATCGGCTTCCTTGGAGTCGGTGCGTTTTCAGGTAAAGAGCGATAAGGGAATTTACAATTGTTACTTTACCTCTGTAGTCGTAGTGAACTCGGATGCTATTTGCTCGGGTCCTGTACAGGGCACCGTTCAGTCTGCCCAGACGCAGAAGGAAGCAGCGCAGCCGCAGAACTGTAATGCATTGTTGAAAGCCGCGAAACGCTGCTAAAGACGAAGCAAAAAGGCCAGAGTTATCCGGCCTTTTAGTATGCGGTTTTTGCGCCCACCTACTTACAGGTTAGCGTTTATCTAAAATCTACTCATTGTTGCGTGACCGATTTCTACACAGGCGGCTGAGTCTCTACCATCGACGGCCGCTGACTGACTTCGTAATACCAGTTCGCCAGTCGCGGGTAGCTGCTGCGCCAGCCCAGATTCGGTTGGCGAAAATCCAGATAGCCCAGCGCACAGGCCACGCTGATCGACGCGACGTCGAAGTGCGTACTCAACTCAGTTACGGCTTCGGCTTCGAAGTAGGCCAGCGTGCGAGCGATTTTTTCCTGCTGGGCGTCGAGCCATTCCGACCAGTGTTTCTCCTCGGGCCGCAGGAAGGTCTCGTAACGGATGAGCAGCGCAGCGTCCAGGAGGGCATCTGCCAGGGACGCGAGCGTCAATCGCCGCCAGCGCGCGGAGCCTTCTTTGGGAATGAGGGGGTTGCCGACGTGCTGTTGATCCAGGTATTCGAGAATCACCCGGCTGTCATGGATCACGTTGTCGTCGGCCAGACACAGCGCCGGAATTTTTCCGCACGGATTGCCGCGACAGACTTCAACGTCGGGGCTGACGGGAGTGAGCGCAACGGCCTTGAGGCTGACCCGGCTTGCCTGTCCGGTTTCATGGAGCAAGATCAGTACCTTGCGCGCGAAGGGCGAAGCGGCGTTGTAATACAGCGTCATGCTGGGCGCAGACATGGACATTCCTCTGATCGGCCTGGTCCTCCAGACTAGTGAGGGCAAGGACGCTGCGCAATATCCCCATGGGTTGCCGGGCCGATTTACGACGGCCCGGACCTGAATGTCAGACCGTCGGGACCCCATCTGCCGAGTCAGCCGATGCACTTCCGGATTGCGCCGAAGGTGTGCCGGTCAACAGCGGCTTGGCAACAAACCAGATGATGGTGGCGGCGATGAGATCGAAAGCCGCCAGCGCCACAAACAATGGGCTGTAGCCGACTTTGGTGACCATGATCCCGAGCACCAGCGTGAACAGCGCCGCGCCCAGAAACCCGAACATGCCACCGAGGCCCGTTGCGGTGCCCACTTCGTTCTTGCCGAAGGAGTCCGACGTGATTGCGTATAAGGCGCCCGACAGCGTCTGGTGCGCAAAGCCGCCGGCGCACAGCAGCGCGATGGCGACATAAGGGCTGTCCACCAGACCGATGCAGCCAGGGCCGATCATGCACAGCGAGCCCAACACCATCACCATCTTGCGCGACGTCAGCAGCGACACGTTGAAGTGCTTGTAGAAAAACGGGCTCAGGTAACCGCCCAACACGCAGCCGATGTCGGCGGCGAGAAACGGCAGCCAGGCAAACATCGCGATTTCCTTGATGTTCATGTGGCGTTCGGTCATCAGGTACAGCGGAATCCAGGCGTTGAACGTCTGCCAGGCCGGCTCCGACAGCATGCGTGCCGAAGCGATCGCATAGAAATTACGGGTGCCGACGATCTTCTTCCAGCTGGCGTGCTTGGTCGGCGCGTCCTTCAGGTGGGATTCCTGACCGGCAAGAATGTAATCGCGCTCCTCGTCACCCAGCAAACGCTGATTGCGCGGGTGCTTGTACAAGAACATCCAGCCCGCGCTCCACAGCAGGCCCAAGCCGCCGACGATGATGAACGCGATCTGCCAGCCGCTGTGCAGGATCGCCCAGACCACGAGGGGAGGGGCCAGCAACGCACCGATCGAAGAACCGATGTTGAACCAGCCGATAGCGACGGAGCGCTCTTTGGCCGGAAACCATTCAGTGGTCGCTTTGATCGCTGCAGGAAACCCCGCCGCTTCAGTGATGCCCAGCAAGCTGCGCAGGAACGCCAGACTCTGCCAACCGGTGGCCATGGCCGCCGATGCGCACGCCACAGACCAGGCGATGGCAAACACTGCAAAGCCGATCTTGGTGCCGATGGCGTCGATCACATAGCCGGCAACCGGCTGCATGAAGGCATAGCCCATCTGCCACGCGATGACGACGTGCGAGTACTGTTCGGTGGAAATGTTCAGCTCGCTCATCATGGTGGGAGCGGCGACGGAGAGGGTGTTGCGCGCGAGATAGTTGACGATCAGGCCGCCGGTTATCAGCGCGACCATCCACCAACGGATGCCTTTGATTTTCATCGAGTCCACTCTGAGTATTGTTTTTATTTGGCGGCGATCGTTATACGTCGTCGTACGACTGGATTTAGTCAAAAGCACGATTTCTTGTCAATTGAAATACCGCTAAGGGCTCATTATATTTCTTAATGTAACGGCCTTGTCACGGTAGGGATTGGCTCGGGGCCGCAGAGTGAGCGATTTTGGGGCGATTTTGGGAGGATTAGGCTTGTGGGCGGTATGTGGCGCTGAGGGGAAGAATACCAACAAGTCGTATGATGACAAGAACGGCGGAAAGTCCTTGCCCCGTGCGAGGAGGAGCGTGGGACAAGCCAGTTGGCTGGTGAGGCAATGCGGTTCGCTACTTTGGCTCTTCGTCACGCCACCAGCTGTAGATCACTAGGTCTACTCCGAGATAGAAAATGCCAAATAACAGTGTTTCGTAATCCAGGAAGTACGCATCTCGTACTTCCTCCATTGCAACAATCCATGAGATGACGTACTTGAAGTAGAAGACTATCAGCGCCAAGCCAGTCAAGAATTGATAGAGCCTTGGTACGGTGATTCGACGTATACCCCAGAATACAAAAACCATAATTGCCAGGGACAGACCTGTTCCCATCATCGGCCGCCGTTTACTTTCAGGATCAAGGATGCTGACGAGCGTTGAGGACCGATGCCACCTGACACCTGGGCATCAATACTGACGATGACGTCTCCTGAATGAAAAGTCGGCAATCCGTTTTTGGTCGCCGAGGCAGATGTCGTTCCAGCGATCTTTTCCGCGATGCTCCCTGACGGTGACGCAAGTTTTCCTCCGATGGAGCCAACCAGGGTTCCTATCGTAGCCCTCTGATCGTTAAGCAGGTCTGCTGAGTTCCGGCTCACTGGTTGTGACACCGCAAGCACCATCCGGCAAGGCCGCCCCTGTGCAAGCATTCGCTCGTAGGTTTCCTCAATCAACCGGATAACCTCAAAATGACCCTTGGTTATTTCCGGTAGGTTGATCGTTCTCAACGATGCGGCATCGTCCGGCTGCACGGTGAAGTGAATAAGCGTAAACACGACACCGTAATGGCCGACATGTTGGGTACGTTCGGAGTCCATGACATGTCCCTCGCTCAGCAATATTGCTTATTGCCGATCCTGTCCCATCCGCCCGTTACGCTGCCGGCCGCGCTCCCGTCGTTTCTTTTTTGCAGGGTGTAGGTCGAGCGTATACGGCCGTAGTTGAGCTGGATGAGTTCGGTGGGAATGCCGTCGTTGGCCAGTTGGTTGTATTCGGCAATGATCACTTCTTCGAGAATGATTTCGTAGAACTTCATTTTGTCGCCCCCTGCACGGTGGACGGAAAGCTTCACTTCCTTGAAGTGCTCTCCGGCGCAGTTGGCTGCCATCAGTTTGCAGCTCGACTTGTCGAGCATCTTGGTCAGCGTCAGGTTGCTGAGCGTGGTACGCCCGGAAGTTGCGCCGCCTGCCGTGCTGGCTGTGACGGACGCGGACTGGTAGGTGCCGAACGAATACCCAGTGATTTCAATCCAGTCTTTGCACTGCTCATCCAGTGCTTCGCCAGGAATGCCTTCAATCTTCAAAAATGCGTCGAGCGCCATGATGGGTCTTCCCGATGGATATTGTGGATGCCCTGCCAGGGCGGAATATCGATTATCGGGAGGGTGACTCACAGGGGACGCCAGCCTGGGTGTCGGAGCGTGCAGGACGCTTACTGTTGTTTTGAGGGAAGCTTCTGACAGACTTGTTCGACGTATAACTAAGGGATGCCAGGCAGGATGCGATGCTTTACTGCGGATGCGCGCCCCCCTGCCATCGTCAAGGCAAACCGGTTCATTGGGTACGGTTCGATGTAAATCAGGTAGAAGCGGGGCTTCGGTGAATCAAACCCGCTTGCGCGCCATCAGTCCTTTGCAGCTGTACCAGGTCGGAATGGCCATGCCCACCCAGGCGAGTACATCCCACGCACCGTCGCCGAGCAGCGCGGCGAACAGGCCGACTGCGGTCAGCAGGGCGATCCAGCCGGGCGTGCCGAAGGTCTTCCAGAACGCCGAATGCTTCTTGTGCCTGGTCATGCCACTTCTGCCTCGACTGCGACGGTCTTGGCCGCAGCGACTGTAGCGCGTCGACGGACCCACCACAGGTACAAGCCACTGCCGAGGACGATGATGGTCAGTACGTCCAGCGCGGCCCAGAGGATTTTCATGGGCATGCCGCCGTAGTCACCGAAGTGCAGCGGTTGCGACAGCAGCAGGGCGTCCATGTACCACGGGCGTCCCAGTGTTGCGGTCACGTGCAGGTCCTGCGCGTCGACCAGCACGGGAGTGAGCAGGTGAGACGTCAGGTGTGTGTCGCCTTTCATGAACACGGCGTAGTGATGCTCGCTGGAAAAGCGCGAGCCGGGAAACGCAATGAAGCTCGGCTCAGCGCCGGGGACGGTGGCTTTGGAGATGTCGATCAACCGGGTTGCCGGTGCGCGTTCGGCCAGAGGCGGAGCGTCCTTGTACGGCGCGATCATGGTCATCAGCGCGTCGGTGCGCCATTGCGCAATCACTAGATCTGCGCAAGCGTTGAGCACGCCGGTCAGACCGACGACCATGGCCCAGGTCAGCGTGACGACGCCGATCAGGTTGTGCAGATCAAGCCAGCGTACCCGCGTGGATTTATTCGGCCGCACCGTGGCGAAATCCAGTCGGCGCATGAAGGGCGCGTACAACACGACGCCGGACACGATCGCCATGACAAACAGCAGTCCCATGAATGCCAGCAACAGCTTGCCCGGCAGCCCCGCGTACATGTCCACGTGCAGGCGCAGCATGATCATCATGAAACCGCCGTTGGCGTTCGGCGTTTCCATCGCTTCTCCGGTGCGCGCGTCGAGCATGAAGCTGTGGGATTCGTTCGGGTCGCCGCCGGCGGTCTTGCCCATGATGGCGTAGACGCCGTTGGGGTCATCGTCGTCCCAGCCGAAATACTGCATCACATCGCCGGGGCGGTGGGCTTCGGCTGAGCGGACCAGTTGCTCGAGGTCCAGATGCGGGGTGCCGGCGGGCATTTCCTTGAATTCCGGTGCATCGCCTGTCAGATGGGCGATTTCATGACTGAAGATCAGCGGCAAGCCAGTGATCGCCAACATCAGCAGGAATGCCGTGCAGATCAGGCTGGTCCACGTGTGGATGAACGACCAGCGGCGGATGGTTTGGCTCTTCATGTGGAAATCCGGAGTAAGCGAAAGCAAAAAAGGCCGCTGTGGAGGAGCGGCCCTTGTTTCGGGTAATGAGAGTTTAAAGCATTACCATTTGTAGTCTACGCTCGCGAGCACAGTTCGACGGTCGCCGTAGTAGCAATAGAAGCCGTCGCAGGTGGAAATGTATTCCTTGTCGAAGACGTTGTTGGCGTTGACCGACACGCTCACTCCCTTGAACGCCTTGTTCATGCGGCCGAGGTCGTAATGCACGGCGGCGTCATAGACGGTATAGGCATTGCTGTGACCGTAGTTGGAATCGGCGACAAAACCGTAACTGCCGATTGCAATGTTGTCGGTCTCGCCTATGTAGCGCGCGCCAAAGCCCAGGCCAAAACCATCGAGCACGCCGTTGTGCCACGTGTAATCACCCCAGATCGCCGCCTGGTTTTCAGGCGTGAGTGGCAGCGGACGATTCTTGTCCAGCGGGTCGGTAACTTTGGTCATCTTGCTGTTGGCGTAGGTGTAAGACGCCGTCACTTTCAAGTTGTCGGTGACATCGCCCACCGCTTCCAGCTCGAAGCCGCGCACCTTCGCCTCGCCCAGAGGACGTTGCACGCCAAAGGTGTCGCTGAGCACGATGTCGCGACGGGTCAGGTCGTACGCCGCCGCAGTGAAGATGATGTTGCTGCCCGGAGGCTGGTATTTGAGGCCCACTTCGTACTGCTTGCCTGTCCCCGGCTGAAACGCCACGCCATTGGCGCCGCCTTGCTCGGCCTGGAAGGACTCGGCGTAGGAAATGTATGGCGTGAAGCCGGAATCGAAGACGTAGCTGAGCGCAGCGTTGCCGGTGAACGCGCTGTCGGTACGGTCGTCGGACTGGTCACTGTTGTAAAACTTCGATTCGGTCTTGAGCAGATCCTGGCGCCCTCCCAGGGTCAGGCGCCAGTTATCCAGAGCCAGTTGGTCCTGAATGTAGACGCCGACGTCCTGGGTTTTCTGGTTGTAGTCCTGAAACGCGCTGTAGGCGACGTTGCTGAAGTCCTGGCCGTAGATCGGGTTGGCGATGTTGCTGGTCGGCGCGTTGCCGTACTGCCATTTGTAATTGTGATTCAGGCGCTGATAGTCGAGCCCGAGCAACACGGTGTGCTTGAGTGAGCCGGTGTCGAAGTCGGCTTGCAGGTTGTTGTCCAGCGCGAACTGGGAAATGTCCTCGTTGACGATATTGGCACCGCGTTGGACGGTACCATCCTGGCTGACCGAACCGAAGAAGCCACCCGCCGTTATCCCCTGAAACGACAGATCGCTTTTTGTATAGCGAACGTTCTGCTTGAACTGCCAGACGTCGTTCAGACGATGCTCAAATGCATAACCCAGCGCGTAATAGGTCTTGTCGTAGAACTCCCAGTCTGGATCGCCCAGGTTTTCGTGGTACTTCACGCGCCCCACGGCCGATGGGTATTTGGTGCCCTGAATCGGCAGGAACTGGCTGGTGATGCCGGTATCGTCTCGATTGAACTGGCTGAGGAAGGTCAGCTTGGTGTCCGGGTCGATGTTCCAGGTAAGGCTCGGCGCGATGTTGTAACGCTTGTCATCGATGTGGTCCACCGAGGTGCCGCTGTCACGCACGACGCCGCTGACGCGGTACTCGAAATTGTCCGCGTCGTCGATCTTGCCGGTGCTGTCGAAGCTGATCTGCTTGCGGTTATAGGTGCCAACCTGAACCTGCACTTCGTGACTGGCTTCTGCTTCTGGGCGACGACTGACCATGTCGAGCATGCCGCCAGGAGGAGTCTGGCCGTAAACCGAAGACGCCGGGCCACGCAGGAGGGCGATACGCTCCAGGTCCCAGGTTTCCATCTTCGGCATCACGTAGGCGCCCTTCGGCAGCGGCAGGCCGTCGAGGAATTGGGTGGGTTCGAAGCCGCGGACTTTCAGCCATTCGGACCGGCTGTCGCTGCCGTAACTGCTGGCAACCACGCCTGGCATATAGCGAACGGCGTCGTCGATGTTCTGTACCGCCCGATCCTGCATCTGCTGCCGGGTCGCCACCGAGATCGAGCGCGGTGCTTCAACCAGCGCGGTATCGGTTTTGGTGCCGGCTGCGGTGCGACTCGCGGCGTATCCCTGCGCCGGGCCCCACGCGCTTTCGAAGCTTTCCTGACTGCCTTGAATGCTGGTGGCCGGCAATGCCATCGCGCCTTCAGGCGCAGCCACCAGCGTGTAGGTCCCTGCCGTCGTCAGGTTCAATTGCAAGCCGGTGCCGCGCAGCGCCTGGCCCATCGCCCCAGACGCGTCGAACTGCCCCTGAACCGGCGCCGACGTGCGGCCTGCTGCCAGTGCCGGATCCAGCGACAGGGCCAGGCCCGCTTGACTGGCAATCTGCGTCAGCGTCATCGACAACGGCGCGGCCGGCAGATCGTAGATGCGGACGCTGGAAGCCTGGGAAGCGGCCATCAGCGGCGCACTGAGCAGCGGCGCGGCAATGGCGACGGCGATAGCCAGCAGGCTCGGTCGCAGAAGGGTGTGAAGCGTGCGGGACATGAACGGCACCTCGATGGAAATGGTTCTCAATGCCTATGTGCCGAACGAGATCTGAAAAGTGATAGGGCCGGGCGAAAATAATTTTGATTGGCGAGCGCAAGGATCCTCTTGGCTGATCACAGACCAGAAATATCTACGCTGAGCGACCCGACGCATTCGCCAGCAAACCGGCTACAGCTTGAGATCTCCGGCGCCAGGCGCAAAACACTGTAGGAGCGCGCTTGCCCGCGATTGCGGTGGGCCAGCCAACTTATCCAGTGGCTTATAGTCCCCGTTCGCGGGCAAGCGCGCTCCTACAAGTGAGCTGCGTTGAATCCGTAGGCTACGACAGTCCATTACCTGAGCCGGCTTGCTGGCGAACCCCGGATTAAAGCGCAGTCGCGGGCTCTTTCTCGCTGCCGACCACCGTCACCCACCACGGCGTACGCGCTTCGATCTGCACGGGTAGCGTGGGTGTCAGTGCCTTGAGCGCCAGGTCGGTGTTGGTCAGCGGAAAGCTGCCGGTGATGCGCAGGTCGGCGACGTCGTTCGCTACGCCGAGATGGCCCTGACGATAACGGGCAAGCTCCGCGACCACGTCTGCCAGACGGGCGTTATCGACCACCAGCATGCCGCGCATCCAGGCGCCGGTGCCGGGTGCAACGGCAAGCATGGGCCCGAGGCTGTTGCGATGAATCAACATCTGCTGCCCTTCGTTCAGCACCTTCTCATGATTCGATGCTTGCGGGTGCACGGCGACGGCTGATTGCAGCACGCTCAGCAGCGTGCCGTCGGCCTGCCGCTTGACCAGAAACTGCGTGCCCAGCGCGCGCATCTGCCCTTCAGGGGTTTCGACGATGAACGGGCGCGCGTCGTTGTGGCTCCCGGTTTCCACGAAGATCTCGCCTTCCTGAAGCACGATCCGCCGCTGTTTTTCGTCGAATCGTACGTCCAGCGCGCTGTGCGTATTGAGGCGGATCAGCGTGTTATCCGACAGCCGAATCGTGCGTTGCTCGCCGGTGGCGGTGCGCAGGTCTGCGAGCCAGTAATCCACCGGCAGCAGGCGATCACCCAGGAACAGCGTCAATCCCATCGCCAGCGCGACCCCTGCAAACCCGCGGCCCAGCTTGCGCAGACGCAAGCCCATCCCGTCACGGGACCGCAAAAGCGCCGAACGTGCCGGGCCCGTGGTCCCGGCGAAACGCTGATCGACCATGCCCAGCTGCATCCAGGCCCGGGCATGCTCGTCGCTGGCGGCGTACCACTTGGCGAATTCTTCACGCTCGGCTTCGCTGCCCCGGCCGCAGTCCAGGCACAGTTGCCAGGCGATGGCGGCGTCCAGCACGTGGAATGAAACAGGTCGGGTGGAAATACGGCTCATGTTGGCTCGCCATACAGCGCGATGTAGCACTGGCGTAAGCCCTGCGCCAGGTACTGACGCACACGGGGTACCGAGACGCCGAGCTTTGAGGCGATCTCCGCGTGGGGCATGCCGTCCAGGCGGTTATACAAAAAGGCGGCGCGCGCCTTGCTGGACAGCTTGCCCAGCAGACGGTCGATGGCTTTGAGGTCTTCGAGAATCAATTGCTGCTCTTCCAGCGAAGGTTGTTCGCCCTCGGGAATCAGCATCAGCTCGTCCAGATACGCCTGCTCCAGCGCGGCTCGCCGGAAATGGTCGAACAACAAGCCTTTCGCGATTGAAACCAGAAAGGCCCGGGGCTCGCGGGGTTCAAGCAATTGCTCGCGGCCCAGCAGGCGAATGAATGTGTCCTGACTCAGGTCTTCGGCGCGGTGGGGGCAGGCGACGTTACGTCTGAGCCAGCCCAGCAGCCAGCCGCGATGGTCCCGATAGAGCGTTCCGACAAGCTGCTGCTGGGGACTTTGAAGTGACGACACGAGCGCACCGAGGAGAACAAAGGGGCTAACGAGAATTGTTCGCGATTGTGTCAGAGCCGCCCAATGCTGGCAATTGGTCCTTGTAGGAAGAAGCCGAACGGTTGACGTAAGAATCGACCATTCGGTTTGTAAGGTCAGTCGTGATCCAGACCAAGACGGGGCAGGGCAGAAGCTAAAACGAATGGGATTGCTGCTGCCGTCGCCATTTCGCCACACCTTGCTCAAGCTGTGCGGGGGTATCGATCCCCTGTCGCCTGGCTCGGCTGAACAGGATCATCGCGAGTTCGGCGGTCACCAGCGCATCGGCGCTGGCGTGATGACGCTCTTCGGCGTGGAGCCCGAAGAATCGCGTCCAGTCGTCCAGGCCTGCCTGACGCAAATTCGCGTTCGGGCAAATGAAGGGCGCGATGTGAGCGACATCGATGAAAGGGTGCAGCAGGCGATAGCCCAGGCTTTCTTTTAATGCACGCCCCAGCATGTGCTCGTCGAACGCCGCGTGAAATGCCAGCAGCGGGCTGTCACCCACGAATGCCATGAAATCCAGCAGCGCTTCCACCGGCTCGCTGCCTGCCGCAATTGCGGTGGGCCCCAGCCCGTGAATCAATACGCTCGGGCCGAGTTTGTGATCGGTGCGCATCAGCGTGCGCTCGAACTGTTGCCCCAGATCGATCGCGCCATCTTCGATGACCACGGCGCCGATCGACAGCACCTCGTCCCGCTGCAGATTCAGTCCGCTGGTTTCAAGATCGACCACCACCCACCGTTGCTGGCGCAGTGTCTTCTGATCCCGCGCGCAGGGCCCGGGCAGGGCGTGCAGGCGCTGTTGCTGTTCCGGCGTGAGTTCAGGAACGAGGGCGCGTTTGGATGGTTTGAGCCAGTGGAACAAATTCATGATCAGTCGCTTACAGTTGGTAACGCACAGTGAGGCTGGTCTGCAGCCGCTGCGCCTGACGGAACGACTCACGCAGAATGCGCCGGTCCAGATGATTGAGCACATCCGGGTCGATGCGATTGGAGTACGGCAGGTTTTGCCGGTTCTGCTGCTGATGTTGTTGCATACGGGTTTGCTGGATGAAGTGATAAGCCTCTTCATATGCCGCACCGTCCAGCGGATCGATCACCTCTTTTGCCACCAGCTGACGCAGCCTGTCCAGCGTGTTGCTCGCCTCGACGCCGTTGGCCAAGGCCAGCAATCTCGCCCCGTCGACGAATGGCGTCAGGCCCTGGGTCTTCAGATCCAGCGTGTCTTTTTCACTGCCTTTGCGGGCGACCACGAAGTCCTTGAAGCGGCCCACCGGTGGGCGCTGACGCAGGGCGTTGTCGGCCATCATGCGCTGGAACAAGGCGTTGTCTGCGACCTGCGCAAGAATGCTCTGACGCAACTGATCACCGCCGCTTTCATCGCCCCAGACCACGCGCAGATCGAAATAGATAGAAGACGACAGCAGGTTCTCCGGCGTGGCTTCGCGAATGAACGAGCCGAATCGCCGTGCCCACTCGATGCGCGACAGGCACAGCTGTGGATTGCTCGCCATGATCCCGCCCTTGCACAGCGCGAATCCGCACACCGCCAGGCTTTGATTGATCCGCTCGGCAATGGGCAACAACCGGCCGCGTATTGCGGCGGCCTCGGCGGCGTCCCCGGCTTCGAACAGAATGCCGTTGTCCTGATCGGTGTACAGCGTTTGCTCGCGCCGGCCTTCGCTGCCAAAGCACAGCCAACTGAAAGCGATGCCGGGATCGCCTTTCTCTTCCAGCGTGAGTTCGATGACGCGACAGACCATGTGATCGTTGAGCAGCGTGATGATCTGGGTGATCTGGGTGGACGAGGCGCCGTGGGCGAGCATCCGGTCCACCAGTTGAACGATGTCGCCGCGCAGGTTGGCCAGCGAATCGATGCGCGGCGCGCTGCGGATGGTGCGTGCCAGATGCACCAGATCCACGCGCTGCAGGGAGAACAGGTCGCGTTCGGAGACCACGCCACACAAACGCTGATCCTTGACCAGGCAGACATGGGCGATATGCCGCTGGGTCATGGCAATGGCCGCATCGAAGGCGCTGGCGTCCGGGCTCAGGTAGAACGGCGCCTGAATCATGCTGCGTTCGATGGGCTCGCCGAAATCAGCGTCGATGTTGGCGACGACCTGACGCAGATCGCGCAGCGTAAAAATACCCAGCGGCGCCTTGGCCTCGTCCACGATCACGATACTGCCGACTTGCTGCTCATCCATCTGCCGCACGGCTTCACGCAGCGGCGTGTCGGGGGAGCAGGTCACCGGATGACGCATCGCCAGCTCACCCAGTCGCGTATTCAGTGAGTATTGCGTGCCGAGTGTTTCCACCGCCTTCTGCTTTACTTGCTGATTCACCTGATCAAGCAGGCTGCTGACGCCGCGCAGGGCGAAGTCGCGGAACTCATTGGAGAGCGCGAACAGCTTGATAAAGGCTTGTTTATTCAGTTGCAGGCAGAAGGTGTCTTCGGCCGCCAAATGCTCGGTTCGCGTGGCGCGTTCGCCGAGCAGCGCCGCTAGGGGAAAACACTCGCCCGTGGTGATTTCAAACGTGGTTTCGGTGCCGCCTTTTGCCGAATGGGGGCGCTCACCCACGACCCGGCCTTGTTTGACGATGTAAAAATGTTCTACTGGCCCATCGCTAGGCTTGATGATGCTTTCGTCTATAGCGTAGAAACGCAGGTGACACTGTTCGACAAGGTAGGCCAGATGGGCGTTTTCCATCTGGTTGAACGGCGGGAATTTTTGCAGGAACTGCATCGTGCCGTGGATGTTCTGCAGAACGGCTGTTTTGCCTGCCTGGGTAAAAGCGTCCGCTTTGCTCATGACCGATACCGCTTGTTTTTATTGACCCCATGGTCGACCGCTTATCGGGCAGTGCCCATTGGACGTAAGTCTTACGTGACTGCAAAGGCGTTGGATCGCATCGAACCAAGGTGTAAAACCGCAGCGATGCAGTTAGCGTCAGGCCTCAGGCCCCGGCATGAAGCCGACAGGATGTGCAGCGTATCAATCGTTTGCGCTGTCAGAATTGAAGTCGACAGGAAGATGAGACGGGTATGTTCGATCACAGTATTTTGAGTGATGAAGAGCGCGAAGCCCTCAATGAGGTGATGCTCGCGCCTGCGTCCCAATCGCCACATCGGGTGTTGATCGTCGACGACGACAAGGATGCTCGGGAAGTTCTGGCCGAAATTCTCAGTCTCAATGACATCAGCTGCATCACCGCCGCCGGCGGCACCAGTGCCATGCATTTGCTGCAGACCCGGCCGTCCATTGCGCTGCTGATCACCGATCTGCGCATGGCGCCGTGCGACGGGCTGGACCTGATCCGTCGGGTGCGCGAATCGGACCGCGCGGAGCTGCCGATCATTATCGTGTCCGGCGACGCCAACGTCCGCGACGCCATTGATGCGATGCATTTGAGCGTGGTGGATTTTCTGCTCAAGCCGATCAACACCAAGCAGCTGTTGCGGTTGGTGAAGCGGGAGTTGGGGATGGCGTAGCGTCCCGCAGTCCACTGTAGGAGCGCGCTTGCCCGCGATCCATCGGTACGTTCGGCAAACATGTGTCGGATGTACCGGCTTTTCGCGGGCAGGCGCGCTCCTACAGGCGTCATCATTGCCGTAGCCGTTCGGGTTGCTGCCGGTGATGTCCGAAAAGCTGTCACAGCGGGCAGAACCGTTGTGGGGCTGGATCCCACAGGGATAAAAAGGCGGTGTGTCCTGCGACAC
>Ga0308164_10002884_pt1 | contig 16373 bp, 14 predicted proteins | sample PhyTR2_FD_201031 | JGI IMG/M metagenome (GOLD analysis project Ga0308164, IMG submission 201031) | Phyllosphere microbial communities from UC Gill Tract Community Farm, Albany, California, United States - DLSLT.R2 | ecosystem: Host-associated > Plants > Phyllosphere > Unclassified | place: USA... | reverse complement strand
GCTTGCGGAAGGTGGCCTGCTTGTCCAGGCGCACGACAAGAGCTGGGGCAAGCTGATCTTCAAGGACCTAATCAAGTTCGACTGACGGACTTCATGACGGAATGAATGGAGAAGATGCCATGAGTACCGATGAGAACGTCCAGACCGTGAAGAACTTCTTCGCCGCGATCGGGCGTGGCGACAAGGAGGGCCTGCTGGCGCTGGTTGCCGACGATATCGAGTGGATCATCCCGGGCGAGGACTGGCCGCTGGCCGGCACCCACCGCGGGCATGCCGGACTGGAGGATCTGCTCGCGACGGCATCCAGTTCGATCGAAACGTCCACGGAGCCCCGCGAGTTCGTGGCGCAAGGAGACCGTGTCCTGGTCGTCGGCTTCGCGACGGGAAGGATCAAGGCCACCAATAGGTCGTTCGAGGACGACTGGATCTTCGCCATCACGGTGCGGGACGGCAAGCTGACCAACATCCGGGAATATGTCGACACCCAGGCATTGGCGCGCGCCGCCGCGTTGCCGGAGCCCGACATTGCCGGAAATCCGCCCGAAGACCGCAGCGATCTGCGCGCTTCATGATACCGTACGCCGTGCGCTCGTCGCGGGAACAGTCTCCAGGGAGGTCAGGATGTACGACCAATCCACGCTATCCGAATTGATCCGGTTCGCCCGCGTCGATGCAGGCTCCACCGTCATCGACGTGTACCCGGGCGATGGCGACTGGACGCGCCTCTTCTCCGATGTCGTCGGCCCGGAGGGGCGCGTCTACGGCTTCGTGCCGACCGAGATCACCGACGTGAAGGACGGGCAGGTCGATCTGATCCGGACGCTCGCGAAAGAGCCGGGCCGGGATAATGTCGAAGCCGTGTCGGCAAACCTCGTCGCGATGCCGGCGACCATGCAAACAGCGGATGTCCTGTGGCTGCACCTCTTCTACCATGACCTCCACACCAAGCTGATCCAGACCAGGGGTGCGACGGCGGCAGCCTTCAACCGCGCGGCCTTTGACCGGCTGAAGCCCGGTGGCTCCTACGTCATCATCGACCACGCCGCCGCCGCCGGAACGGGCACGAGCGACGCCCAGTCGCTTCACCGTATCGACCCTGCGTCTGTCCGCGAGGAGGTAGAGGCGGCGGGTTTCATACTGAACGCGGAAAGTACCCTCCTCGCGAACGAGGATGATCCGCACTCGATCAAGGTCTTCGATCCCTCGGTAAAGGGCGAAACAGATCGCTTGACCTATCGGTTCGTAAAGCCCTGACATGCTTTGTCACGAGCGGCCGTCCAACTCAGCACAATGAAGCCTGCAGCATTCAAGCGGGTGATGGTCGCTCTCACCACAGCGCAACGGAGCCGGATCAAGGAGATCGAAGAGCGCTTCGCTGAACACGGTCGGCGCTGGCGATAGACGCCAGCCTTGAAGAGGTTCGCGCTCGGCCCCATATTCTGTTCAAGCCTTTAAGGTTTCGGGGTGCTGGGGGGTTCAAGTCCCGCAGGCTGGCTAATTATCGGTGTCCTTTTTTTGGCATTGGCGTCTCGCTTCGCGAGCGTCTTGTTGATGGAGGAAAAGCCTATGATTAAACTTTCAAACTCTCCGCGGGTGAAAGCCCGCAAAGACAAGAAGACCAACCTGTACTCAGTAACCAACGTGAAGAAGCTCTCTGCTGTTTCGTTCGAAACCGTCTGGGCACTGATCGTTGGCTGGTCTGCCGGTCTGGCCAGCTCCGCACCATTGGCGTTATCGCGCCAGCATTACCGGTAGGAGGCGGAAGAGCGATCTTCCGCCTCCTGCTTTTGAGGTGGCAGGCGAGCCGCACGACCAACTTTTCTGCTTTCGTTTTTCTCTGATCTGATTCTGAATCGGGCCATGCCGATCATCGCTGGCTCTAGGCGTGCCACGTGGCGCCCCTCACGCAAGGATCGTCGCCCGTACCACTATTCTCAAAGTCATCGGAAGTCCCGAGGTTTGATCTTGATCCCTTCGGTCGGCTGCCCGGGGACTATCCCCGATCCAAGACGAAGGTCCGGTATGAAAATGTCTCGTGGGGGTCGACCGAGCGGTGAAGCGGCCAGCTCGCGAGGGTCCGGGCGCATCGGGCTTTTGACTACATCGGCACGACTGACCCGGTAGACTTCGGAAACGTCCGCGCGGTGGCCGACGCTGGCGAGAAGGGGCGATAGATCATCAAGGCGCTGGGCAATGAGGTGAATGACCTCACCCTCACGCTGGACCTGCCCTCGCACGCCCATCATCGCGGCGCCTAGTACTGTGCGGCGGTTCTTTTCAAATATGTTGGTCCAAACGACGAGGTTCGCGACATTGGTTTCGTCCTCCAGCGTGATGAACATCACGCCCTTCGCCGACCCCGGTTTCTGGCGCACCAGCACGATGCCGGCCAGCTCGATCCAGCGTCCGTCCTTGACGGTCTGAAGCTGCTCGCAGGTGATCATCCTCCGCGCCTTCAGCTCATCGCGAAGGAACGCGAGCGGGTGCGCCCGCAGTGAGAGGCCCGACGCGCGATAATCCTCCACGACCTCGGCTCCCTCCCCCATCGGCGCGAGCAGCACGGTTGGTTCGATCGCCTCCTGGCGCAGCTTTCCATCGCGCTCGTCCGCAGCCGCGAACAGGGGGAGCGCAGCGTTGCCGAGCCCCTTCACGTCCCACAAGCCGGAACGACGGCTGTGCGCCAGCGAGCAAAACCCATCGGCCTCGCCGATCCGGTCAAGCGCGCCACGACCAACGCCCGCCCGCCGCTGGATTTCTTCCACGCTCGTATAGAGCTGTTGCCCACGCGCGGTTACAATGGCCGCCCCATCCACGTTCGCCAGATCGCGGACCATACGGAGCCCCAGACGCACGGCCTTATACCGTCCGGCTGACTCCTCGAGCGTGCAATCCCATCGGCTGTGGTTGACGTCGATGGGCCGGATCTCGACGCCATGCTGGCGTGCGTCGCGCACGATTTGTGCGGGGGCGTAGAAGCCCATCGGCTGCGCGTTGAGCAGCGCGGCGCAAAACGCGTCGGGATGATGGCACTTCATCCAGGAGGATGCATAGGCGATCAGCGCGAAGCTGGCGGCGTGGCTTTCAGGGAAGCCGTAGGAGCCGAAGCCCTCGATCTGCTTGAACGTTTTTTCCGCGAACTCCCGGTCATACCCCCTCGCGACCATGCCATCGATCAGCTTGTCGCGAAAATGCGACATGCCGCCCGTCAGCTTGAACGTGGCCATCGCTCGCCGGAGCAGGTCGGCCTCGCTTGCAGTGAAGCCTGCGCACTCGATCGCAACCCGCATGGCCTGCTCCTGAAACAGCGGCACCCCAAGCGTCTTCTCAAGCACCCGACGCAGTTCCTCGGTCGGGTAGGTCACTTCTTCCTCGCCGTTGCGCCGACGCCGATAGGGATGAACCATGTCGCCTTGGATCGGCCCGGGCCGCACGATCGCAACCTGGATCACCAAATCGTAGAATGTCTTTGGCGCCATAAGCGGGATCGACGCCATCTGCGCCCTGGACTCGATCTGGAAGACCCCCAGCGTGTCCGCCTTGCGAATCATAGCATAGGTCGCGGGGTCTTCCGCAGGGATCGTGGCGAGGTCGTGCTTGATCCCTTTGTCGTTCTCCAGAAACTCAAACGCCCTGCGCATGCAGCTCAACATACCGAGCGCCAGCACATCGACCTTCATGAAGCCCAGAAGATCGATGTCATCCTTATCCCACTCGATCACCTGGCGGTCTTCCATTGCCGCCGGCTCGATCGGTACAAGCTCGTCCAGTCGGTCGCGCGTCAGGACAAAGCCGCCAGGGTGCTGCGATAGATGGCGGGGCGTGTTGATGAGCTGCCGCGCGAGTTCGAGGGTCAGCATCAGGCGCTTGTCGCTGAGATCCATGTTGAGCTCGGCCACGTGCTTCTCTTCGACGCCCTCCCGGCTCCAGCCCCACACCGCCCCGGATAGCCCTGCGGTCATATCTTCTGAAAGCCCCAGCGCCTTGCCGACCTCCCGAACCGCACCGCGGGCTCGGTAACGCGTCACCACTGCGGTCAATGCGCTGCGGTCACGGCCATAAGTTTCGTAGATCCACTGGATCACTTCCTCACGCCGCTCATGCTCAAAATCGACATCGATATCCGGCGGTTCTCTCCGCTCCGCGCTGACGAAGCGCTCGAACAGCAGCTCCGAGCGCACCGGATCGATCGAGGTGATGCCGAGCACATAACAAACCGCGCTGTTGGCGGCCGAGCCGCGTCCTTGGCAGAGGATTTCGCGTCGGCGTGCCTCCATCACGATCGAATGCACGGTCAGGAAGTAGGGCGCATAGTCCAGATCTGCGATCAGCCGCAGCTCATGCTCGAGCTGGGACCGCACTTTCGCGTCCATACCTTCAGGGTAGCGCTCAGGCGCCTTCTCCCACGTCAGCCGCGCAAGCTCCTCTTGTGGCGTCCGCCCCGGCACCTGGATCTCGTCCGGATACTGATATTTGAGTTCTTCCAGGCTGAAGGTGCACCGCGCCGCCAGTTCGGCGGTACGCGCGACCGGGCTGACATCTCTCAGATAACGTCGGAACAGACGCTCCATCTCGGCCGCCGTTTTCAAATGGCGGTCTGCGAAGCGCTCGCGGCGATCGCCCAACTCGTCGACCGTGCATTTCTCGCGAATGCAGGTGACAACATCCTGTAGAAGTCTGCGATCGGGCGCATGATAGAGGACGTCGTTGGTAGCAACCGTCGGCACACGGGCTGCGGCGGCCATGGTGGCAAGATCGCGAAGACGGATTGCGTCGCGCGGGCGCCTGCGGATCGACAGCGCCGCATAGCTGCGATCTCCGAAGATGCGGCGCATGCGCGTTAGCGCGGTCTCCGTGGTGGCATCGGCGCGATCGGGCACTAGGAGGGCGATCAACCCTTCGTTCCATTCTTCGAGGTCCGACCAATCCAGATGGCAGGCGCCTTTGCCTGCGCGGCCTTTGCCGACGCTCAGCAGCCTGCACATCCGACCATAGGCTGCTTTGTCGGTCGGGTAGACGAGCAATGCCGTGCCGTCGGTGAGATCCAGTCGACAGCCTACGATCGAGCGCACGCCGGTGGTCCTTTCCGCGTCCCAGGCCCGTACGATGCCCGCAACGGAATGCCGGTCGACGACACCGAGCGCCGGCAAGCCAAGCAGCGCGGCGGCGGCAAAAAGCTCCTCTGGACTGGAAGCTCCGCGCAGAAAGCTGAAATGGGTCGTGACCTGCAGCTCGACATAGCCGCCGCCGGCGGTCATGCGAACGCTCCGTGGATGAACCACCGCATCGGTCCGGTGAGGTGGTTCTCCCCGTCCCCCACGCGGAAGAGCCAATAGCGTCCGCCAGTTTCGGTCTCAACCTGATAATAGTCGCGCACCGTGTAGGGCTGCTCGCCTTCAACGCCGTGTTCGCGCCACCACTCGCCATATAGGCGCTCGGGGCCGTCGCCTTGGGTGACGCGGTATCGCTTGCGCCGCCATATGAACAAGCGAGGAGCCTCGTCGGGGAGCAGGGCGATCACATCGATCGGTTCCGGACGATCCAGCATGCGCGCAGGGCGAGGTAGGTCGCCGGCCCAGCCTATGCCGCTGGAACCGTCCAGCGCCGCGAGCCGTGCAACGGAGCGTTCTGGCATTGCGCTTGGCTGCGGTGCCGCGCGGTGAAGGTGCCTATGGCCGAAGCGATTAGCGAGCGCATCGACCAGCGCAGCAATGTCCGGGCGGTTGCGACTAGGGCCGGCCAGGCCGTCGCTTTGGGAAGCGCCCATCGCCTCGGCGAGCGGCGTCACGAGCGTCATCGATTCTATGCCGAGCCCAGGTTCGATCGTCTCGATCTTGGCGCACAAAAGCTTGGTCAGATGCGCGTGATCGCGCGACGGTGCCGCCGTTCCAACCCGAATTGCTTGCCGGTGCCCATCGACGCGCGCGAAGTGACAATCGAGCCTACGGGCTCCTTTGCCTAAGGCGGTCAACTGAGCCACGATGTCTGTGACAAGGTCGCCGATCACCCGCGCGAACGCCTCGGGTGTGGCGATCGGCTCCATCAAACCTCGTCTGGCCCGAGGCAGATGGTCCGGGAATATAGGGTCGATTGGCTCGGGTATCTGGCCCAGCGCCTGATCAAGCCGGCGATACAGTTGGCGCCCAAAGCGTTTCGCGAGCGGCGCCCGCGGCGCATCAATGAGCTGTTCGATCCGCTCGAACCCAAGCTTGCGAAGGCCTTCAACGTCCCGTGCATCGAGGCGCAACGCCGCGATCGGTAACAGTGCCAGCGCCTTGCGATGATCGCCGGGAGCAATCGCGACTGGCCGACCCGCCGGTACCTGGCGCGCGACGGCGTGTGCACATCCCGCAGTGTCCGCGACGGCAAGCTGCACCGAGAGGCCGAAACCCGCAACGCGCCTATGCAAATCTTTCAGAAGCGCCGGTTCGGAACCGAAGAGGGAGGCGCAGCCGGTGATGTCCAGCCAGATGCCATCTGGAACATCGGGCGCGACGACTGGGCTGTACCGCTGGCCGGCCCAGAGTGCGAGACGTCGCAACCCTTCGACGTCGGCTTCCGGGTCCGCGTAGATGACCAAAAGTTCCGGCGCAAAACTGCGTGCCTTGGTGACCGTCATACCGGGTACGATCCCGAGCGCCCGCGCTGGCGCGTCGACGGACGCTACCACCCGCCTGCCATGGTCCGGGATCGCCGTGACCATCGGAGTAGGTGCTGCGTCAGGCAGCGAACTGGCGTTCTTCCTGCGCAGCCGGTCGGTCGACCAGTGCGGCAGGAAGAGCGATACGACCCGTCGCATCGCAGCCCTCCACAATCCAGCTGTGCGGATTTCCGCCGCGCACGCGTTCCAGCTCAACCCGCCAGCGTGGTCGCCCAATGCTCGGAATGCCGAGATCCTCGCTCGGGTGAGCTGTAACCCGCCAGCGCGTTGCGGCCGCAGTGCCCTCTACCGCCTGTTCAACCCTTGAGGCACGTCGGAAGACGAAAGCGGTGACGCCCGAGCTTTCTGCCGCAAGCTGCAGGCGTTTGGAGGCGGTGGTCGAATATTTCGCCACCTCCCCGACCACGCCGGCAAGGCCCGGTTGGCGCAAACACTCCTCCATCGCGAGGAGCACATTGATGTCGCTGCCAGCCTCGACGTGGATGACGCGGTCTGGATGGAGCCCGGCCAGGTGAAGGGCGGGGGCGAAGAGATCGCGCCAGCGAAGACACCAGAAAACCGGGCCTTCTACGCGCGCGAGAATTCCGGCGAGAAAGACGGTCGCGCTCGCCTCATCAGCCAGATCACTACTGCCCGCGATCTCATGGAGCGCGCCACTGGCTATCCCGCCGCCGGGAAGACGACAATCGATACTCTCGAGGCCAAAGGGAATGACGTCGTGTTGCCCATCCGTGCCCTCAATCTGCGCAATGCGCGCACGTAGATCATCAAGGACGGCAGATTGGCGCATAACATCACAGAGACTCGGAAGGCGGTTGATTCGTTCCCTATCTGTTCCTCTTGGTGCAGCCACGAGTCAAGCGTGATGGAAATTTCGGGCGTGAATGATCGCAAAACGACCGAGATGGAAAGGGCCGATCTCGACCGCCCGAGCCCGGCTTAGAGTTGTCCGTGTCAGTACCAAGCGAGGAGCCCGGGAGCAGGCCTATTGGCTGAACGTCAACCCGCTTTTCGGAACGTGAGATTGTAGCGGAGGCTGCCAGTGGCTGAATGTTCTGCCGCTGGAAGCGGATCGATGCCATGAAATCTGAGGCGAGCCGGCCCACCCCAGGCGACAACATCGCCGTGGGTGAGGCGAAGCCGCCGGGGCCGTTCCGCTCGGGTCATCCCGCCCCATAGGAAGGTGGCTGGAACACCGAGCGAAACCGAGACGATCGGAGCGTCATAGTCTTGCTCATTCCGATCCTGATGTAGCGAGAGGCGTGCCCCCGGTTCGTATCGATTGATCAAACACGCTTCGGGTTGGAAGTCGCTGAAACCGGCGGCTTCGGCCGCTTGCCTTGCGACGTAATCGAAGATCCCCGGCATGGCGGGCCAGGGGCACGCTGTCTCAGGATCAATGGCGTCGTAGCGGTAGCCGGTCCGATCCGTGATCCATCCCAAGGATCCGCAATTCGTCATTGCGACCGACATCTGCCAACCTCCAGGCGTCACCATACGACGGAAGGGCGCCTGACGGACGACGCTGTCCAGGCATGAGAGCAGCTCGTCCGCAACGCTGGTGGCAAACCCGTGCAGAATAGTCGCACCAGGACTGAGCGGCTCGTCAAACCGCTCAATTCCGTCGAACAGGTCCATGGTCGGCACCGTCACGTCGCATCGGCTTTAGGCTTGGCAAGCGGTCAAGACGCGGTTGTCGGGATCCGGGCTATCACCTTGATCTCGAAATCGAAGCCGGCGAGCCAGTTGACGCCAACGCAGGTGATGTTCGGATAGGGCGGATCGCCAAGATAGTTGGAGCGCACCTTCAGGAACGTTTCGAACTGCGCTTCCGGATCGGTGTGAAAGGTCGTGATATCGACGATATCGTCGAAAGTGCAGCCCGCGGCTGCCAGCACGGCTGTGAGGTTGGTGAAGGCAAGATCGACCTGACGCTCGAAGTCCGGCTCGGGGCTGCCATCCTCGCGCGACCCGACCTGACCCGACACGAACAGCAGGTCGCCGGAACGGATTGCTGCTGAGTATTTATAGGTCTCGTACAGAGCTTGCCGGCCCGCAGGAAACACCGCTTCTCTTTTTGCCATCGTCAAATCCTTCCGCATGCTTCCATGCTCATCGGCCGCTAACATACGGGTCGTATGTGAAGTGGTGGCATACGCGACGTATGTCAATGATCCGAAATGAGGGTATGAGTGGGGCGTGAAGCGAATTGAGAGCATAGATCGGACCCGTGGCAAGCTACTCGCGGCGGGCCGTCAGGCCTTCGCCCAGCAGGGCTATCATGCGGCATCGATGGATCAATTGACGGCGAGTGTGGGGCTAACGCGCGGCGCGCTTTACCATCATTTCGGCAGCAAGAAGGGCCTGCTGGCGGCGGTTGTTGAACATTATGATACCGAGATGGCCCACCGCATGCGGGAAACGGCCGCGCGTTCTGAAGATGGCTGTCAGGCTCTGCTCGACGAAGGCGTGGCCTACATCAAGCTTGCGCTCGAGCCCGACTTCCAGCGGATCGTCCTGCTCGACGGGCCGGCCGTGCTCGGCGATCCGATGCATTGGCCGAGCCAGAATGCGTGTTTGGCCGTTACAACCGACGCGATCCGGACGCTGCTGGAGGAGGAGCGGATCGCGCCTGTCGATGCGGAAGCAGCGGCGCGGCTGCTTAACGGCGCAGCGCTGGATGCCGCGTTGTGGATTGCGGCATCGGATGATCCGTCCCTTGTCGCGGAGCGGGCAATCGGCGCCTTCCTGCGGCTGGCATCCGGCCTGTTAGGACGCTGAACCCGGCGGACGGCAAGTGGCCGAAAGCCGACGCTTTCGTGCGACGCAAGGGGCGGGCCGCATCACCGGGTCCGCAGGCTGGGAGGAAGACGCTGCGGCGATGCAAGCCCAGCTCAAAAAAACTGCCCGCAGGACCACGTGCGGGATTCACATTGCGGCAAGCGATGCTAAGATTCCTATTATGTTCCACCAAGCTGACCTTTTCGATGCCGTTGAAGTCGAACAGCGGACGCCTGCTAAACCACTAAACTTGCCAGCGCTGATCGAGCGGATTGCGGATTTCTCGCCGAGGCCGCGCTACACATTCATGGTCCTCAACCTGATTGCCAAAGCTGCCCGCGGGAACAGCGGTTCGGCGGGTCCATATGTGGATACCGAAGAGGAAGCTCGTGTTCCGCTTCGCGATTGGCTGTGCGATTCACTGGTTCCGATGGCGAAGCGTGATGCCCGTCGTCTTATGATCGTTGAAGAGGTCAAGGCATCGCTCGCTGACCAGGGCGCCTTGCCAGACGACGCCGAGGAGGCTGCAAAAGCGATAGATACTGAAGTCCGTGAGCGGGTCCGGCGCTCTGGCCGGTGCAACGTCAGTCGCGCTGTCTCCGACCTTGTCCGTGCCGGCCTGGTCCGACGGCACTACCAAGGGTACCGGGTGGATCATCACAATCGCGGTGCTCAGCGCGAAGCGGTGTACACGATCACCGAAGCGGCGGCCCGGGCACTCTGGTCTCAGAAAACTCGGTAATCGAGATCAGTCTGGGCTCCAAACTACCGCCTTTCACAGCAGAAGCATTTTCAGCAATTCGTTGAAAACGGTATTTCAATGAAATCTATTGCTATTTCAGCCGAATCGTGGTTTCAACGCGCTGGTGAAATACTCGATCGGCACTGAACGACGGGCGGCTGAAGCGCTCAAGGCCTTCCTTGGCTCGATCCCGCAATTCGCGCTTTGCGAGATGACGTCAGTCGGCAGCCCGGGCGAGGTCGATCGCGGCGTCGACATCATCGCTGAAACCGAGTTTGCCGGCCGGCCGCTCAAGCTCGTGGTCGAGATCAAAACCAACGGGCAACCCCGGATAGCGCACCAAGCGGCCTATCAGCTCAAACGTTATCTGGATCAGACAGGCCAAGAGGGCGTGCCGATGTTCATCGCGCCCTATCTGTCCGAGCAGGCGCAGGCGGCATGCCGCGAGGAAGACATCGCCTACCTCGATTTCCAGGGCAACGCCCGCCTGGTCTTCGATACCATCTTCATCGAGCGGAAGGTCGAAGGCAAGCCAGATCCCGAACGACGGTCTCTGCGTACCCTCTTCAAGCCCAAGTCGGCTCGCATCCTGCGCGTGTTGCTGGACGAACCGCATCGGCCGTGGCGCGTGACCGAGCTTGCTGAAACCGCCAAGGTTAGCCTCGGGCTGGTCAGTACAGTCGGCGCCGCCTTGCGCGAACGCGAATGGGCAGAGCAGACGGAGCAAGGGCTACGTCTCGTCGATCCTTCCGGTCTGCTGGACGAATGGGCCCGCAACTATGAGCAGCCTAAGGGGGAGGAGGTCCGCCTCTATACCCACCTTCATGGCAAGGCTCTGGCAGAGCGCCTGCGTGATCTGGCGTCGGAGGAGGGCAGGGTGGCCTTGGCCTCGTTCAGCGCGGCTGCTTGGTACGCGCCGTTCGTGCGGCAGAGCACCAGCTATTTCTATGCCGACGAAAAGGGACTTGGTGCTCTGCAGACGCTCCTCGATCTGAGCGCGCCGGCCAAGGGTGCGAATGTCGTGGTGCGCGTCCCCGATGAGGATGGCGTGCTTGATGACGCGCGGCCGGTAGCCCCAGGGGTCATCGTGACCAGTCCCGTGCAGACCTATCTCGATCTCATGGCGGGCGGCGAGCGTGGCGCCGAAGGGGCCGAACATCTCAAGGACAAGCTTTTGCGGTGGCCAGCATGAATGACGAACCGCAATCGGCCAACGATTACGACGATCGCACAAGCGCTGCGGTCCGATCAGTTCTCGTCGAGATCGGCCAGACATTGGGAAGCTTTCGCGGGAAGTTTGCGGTTATCGGTGGCGCCGTGCCTTGGCTGCTGCTCGAGGACAGCGAAATGCGCCACGTCGGCACGCTCGACATTGATCTCAGTCTCGACGCGCAGGCCCTGGCCGCCGGCGAGGAGTATGTTGCTCTCGTCGACGCCCTCCACGGGCAGGGTTACGCTCCCCGCGACACGCTCAAATATTTTCAGATGGTCCGGACGGTCCAGCCGAAGGATGACGGACCGCCGATCGACGTGATCGTCGATTTCCTGCGGCCCTATGATGCGGTACTGGAGAAGAACCGACCGCCACTTACCACCGAGTTTGCGACCCAGCGCGCCTCAGGCGCGGAACTCGCCATTCATTTCCACGAGCTCGTCGCGATCGAAGGCGACATGCCCAAAGGCGGGACCAACAAGGTCATGATCGCGGTCGCCTCAATCCCGGCGCTTCTCGCCATGAAAGGCTTCGCGCTCGACGGACGGTACAAGCAAAAAGACGCCTATGACGTCTACTATTCGATCCGGAATTATCCGGGCGGGATCGATGCGCTCGCAGACGATTGCCGCCCGCTGCTGGAGCATCAGAGTGGCCGGGATGGCTTCGCGCACGTGGTTGCGAAATTCGACGACCCCGACGGCTATGGCCCGACATGCGTGCGCAACTTCGTAGAGGGCTCCGATATCTTGGACGGCCGGACGCCGGACGAGTGGCAACAGGATGCCTTTGGTCAGGTCGACGCCTGGGCCCGTGCGATCGGACTAAGATGACACACGCATCTGCGGGGCCGCAATGAAGCTCATTCATACAGCCGACTGGCAGCTCGGAAAACCTTACGGGCGGTTTGAACCGGAGGTGCGTGCCGCACTGTCCGAAGCACGCTTCGATGCCATCGATGAGATCGGGAAGAAAGCGGCTCTCCACGGGGCGGCTCATGTCCTGGTCGCGGGAGATGTCTTTGACACCGAGGGGCCTGACGACCGCACCATCGTTCAAGCCATCTCCCGAATGGAGCGTCATGCGTGTCGATGGTGGCTGCTGCCGGGCAATCACGACTTTGCCCGCAACGGCGGTCTCTGGGATCGTGTCCGTCACCGCGCGGGAAGCGGCATCACGGTCTTATCGGAAGCGCAGGCCCACGAAATCGAGCCCGGAATCTGGCTCCTTCCCGCGCCGCTGACGCATCGCCATAACCTCGATGATCCCACCGAGCTGTTCGACACCATGACGACACCGGGAGGCCACATCCGCATTGGCCTCGCGCACGGATCGATTCGCGACTTCGGCACACAGGGCGAGACCAAGAACCAGATCGCGCCCGACCGGGCTCGTCGCTCCACGCTCGATTACCTCGCGCTGGGAGATTGGCATGGGACGCTCAATATCGATGCGCGAACCTGGTATGCGGGCACGCCCGAAACCGATCGCTTCCAACGAGATGAGCCCGGCCAGGTGCTATTGGTCGATATCGGCGAAGGTCGCGACCCGGTGGTGACGCCGATCCGCACGGGCCGCTTCCAGTGGATCAAGCGAAGCTGGACGGTGAACGATCAGGCCGGGTTCAATGCGGAGTGCGACCAATTGTTGGGAGCGATCGATCCGGCTTTTACGCTGCTCGAACTATCGCTGGCTGGAATCACGAGCCTTACGGACCGGGTCGGGATGCTGGGCAGATTGGAAAACGATGTCGGGCACCGTGTCCGCTATCTCGACGTTCGCGCAGCCGATCTTGTCGGCCGCCCCAGCGAAGACGATCTTGCCAGCCTCGCGGTTGAGGGCATGCTCGGCGTCGCCGCGGCGAAACTGTCTGCCGCAATCGAGACGGGCGGGCCTGATGGGTTGATTGCAAAGCGCGCCCTGGAGCGACTCTTCGTCGAGTATAGCCGCGAGGACAGGGCATGAGCCTGTACCTGCGTCGTATCGCCATCGACGGCTTCCGCAAGTTTCGGGCGCCAATGGCGATCGAAGGGCTCACCGACGGTCTGAACATCGTCATCGAACCCAATGAGACCGGCAAGTCGACAGTGCTCGAGGCGCTTCGCGCGGCATTTTTCGTTCGGCACAGTACGAAGAACCAGCTCGCCCAATCGTTCGCGCCTTATGGGGAAGCCGTTGGTCCGGAGATCCAGGTGTCGTTCGATGCCGATGGCGCACCATGGACGGTGACGAAGCGCTTCCTGCGCAGCGCATCGATTGAGGTTACCGGTCCACAAGGCAAAGCACAGGGCGAAGAGGCGGAAGCTCGTCTGCATGCGCTTCTGGGATCGGTGCGGGACACCAGCCAAAAAGGGGATGCCGGAAGCTATGGTGCCCTGGGACTCCTTTGGGTTGCTCAAGCGGAGGCGCTGTCGGTCACCGGACCGGGGCAGATCGTGCGCGACACAGTGCGATCGACCCTCGAAGCGGAGGTGGGCTCGATCATGGGAGGCCCCGCCTACGCGCGCGTCCGATCAAGGGTCGACGAGCAATACGGGCGATACTGGTCCCCCACGGGACAGAAACGCGGGCGACAAAACGAAGCGCGCGAGCGCGTCGAACAGGCCGAAGCGGCCGCCCGCGACGCCGCCGAACGTCTGGCGGGGCTTGAGCGGACGTTCTCCGAACTCGAAAATGCGCGCTCCAGACTGAAGGTCGTTCACCGCGAGATCGCGGACGACACAGACGTGCAGACCCGGAAGGATCTCACCGCCTCGCTCGAGACGGCGCGAGCAGCTGCGCAGATCCTCGCGACACGGCGGGCGGAGCATGAGGCCATCAGCGCGAAGACGCGCAACCTTGAAGACCTCTTCGACCGGCATCGCAGGGCCACCGACGAGCGCACCGGCGCTGAAATCGCGCTCGAGGCTGCGCGCTCACGCCGCACCGAAGTCCGCGAAGGATTGGCCACCGCGCAGCACCGGCTTGCTGATGCGCGCAGCGCCTTGGAAGTCGCGCGCACCGCGCGCCAGGAAGCTCGCCGTGCCCTCAGCGCGGGCGAGGAGCTCTTGCGCGCCACACGCCGCCGAAGCGCGGCGTCAGCGGCAAGCGCGCGGCACGCCGAGCTGGTCGACCTAGAGCGGCTTCAGGAAGAGGCCACGGCCCTCACCGCGACGCTGATACCGGCCAAGGCAATGGACGCGATCGAGGCAAACGAGCGGCTCGTCGCTGAGGCGCGCGCCGCGCGCGCCGCAGGCGCCACGCGGATTGCCCTTGTCGGGGACGCTGAGGGCATATCGATCGACGGCGAACCCATGGCGATCGGTGAGCGAACTTTGTCGGGGGAAACTCGCGTTCGCCTCGGCAATGCCGAACTGATCATCACGCCGCCAGCGGGGGCGGCGAGTGCCGCAATGGCCCTTTCTTCAGCCTTGGAGCGGCAAACGTCTGCGTTGGCAGACCTCGGGCTCACGAGTTTGGCGGAGGCGCGCGCGCGCAATGATACCGCGCGAGATGCCGTAGGCGAGTTGCGCACGATCGCGGCGCGCATCGCGGCCGTGACGCCGGCCGACGACATTATCGGGCTCGCCGCCGGTCCGGATGCGCTCAAGCTCTTCATCGTCGAAATGATCGACGAGGATGAAGCGGTCGCAGCCGATATCCCGGACGTCGCGCTGCTCACCGCAAAGCTGGAAGCGGCCGACACCGCTCTTGCGCGAGCCGAGGGTTCGCAGGAAAGCGCTGTTGAGGCCCTCCGCCGGGTCGAACAAGAGGATGGGCCGCTGGCCAGCGCGGAAGCAGGCGCGGCCAGCACGCTGGCGAACGCCAACAGCCAGATCGAGGTGATCGAGGGTCGTCCGGAATTCTCAACCCTGACAGCGGACGTCGCTCGGGCCCGAGAGCAGACCGCTGAAGCAGCAGTGAAGCTTGAGGAGGCGACCCGGGACGCGACCGCGCACGATCCTTCGGCGATCACACGCAGGATCGAGACAATCGATGCGCGGGTGAAGGCGGCGGGGGAGGCTCGTGCCAAACTCGAGATGGACGTCGCGCGGCTCGAGGGGACCATCGAGAGTGAGGGTGGGAAGGGACTTGCTGACCGGGAGGCAGGTGCGCGGGAGGAGGCGGAAGCGGCACGTGCGGCGCTGCAGCGGATCACCGAAGAGGCCGACACGCTGAAGCTCTTACGTGACACCCTCGACGAAGCGCGCGATGAGACATCGGCGAAGTTCGTCGGGCCGGTCGCGAAACGCGCGAAACGCCATATCGAGCGGCTGTTGCCTGGCTGTGACCTAAACTTTTCTGAAGACCTCACGCTGGAAGCCGTCGTGCGCGGCGGGATCAGCGAAGGGTGCGGCGATCTGTCGCGCGGCACGCAGGAACAGCTGGCGGTGCTGACGCGGATCGCATTTGCCGACATGCTTCTGGAGCAAGGGCGCCCGGTATCCCTGATCTTGGACGACCCGCTCGTTTATGCCGATGATGCGCGCCTCGACCTCATGGTCGAGATCTTGAGCGAGGCGGCTGAAAGGATGCAGGTTGTTATACTGACCTGCCGCGATCGCGCGTTTCGCCATGTTCCCGGCAATCGGGTGAGCATGTTAAGGGCAAGATAGACCTGGGTGTCGGTTGGAGGGCGTAGCAAACCCGATCCTCAGCCGCGCCGGTCATCAGCCAGCGTGCGGTGCCCGTTCCTCGTCAACTAGGCGTTGGATCCGGTCCGGCATCTGCAGCAGCTTTTCGGCTGCGGCCAAAATCGCCTCGGGCTCGCTCGGGAAGGCCTCGGCCGAGCTTATCGAAACCCCTCCCGAGAAGGTGATTGTTGCCTGAAACCCATTACCCTTGGGCGTTGCGGTCAATCGAATATCCACGTTCGTCCTCCAAGGCGCTTTACGAGGGCTTGAGAGTTGCGAATCCACACACAAAAGAGCACATATCAAACATGGCAACCACTGCTTCCTCATCGACCAGCAAAAGCACCAACACTGGTGCCAAAAAGC
>Ga0308164_10002881_pt1 | contig 16381 bp, 9 predicted proteins | sample PhyTR2_FD_201031 | JGI IMG/M metagenome (GOLD analysis project Ga0308164, IMG submission 201031) | Phyllosphere microbial communities from UC Gill Tract Community Farm, Albany, California, United States - DLSLT.R2 | ecosystem: Host-associated > Plants > Phyllosphere > Unclassified | place: USA... | reverse complement strand
CGGCTGTCGAAGACGAGCTCCTTCGCGCGCTTGTCGAACGTCGCGATCGCGACCGAATTGCCGAAAACGTCCTGCAGCCAGCGGACGTCCGAAGGCTCTGGACTGATCGTCAGCTGCGCATCGATGAGATGCTGGTCGAAGCTCTCGCGTGGGCGGACCATGATCCGATGCTCGCCAAACGCTACCGGATGGCGGTAGGAGTATCGGGTTACATGAGAGAGAGTTAGAGATGGCATCGAGGATCCGTGTCGCATGAAGACCGCTATCAGCCAATCGCTGCTTGGGACCGAAGATGCCGCACCGGTCACATTGGTCAACCCCGAAGGTGCGTCATCGTTCCTGCTGATCGGCGATCATGCGGGGAAAGCCGTGCCGGCCGCGCTCGGCTCGCTGGGGTTGAGCGATGCCGAACTCTCGCGGCACATCGGCTGGGACATCGGCATCGCCGGGCTTGGCCAGATGCTGGCCGACCGGCTTGACGCCGTCTTCCTCCGCCAGGCCTATTCGCGGCTGGTGATCGACTGCAACCGGAGCGCCCGGCAGCCTGATGCGATCGCCGCCGTCAGCGACGGGACCATGGTGCCCGGCAACCAGGCGCTGTCGGACGCCGACGTCGCGGCGCGGTTCGCGGAGATCCACGAGCCCTATCAGGCGGCGATCGCGACCGAACTCGCGCGCCGCGATGCGCTGGGGATCACGACCACACTCGTCGCGCTGCACAGCTTCACGCCGTCGATGCGCGGCATGGACCGGCCCTGGCAGATCGGCATCCTGCATGACGGCGGCGATACCGGATTTGCGCACGCTCTGCTCGGCGTCCTGCGCGACGAGCCCGACCTGACCGTGGGGGACAACGAACCCTACCGCATGGACCAGATCGACTACACCATTCCGCGCCACGCCTACCCCGCCCGCCCCTATGCCGAGATCGAGATCCGGCAGGATTTGCTGGGCTCGACGGAAGGGTGCGCGGCGTGGGCGGATCGGCTGGCGCGGGTATTGCCGGCAGCGCTCGAACGGACCGCCACGATCTGAGCCGAACCGCGGATCGGTTTTACCGTTGGTGCGTTTGCTCGCCGGCCTTGGTTGCGTAAGGTCGCGCCCTCAGACGTTCGAGATACTTCGAGATACGATGCAGCGACCGACGACCCAGCCTGACAGCGGCAACCCGGCGCAGGAGCGTTACGATGCGCTGTTCGAAGCGATCGACGCGGGGTTCTGCATCATCGAGGTGATGTTTGATGGCGACCATGCGGTCGATTACCGCTTCGTGGAGGTCAATTCCCAGTTCGAAAGCCAGACCGGGCTGCTCGACGTGGTCGGCCGGACCGCGGGCGAACTCGTCCCCGATCTCGAGCGCTTCTGGTTCGACGCCTATGGCAAGGTCGCGCTGACCGGCGAGCCGGCGCGGTTCGATCATGGTTCGGACGCGATGGACCGGTGGTTCGACGTCCACGCCTTTCCGGTCGGTTCCGGGACGCCGCGCCTCGTCGCCGTTCTGTTCACCGACGTATCCGCGTACCGTCGCGCAGCTATCGCGACGCAGGAAAGCGAGGAACGGCTCAACCAGGCGCTCGCGGCGGGCAACGGCATCGGCACATGGGACTGGGACATTCCGAACGACCGGGTGAAGGCCGACGAACGCTTCTCGCGACTATACGGCGTTCCGGAGGAACTCGGTCGCAAAGGCGCGCCGCTCGAACGGTTCTTTGGTGGCATTCATCCCGACGATCTTCCAGCTACCCGCGCGGCCATCGCCGATGCGCTTGAAACCGGTGGCGACTTCAGTGCAGAATACCGCCTCGTCCAACCCGGCGGCGCGATCCGCTGGGTTGCCGCCCAGGGCCGCTGCCGGCTTGCGTCGGACGGCACGCCGCTGCGCTTCCCCGGCGTCAGCTTCGACATCACCGAGCGCAAGCAGGCCGATCTCCGACAGAGCGCCCTGCTGCAGTTGAGCGACGCGATCCGCGACCTAACCGATCCCGACGAGATCGCCTACGCGGCATCGGCGATCCTGGGTGCCGCGCTACAGGTCAGCCGGGTCGGCTACGGCGTAATCGACAAGACGCGCGAGACGATCCGGGTGGAGCGCGACTGGAACGCACCGGGCATCGTCACGCTCGCGGGCACGCTCAAGTTTCGCGACTATGGTTCCTATATCGAGGATCTGAAGGCGGGCCGTACCGTCGCCATCGCCGACGTAGCCCACGATCCCCGAACGGCCGATCTCGCCGACGCGCTGCGAGGGATCAGCGCGGCATCGTTCGTCAACATGCCGCTGGTCGAGCAGGACGATTTCGTCGCGCTGATCTATGCCAACCACGCCGTGCCGCGCGTGTGGAGCGACGACGACCTGTTGCTGATACGCGAAGTCGCCGAACGCGTTCGCGCCGCCACCGAGCGTCTGCGCGCCGAGGGTGCGCGACGCGCGAGCGAGGAACAGTTCCGGGTATTCGCCGAAGCCGTGCCCAACCAGATCTGGGCGGCGCGACCCGATGGCTACCTCTATTGGTTCAACCAACAGGTCTATGCGTATAATGGGCTAGCCCCCGGCGAACTCGACGGCGTCGAGGTATGGGGCGGGCTGTTGCATCCCGACGATGTCGCCTTGGCAGCCGAGCGCTGGAGCACTTCGTTGGCGACCGGCGCCTCCTATTCGGTGGAGTTCCGGGTACGAGCCGCGGATGGCGAATATCGCTGGTTCCTGGTCCGCGCCGAACCGGTGCGCGGCGATGACGGCACGATCCTGCGCTGGGTCGGCACCAATACCGATATCGACGATAGCCGCCGCCAGACAGCGCAACTCGCCCAGTGGAACGAGACACTAGAGGAACAGGTCGCCGAACGCACCCGCGAACTGATGCAGGCCGAAGAGGCGCTGCGGCAGAGCCAGAAGATGGAGGCGGTCGGCCAGCTTACCGGCGGGATCGCGCATGATTTCAACAATTTGCTGACCGGCATTACCGGCAGCTTGGAACTGCTCGGCATCCGGATAGCCCAGGGGCGGCTGAACGACGTCGAGCGCTATTCGCTGGCTGCACAGGGTGCTGCCAAGCGTGCGGCGGCGCTCACCCACCGGTTGCTCGCCTTTTCCAGGCGACAGACGCTCGATCCCAAGCCGACCGACGTCAACCGGCTGGTCGGGGGGATCGAGGATATGGTCCGTCGCACGGTCGGTCCCGAAGTCGAGGTCGAAGTCGTCGCCTCGGTCGGGTTGTGGGCGACCCTGGTCGATCCTCACCAGCTGGAGAACGCGCTGCTCAATCTGTGCATCAACGCGCGCGATGCGATGCCAGGTGGCGGGCGGCTGACGATCGAGACCGCCAATCGGTGGATCGATGCCAGGACGGCACGCGAGCGTGAACTCGATGCCGGGCAATATGTGTCGCTGTGCGTGTCCGATACCGGCACGGGCATGACCCCGGAGGTGATCGCCAAGGCGTTCGATCCGTTCTTCACGACCAAGCCGCTCGGGCTCGGCACCGGGCTCGGCCTGTCGATGATCTACGGCTTTGCGCGGCAATCCGGCGGGCATGTCCGGATCTATTCCGAGGTCGGCGACGGCACCAACGTGTGCATCTATCTCCCGCGCCATTTCGGTGAGGCCGAGGATGCCGAGGCCGTGACCCAGCACATCGATGCGCCACGCGCGAACGCGGGCGAGACGGTGCTGGTGGTCGACGACGAACCAACCGTCCGGATGCTGGTGATGGAGGTGCTCGAGGAGCTTGGCTATGCGGCGATCGAAGCGGCGGACGGGGCATCCGGGCTGAAACTGCTGCAATCCGACATTCGCATCGACCTGCTGGTCACCGACGTCGGTCTTCCCGGCGGCATGAATGGCCGGCAGATGGCTGACGCGGCGCGCGTCGGTCGCCCAGATCTGAAGATCCTCTTCATCACCGGCTATGCGGAGAATGCGGTCGTCGGCAACGGTCATCTCGATCCCGGCATGCATGTCATGACAAAGCCGTTCGCGATGGAAGCCCTGGCCACGCGCATCAAGGATCTGATCGTTGCGGGATGATGGGGCGGCGTGTGGAGTCGGATCCTCCCCCACTCCGTCATCCTGACGAAAGTCAGGATCCAGAGCAACGGAAGCCGCCAATCGTGGCTCTGTATCCCGACTTTCGTCAGGATGACGGCGAATGTTTTGATCCCCCCGAGAACGTCAAACCATGTTGCATCGCGGTAACAGTCGCGACGCCATTCGCATTCATGGCAACATTGTCACTTGATATGATGTATCATCAAATCTATCCGAAGTGTCGTACAGGGACGACACAAGGGAATTTCATGAAGACGATGCTGTTCGGCGCCACTGCCCTGGCTGCGCTCCTCTCCTCGCAGGCGCATGCGCAAACCGTCGCCACGGATGCTCCGGCCCCTGCCCCGGCTCCCACATCGGTCGGCTCGACCAACCAGCGCGACATCATCGTCACCGCGCCGATCCAGACCAGCGAGCGCGACGTTCTGCAAGGCACGACCGTCCTGACCGGTCAGGAACTCACCCGCCAGCTGCGCCCGTCGATCGGCGAGACGCTCGCCCGCCAGCCCGGCGTGTCGGCCAGTTCGTTCGGCCCGAGCGCCTCACGCCCGATCCTCCGCGGCTTTCAGGGCGACCGTATCCGCGTGCTGACTGACGGGATCGGCTCGATCGACGTCTCGAACACCTCGGTCGACCATGCCGTCATCATCGACCCGCTGCTCGCCGAGCGCATCGAGATCCTGCGAGGCCCCAGCGCGCTCCTGTACGGCACGTCGGCAGTCGGCGGCGTCGTCAACGTCATCGACACGCGCATCCCGCGCACCGTGCCGGAGAACGGCTACCGCGTGAACGGCATCGCCAATTACGGCTCGGCCGCCAACGAGCGCTCCGGCGGCATGGCCGGCGACGTCGCTGTCGGCCAGCATCTCGTGCTCCACGCGGACGGCTCGTACCTGAAGTCGGGCGACCTGCGCACCAGTGGCTACATCCTTTCGCGCGATGCCCGCACCCAAGCGCAGGCTACCGCCGCCCTCCCCGTCGATCCCAACGAAGCCGATCCGATCGACTATGCCGCATCGGCGCGGTTGAAGGGCAAGCTCCCCAACACGCAGGCAGAAACCTGGACCGCGGGTGCGGGCGCATCGATCATCACCGACACCGGCAACCTCGGCATCTCGTACAGCCATTACGACAGCCTGTACGGCGTGCCGATCCGCTACGCCACGCAACCCGGCCAAGAGCAAGAAGCGCCCCGCCTCGACGTCGTCCAGAACCGCGTCGACCTGCGCGGCGAGATCGACACCGGCGGCGATTTCATCAGCAAGATCCGCGTCCGCGCCGGCCAGGCCAGCTATCGCCATTTCGAGTTGGAGGAGGACAATTCCGTCGGCACCGCCTTCTATAACAAGGGTCTCGAAGGGCGTCTCGAAGTCGTCCAGGCGAACCGCGGCGGCTGGCAGGGCGCATCGGGCGTGCAGTTCTACAACCGCATCTTCAATGTGGTCGGCGAAGAAGCCTTCCTGCCGAAGAACGAGACCAACCAGACCGGCCTCTTCACGCTCCAGCAGTATGAATCGGGCAAGTTCCACGCCGAGGGTGGCGTCCGTTACGAGATCACCGACCTCGCCGCGCGCACGCCCGAGGACGACCTTCGCTTCTTCCGCGGCAGCCAGAGCTATCATTCGGTCTCGGGTTCGCTCGGGGCCTCCTACGCGCTGACCGACAGCATCCGCGTCGGCCTGAACGGCTCGCGCACCGAGCGTGCGCCATCGGCGGAAGAACTGTTCGCGAACGGCGCGCATGCTGGCACGCAGGCGTACGAACTCGGCAATCCGAACTTCCGGCTTGAGAAGTCGTGGGGCCTCGAAGGCACGCTCCACGCACATGGCGACGGTTTCAGCTTCGACGCATCGGCCTATTACAACTGGTTCTCGAACTACATCTCGGAGAACCAAGTCGCCTCGACGGTCTGCCAGGCAGCCGCCGATCCTTCGGGCCGGACCGTTGATCTGCCCTGCTTCCAGTACCAGCAAGCCGATGCGCGCTATTACGGGTTCGAGGCGGACGCATCGGTGAAGGTCGCGCAGATCGGCGGCTATGCGGTCAACGCCGATGTGCTGGGCGATTACGTCCACGCCAACATCGTCGACCAAGGCCCCGTCCCGCGCATTCCGCCGATGCGCGTGCTCGGCGGGATCGAGGCGCAGGGCGACCGGATCAACGGCCGTGTCGAGGTCGAGCACGTGTTCGACCAAAACCGTATCGCCGCGTTCGAGACGAAGACCAACGAGTACACGATGGTCAACGCCTCGATTGGCCTCAGCCCGTTCGGCAAGGATTCGAAAACGACGCTGTTGCTGAGCGCGAACAACCTGTTCGACGTCAACGCACGGCGCGCAACGAGCTTCCTGAAGGACTTCGCGCCGCTCGCCGGCCGCGATTTCCGCGCGACGCTACGCTTCGGTCTGTAGCCTCTACCGGCCGTTCCTGCGTCGAAGCGGGAACGGCCCGCACGCAATCACTTGCCGATCAGGACGTCGCTCGCCTTGATCAGGACGGTGACCGTGTCGCCGGTCGCGAGTGCGAGGTCGGCGATCGCTTCTTCAGTGATGTTGGCGGTGACGACGTTGCCGCCGCCGATGTCGACCTTGATCGAACCGTTGACCGCACCCGGCGTGATCGAGACGATGGTGCCGGAAATCTGATTGCGTGCGCTGATCTTCATCGTTCTGTTCCTTCTGAAACCGTTTTCCGGCCGCGTTTTGGTCACGCTGCCAGCGCTGGATCCGATGCCATGAGTTCGACCCGCACGCCATCCTCGCCGAGCAGGTCGAGGATCCGCTCGCCAGACGATAACGCGGTATCGCCCCACCAGTCGGCCGCCGTCATTGCGCCGAGATAGCGCTCGGCACACCGCAACGCGATGATGCAGCAAAGCATCACCCCCTCATGCTCCCGCTGGAACGCCATGACATGGTCGCGGCGCGGCCCGATGACGGCGATCGGCGCATAGCTACCGTTCGAAAACAACGCGGGATGCGTCCGCCGCAAGTCCAGCAGATGCTTGATCGACCGCATCTTGGGCGCATCGCCGGTCCGCAGTATATCGCGCAGGATGGCATAATCGACCGGCCGCCGGTTATCCGGATCGACCAGGCTCAGATCGGCGATCTCGGTACCCTGATACAGATCCGGCACGCCCGGCACGGTATAGCGCAACGCAACCTGCGCGAGGCTGTTCTGCTCTCCGGCGGGCGCGATCCGATCGACGAATGCCGTCATGTCTTGGGGGAAGTCCACGGACCGCTCGGAATCGAGAAGCGCCCGAGCCAGATCGTGACAGCGGGTTTCGTACGCCTCGTCCGGCGCCTCCCAGGACGACCGGAGCTTGGCTTCGCGTAACGCCTTTTCCTGCCACGCGACGATCCGCTTGGCATACTCCGAAAGAGCGTCGGCGTCCGACGCGCGAAGGTTCGTCGGCCATGCGCCAAACAGCGTCTGGAGCAGCATATAAGTGTCGGCGGGATCGACGCCTTCTGCATAGGGGGCAGCCAGTTCGAACCAATGCTCCACACGCGAACGCCAGAGATCGGGCATCTCGCTGAGCACCGCGAGACGCGCGCGGACGTCCTCGCCGCGCTTGTGGTCATGCGTTGCGGTAGCGAGCATCGCGGACGGCCAGTCGCGCGCCCGCTCGATCATCGCAGCATGGAACGCGTCGATATCGAGCGACATCCGTGCCGCGTCGAAGCCGACGTCGTTGCGCGAGAGCAAACGGCCATAGCGGTAGAACGCAGTGTCCTCGACCGCCTTGGCGGCGATCGGCGCGGAGAGTTGCTGGAATTTGCGCACCGCCTCGGCGGCGAATGCGACGTCGCCTGGCCCCTCGCCTGCCAACCAACCCAGGATCCGGTCGACGACCGCGCCTTCGCCGGGCGGGACGAACTCGGCAACCCGCTGGCGGACGGTATCGCGGATCCTGGCGTCTGCGAGCGGCGCGGCTTTGCCCGTTCCGTAGGTCCGATACACCGGGAAGACCCAGAGCAACCGCTCAATCGCACGGTGGAGCATGCCCCTCGTCAGCCCATCGCAGTCGGGTGTCGAGCGGGCCAGCGCCACGAACGCCTCGACGCAGCGGCGGTGCTGCGCATCGAACTGCCACGCGAGCAGTTCCTGTCGCGCTTGCAGTTCCTCGGGGGCGAAATCTGCGGACCGTCCACTGATATCGGCCCAGAGTTTGGCGAGCGGTACTGCGCCACCGGGCGCGTGGAGCAAGGCGGTGACCTGCTCCATGAAATCGTACCCGCTGGTACCGTCGACGCCCCAGTCGGTGCTGAGTGGTTCACCGTCGGCGAGGATCTTCTCGATGACGATGTAAGCAGGCCCAGCCGGTGCATCGGCGGGACGTTCGATCGCGTCGAGGCGCGCCCGGAGTTGCTGGCAATAGCCGGCCGGGTCGGTCAGGCCGTCGACGTGATCGACGCGGACGCCGTCGATCAGGCCCTCGGCGTAGAGGCGGGAATACAGTGCGTGCGTGGCGTCGAACACGATGGGGTCTTCGGCGCGGAGACCCGCGAGGTCGTTGATCGTGAAGAACCGCCGCCAGTTGAGTTCGTCGTTCGCGACGCGCCATGACGCCAGGCGGTAATGCTGGCGGTCGATCAGCGCGGCGATGTCGGCTGTTGCCGCGGTTGTCTGGTCTTCGTCGCGGAGAGGCAAGCGGTGTTCGCCGTATGCTTCGAGGACGTAGCGGCCGTCGACCTGCTCGACCTTCAACGCGCCGTTGGCCAGCGTCTCGGCGAGCGGATCGCCGAGGATCGGGAGAACGAGCTTCTCGCGCCAGTCGATGTCGAAGTAGCGTGCGAATTCGCTGTCTTCACCGTGTGTTAGAACGTCATTCCACCACGCGTTATCGCCGCCGGCGACGCCCATGTGGTTGGGGACGATGTCGATGATGACGCCCATGTCGCGGGCGCGGAGGGCTGCGACTAGGCTTCGGAAGGCGTCCTCGCCGCCGAGTTCGGGATTGATCCGGGTCGGATCGACGACGTCGTAGCCGTGGGTCGAGCCACTGCGGGCAGTGGTGATCGGCGAGGCGTAGAGGTAGCTGATCCCAAGCTCGTCGAGATACGGCACCAGCGCCTCCGCATCGGCGAAGGTGAAGTCCTTGTGGAACTGGAAGCGGTAGGTTGCGCGGGGGGTCATGCGGGTCTCGCGGCGTTGAGCGTGTCGATGCGGGCGACAACTTCGGGGCGTTGCAGGAGCGCCTCGGTCGTGTCGGGCATCCGGCGGCGCCAATTGGGGTGTTCGTCGATCGTGCCGGGGAGGTTAGGTTGCTCGATCAGTCCGGCGAGGTCCTCGATGGGGACGATCGCAAGTGCACACGGGGTCCCGGCAACATACCCGATCGCGGCGTCGACCACGGGGGCGGTGTCGTCGGGTGCGGGTTGCTCGGTATCAGTGCCGAACGCGGACCAGAGTGCGGCGCAGTCTTCGGCGCGAGCGGCGCGGTCTGCGGGTTCGTCGACCGCGTCGGACTTGCGGCCAAGATCCCAGGTCCAGTCGATGTCGCGGCCACTCCACCAACCGGCAATGGTCGCGAGGTCGTGTGTGCCCGTCATCGCGACGGAGTCGGGCGACCATTGCGCGGCGGGCACGAAGCCGTCGGCGTCGCGCTCGAACCAGAGGACGCGCATCCCGAGCATGGCGCGCGCGTCCATCGCCTCGCGGAAGCCGTCGGGGACGGTGCCGAGGTCTTCGCCGATCACTATTGCCTTGGCCCGCTGCGATTCCATGGCGACGATCCGCATCATGTCGTCGAATGGCATGTCGAGATACGCGCCTTCCGTAGCGGAGGCGCCTTCAGGCACGACCCAGAGGCGACGGAGGCCGAAGGCGTGGTCGATGCGAATGCCGCCGGCGTGCGCGAGCGCTGCGCGGATGGTTGCGATGAAGGGAGCGAAGGCGTTTTCGCGCAGCGCTTGCGGATCGAACCCGGTAATGCCCCAGCTTTGCCCGTCGGGACCGAGCGGATCGGGCGGCGCGCCGATCGAGAGGCCGGTGAGCAAGTCGCTGCGCCGGCTCCAGCCGTGGCTGCCGCCGGGGTCCATGCCGACGGCGAGATCGGCGATGAGGCCGATCGCCATGCCGGAATCCGTGGCAGCGGCCTGCGCGGCGTCGAGGTCGCGGCGGGCAAGCCATTGAAGGAAGATGTAGAACGTGACGTCGTCCGCATGCTCCGCGACGAAGCGGCGGACGGTAGGGCTGGCGGGATCGTGATACTCGGCCGGCCATTGCTGCCAGCCGCGTGCACCGGTGATCGCGAAGAAATGCGCATGGAGAGCGTCGAACTCGGCATGGCGTTCGAGGTCGTTGCCGCCTTGCCCCCTGAACGCCGTCAGAGTTTCTTCGACCTTTACGAGCGTTTGGTCTAAGCTCTTGCGTAGTCGCGCGAGCTTTTCGGGGATCGCGGCGTGCCAGTCGATCAGTTCGGGAAAGTCGCGGCTGTCGGACTTTGCGCCGAATGCCGCCGGGTCACCGTACAGCCCGTTGAGGAATTGCCGGCTCGAGGGTGCGTAGGGGCTGTATCGGCTGGGGTCGGCGGGGAACAGCGCGTGGGTGGGGCTGATCGCGAGGGCATCGGCACCGCAGTGGCCGAACGCTCGGGCGGCATTGGCTAGCGAACCGAAGTCGCCGAACGCCTCCGGCACGTCGGTGCGAAGGCTTGGGATCTGGACGGCGGGCGCCCAGAGTTTGCGGCCCGGTAGCGCGTCGGCGATCGTGTAGCAGCGGCGCGGCGCAACGAGAATGTCGATGACTTCGCCATTGATTTCAAGCTTGTGGTAGCCGCTCTTATTTATGGGACTTAACTCGCCGTTATCGACTGTGACGGAGCGGGTCGTACCGTCTTCGAACGTAAGCTCGGCTTTGCCTGATACCTTCAATGTCAGCCGGATCGAGTCTCCCCCATCGACGGACAAGAAACGGACGCTCTGCGCGTTTCGCGCTTCGATCGCGGCTAGGCTGTCGGCGATCTGCTTTTCGCTGCCGGACGGATGGCCGAGACGATCCAGGATCGCCTGCAACGCGCGGTCCGCGACGGTCTGGCGACGACCCGCTGCGTCCTGCCATTCGGGTTGCAGGCCGGCCGCGACAGCGAGTGTTCGGAGGCTGCTCATCGATCCAGCCAGACTGCCACGTTGGCAGCCTCACCGAGTTTGCCATCGGCGAAGATCGGCGAAGCCTCTAGTGGAGGAAAATCAACGATGTCATCGCCGAGGTTGAGCGCAATTGTCAGGATTGCGCCGTCACCCATTTTCCAGCGCGCAACGACCGCCCCCTCGCCGATCGCCTCGGCGCCGATTGCGGTCGTGTCGCGCAGACGGGGGATGATCTCCTCGTGGCGGATCTTGAGCAGGGTGCGGTACAGGTCCTGCCACGCCGCCGCATCGGGGCCGGGTTGCGCGCGCGATCGGTGGAACGTCGCATGTGCGTTCGGATCGGGGATCGCCTCGCGGGCTTCGGGGTCGGCGAAGGCGGCGAACTTGGCGAATTCCTTGCGGCGGCCTTCGCGCACCGCGTCGGCTAGCTCGTCGTGGAAATCGGTAAAGAACAGGAACGGGCTCTCGCTGCCGTGCGCGTCGCCCATGAACAGTAACGGGATCTGCGGGCCCAACAGCAGCAGCGCGGTGGCCGCACGAAGCTTCTGGCGGTCGGCGAGCAGCGTCAGGCGCTCGCCCATCGCGCGGTTGCCGATCTGGTCGTGGTTCTGGAGGAACGCAACGAACGCGGTCGGTGACAAGTGTGCACTGGACTTGCCGCGCGGCTTGCCGTCTTGGTTTGGCGACGCTTCCCCCTGATAGATGAAGCCTTCGCCCAAGCAGCGCGCAAGGCGTTCGGCGGGGTGGTCGGCGAAGTCGGCGTAATAGGCGCTCGTCTCGCCGGTGAGGAGGACGTGGAGGACGTTGTGGAAGTCGTCGTTCCACTGCGCGTCGAACGCGGCGGGATGGAGCCGGTCGGCGTCGTTGCCTTCGTTCTCGAGGACGAGATGGACGTGGCGGCCGGCGGTCTTCTCGCGCAATTCGGCGGCCATCGCGTCGAGGAAAGCGTCGTTCTCGATTGCATGAACCGCATCGAAGCGGAGGCCATCGAAGCGGTACTCGTTCAGCCACATCAGCGCGCTATCAACGAAATAGCGGTGCACCGGCGCTTGGTCGACCGCGACCGCACCACCCCAGGGAGTGTCGACTTCGGGGTGGAAGAAGCCCTTCGCATAGGCGCCCAGGTAGTTTCCATCGGGTCCGAAGTGATTGTAGACCACGTCGAGGAACACGACGAGGCCGAGTTCGTGGGCGCGGTCGACCAACGCTTTCAGCTCGTCGGGGGTGCCGTAGCTTTCAGCGGGGGCGTAGGGGAGCACGCCGTCATAGCCCCAGTTGCGGGTGCCGCCGAACGCGTTGACGGGCATGAGTTCGATTCCCGTGATGCCGAGTTCGGCGATCGCCGGAAGGTGGTCCGCGACGCCTGCGAAGCCGCCCAGCGTGCCGACATGGACCTCCTGGATGACCATCTCTTCCCACGGTCGGCCGCGCCAGGCGGGGGTCCGCCACGTATAGACTTCCGGATCGACGACGACGCTCCAGCCGTGCACGCCGCCGGACTGCCCGCGCGAGGCGGGGTCGGGGACCGCGAGGTCGTCGGTCAGGCGGAACCTGTACCGCGTCCCTGCCCCCGCCGACGCTGTCGCGCTGAACCAGCCTTCCGGTTCGCGGGTCATGGGGACCGGGTCGCCATCGGCCAACTCAAGCGTTACCGCGTCGCGATCCGGCGCCCAGAGGCGGAAGTTCGTTCCGTCGGCGGCAAGCGTCGGCCCCCAAGTCATGCTGCTTCGATCGTCCAGGAGAGCAACGCCGCGCCCTGCGGGGGAAGCTCGTAGCTGTTCTTGATCGGCGTTGCGCCTTGCTCGGGCTTGCTGCTGTCGATCAGGACGGTGCGCTCGACCTCCTCGGGCGGCGGCATGTGGAAGGTCAACGGGCCTTCCGACGCGTTGAGCAACAGCGAGATCACCTGCACCTCGCCCGAGTCACGCTCGCAGGCGCGGCGCATTACCAGCGCGCGGCCGTTGGTGTTCTCCCAATCTTCCGACGTGAGCTGCTGGCCGCGCTCGTCCCACCATTCGATGTCCTTGAGGCCTTCCGCGGGCGTGTCCTCGCCGTAGAGGAAATTTCCGGCGCGGAGCATGGGGTAGTCGCGGCGAAGGGCGATGAGGCGGGCGGTGAAGTCGATCAGCGCATCGCCCTCAGGGGACTTGGCCTTGTTCCAGTCGAGCCAGCTGATCTCGTTGTCCTGGCAATAGGCGTTGTTGTTGCCGTTCTGCGTGCGGCCGAACTCGTCGCCCGCGACCAGCATCGGCGTGCCGAGCGACGAAAACAACGTGGTCAGCATCGAGCGCATGACGCGGGCGCGGGTCTCGAGGATGTCAGGGTCCTCGGTCGGACCTTCGACGCCCCAGTTGCGCGAGCAGTTGTTCGAGTGGCCGTCGTTATTGTCCTCGCCGTTCGCCTCGTTGTGGCGCTCTTCGTAGGCGACGGTGTCGGCGAGCGTGTAGCCGTCATGCGCGCCGAGCAGGTTGACGCTCGCCCAGGGGCGGCGCGCCCGGCGGTCGAACAGGTCGGCGGAGCCGGTCAGGCGCGCGGCAAGATCGGCGCGCTGGGCGTGATCACCGCGCCAGAATTTCCGCACGGTGTCGCGATACTTGTCGTTCCACTCGGCGAAACCGGGGGGGAAGTTGCCGAGCTGGTAACCGCCGGGGCCGATGTCCCAGGGCTCGGTAATCAGCTTCAGTCTGCCGAGCACGGGATCCTGGCGGAGCACATCGAAGAAACCTGCGCCGGGATCGAAGCCGGTGTCCGTACGGCCCAGCGTCAGGCCGAGATCGAAGCGGAAGCCGTCGATGCCGAAGCTGGTCGCCCAGTAGCGGAGCGAGTCCGCGACCATCTGGATCACGCGCGCCTTGGACAGGTTGAGCGTGTTGCCGGTGCCGGTGTCGTTGATCGAATAGCGGGGGTCGTCCTTGACGAGGCGGTAGTAGCTCGCGTTGTCGAGGCCGCGCCAGGAGAGCGTCGGGCCCTGTTCGGAGCCTTCGCAGGTGTGGTTGTAGACGACATCGAGGATCACCTCGATCCCGGCCGCGTGGAGACGGCGGATCGAGCGGCGGAGTTCGTTATGGCTGTCGGTGGCGAAGAACGAGCGCTCTGGCGTGAAGAAATTGAGGGTGTTGTAGCCCCAGTAATTGCGCAGTCCCTTCTCCTGGAGGAAGCGGTCCTGGATGTAGGTATGGATCGGCAGCAACTCGAGTGCGGTGACGCCGAGGCGCTTGAGGTGATCGATGACCTTGGGGTTGCCGAGCGCCGCGAACGTGCCGCGTTCGGAGGGCTGGACCTCCTCGAACAGCTTGGTGAGGCCCTTGGTATGCGCCTCGTAGATCACCGTCTCGGACCAAGGCGTGTTCGGACGCACGTCGCGTGACCAGTCGAAATGGCTGTCGGTCACGACACCCTTGGGCATCGTCAGCGCGCTGTCGCGGCGATCGAAGCTCAGGTCCGCGCGCGGCGACTTCACCTGGTAGCCGTACATCGCATCGGTCCAGCGGAGTTCGCCGATCATCTGCTTGGCGTACGGATCGAGCAGGAGCTTGTTCGGGTTGAAGCGGTGACCTTCCTCGGGGGCGTAGCGGCCGTGCGCGCGGTAGCCGTAGACGAGGCCGGGCTGCGCGTCGGGGAGGTAGCCGTGCCAGACTTCGTCGGTCCATTCGGGCAGCGGATAGCGCTTCAGCTCGCGGCGGCCGGTCTCGTCATAGACGCAGAGTTCGATCTTCTCGGCATTGGCGGAATAGACCGCAAAATTGACGCCGAGCCCGTCGAAGGTCGCGCCGAGGGGATAGGCCGAGCCGGCGTCGAGCGTGTCGGGCAGTAGATGCAATGCGAAGACCCTTTTCGTGCGTATCGTCTCGCTGCAGGCGCGAGTTTATCGCGGTGCAGCATTCCTTGGCGTGAAACCCGCTCGCGGCTTCCTATGTTCCGCACAACGTGGCGAGTTTTCGCCGCATCCTTCCAGTTAACAAGGGGCCATCATGCGCATTCCTTCCACTCTCCGGCTGATCCTCGCATGAGCGGCCCGAAGCTGTTCGAGCCCCTTACGGTCGGCAATCTGACGCTCGCGAACCGCATCGTGATCGCGCCGATGTGCCAGTATTCGGCGGTCAATGGCTGCATGAACGACTGGCACCAGATCCATCTGGGACAGCTGGCATTGTCCGGCGCGGCATTGTTGACGATCGAGGCGAGTGCGGTGCTGCCGGAAGGGCGGATCACCTACGGCGACGTCGGACTGTACGACGACGCGACCGAGGCGGCGATGGCGGGCGTGATCGAGAGCGTGCGGCGCTGGTCCGACATGCCGATCGCGATCCAGCTTGCACACGCCGGGCGGAAGGCGTCGTGCGAGGTGCCGTGGAAGGGCGGTCTGCAGATCGCGCCGGGCGCGCCGAACGGGTGGCAGACCGAGGCGCCGTCTGCCGTGTCGTTCCTGCCCGAGGAGAACGCGTCTATCGCGCTTGACCGTGAGGGGCTGGCGAAGGTGTGCGATGCGTTCGTCGCCGCGACGGTGCGCGCAGCACGGCTCGGGATTGACGTGGTGCAGTTGCACGGTGCGCATGGCTATCTGCTGCACGAGTTTCTGTCGCCGCTGTCGAACCGGCGTGAGGACGAGTATGGCGGCAGTCTCGAAAACCGGATGCGCTTCCCGCTCGAAGTGTTCGATGCGGTCCGCGCTGCGTTTCCGGCCGATCGGGCGGTGACGATGCGTGTGTCGGGCACGGACTGGGTCGAGGGCGGCTGGGATTCGGAGCAGACGGTGGCGTTTGCCAAGGCCCTGGAGGCACGGGGGTGCAGCGCGATCCACGTATCGAGCGGCGGGAATTCGCCGGCGCAGCAGATTCCGGTCGGGCCGAGCTATCAGGTGCCGCTGGCGCGGGCGGTCAAGCAGGCGGTGTCGATCCCGGTCGTCGCGGTCGGGCTGATCACCGATTACGAGCAGGCCGAGGCGATCGTCGGGACGGGTGATGCGGACATGATCGCGCTGGCTCGGACGATCCTGTATGATCCGCGCTGGCCTTGGCATGCAGCGGCGCATCTCGGGGGCAAGGTAAAGGCGCCGAAGCAGTATCTGCGGTCGCAACCGCGGCAGTTTAAGGATTTGTTCGAGGGGTAGGTCCGCTTTGGCAATCCTCCCCCGCCAGGGGGAGGTGGCGCGAAGCGACGGAGGGGGAGGACACGGAACAGAGGTTTCGCCTGCCTCCCCCTCCGTCAGGCTGCGCCTGCCACCTCCCCCTGG
>Ga0308164_10002878_pt1 | contig 16406 bp, 18 predicted proteins | sample PhyTR2_FD_201031 | JGI IMG/M metagenome (GOLD analysis project Ga0308164, IMG submission 201031) | Phyllosphere microbial communities from UC Gill Tract Community Farm, Albany, California, United States - DLSLT.R2 | ecosystem: Host-associated > Plants > Phyllosphere > Unclassified | place: USA... | reverse complement strand
TGTGGCTGCCATAGCCGTCCTTGCCCGCGGGTTCGGTGACGTCGGTCATGATCCGCTCGCCCAGGAACTTGCGAAACGGGAACTCGGCTTCCGCCTGGGCGCGGGTCACCTTACTAGAGGCCACCATCGCGTCGATCATCGGCTGGGCCGACATGCTGTTGTCGATCTTCTCGGCGCGCGCCACGATGGCGGGGTCCGCGACGTCGAGCACCGCGAGGATGGCGTCGCCGGTAAAGCCGATCCGGCGCGTGCTGTATGACCCCGCGACGGTAATTGGCTTCGGCAGGTTATATTCGGCCATGAACGAATTGGGCGAGGCGATCTTCTTCCATCCCCGCGTCCGCGCAAGCTGCTCCTCGCCATCGATCGCCATGGCGAAGCGCATGTAACCAGGGACGTCCAGGCGGCAGCTAATGGCATCGATCTCAGAGACATCTGCAGGGTCGGTCCCCGCGGCGGTCTGCTGGAGCACTGCGGCGAGCATCAGGGCGTAGAGAATGAACATCGACGGACGTTAGGGTTGCAGCCAGAATTTGCCAGTGACATCGCCGCATCAGGGCCGGTCAGCTTCCTACGGCAGCGATACTATGCCGCGACCACCAGCTTTACGAGCGTCCCGGGCTTCAGTGGTTCGTCAGCCGGAAGGCCATTGATGACAATAAAGCGTTCGCGCTTGCTGTCGGCTACTGCCATGCGCTGGCTCAACGTATCGATCGTGTCCCTTGCGCCAACAGTGACGATCCGGATGACCTTGCGACCCTCCTTGCCGTCGGCATAAGGCAGGCCATCGAGCATGCGGAGGAACGCCGTATCCTGGGTGGTTGCAAGCTCCGCCTTGCCGGTGGCCTTCGCCAGTGCCGCCGCGCGCTGCACACGATCGGCGCCATTTGGATGCGTCGATGCCCATGTCGGCGCAGACCGTGTGGTGCCGCTGGCCTGGGCCGTCAGCCCGGTCGATTCATTGAGGGCCGCCAGGATGCCGGCCGAGGCGTAGGGCGAGTAGCCCGCTGCGGTGATGTAGCGGACGCCGAGCGCGTCGGCCTGATATTCCTGATCACGTCCGTATTTCAGCGTGTACAGCTGCGCGCCCGTGCCGGCGATGCGGGTCGCCAGATCGCTTTTCGTAGCGAGGCTGACGCCACGAGCGAGCAGACCGCCGATCGTCGCACGCGTGTTGCGTGAGGCGGCGTGGCGGGCGGCGACATGGCCTACCTCATGGCCCATCACGGAGGCGAGTTCCGCCTCCGAGGTCATCAGTGCGAGCAGCTGACGGGTGACGTAGATGTACCCGCCCGGGATGGCGAAGGCGTTCTCGACCGGGGAGTCTAGCAGGGTAACGGTAAAATCGCTGCCCGCATTCGACAGGCCGGACTGGACCGCCACGCGCTTGCCGACGCGTTCGACGAATGTGGCCTGCGGCCCCTTATACGCACCACCGAACTGCGCGAGCAGTTGCGGATGAACCTGAGTGCCCTGCGCCTTGTCGGTCGCCGAGATCGAGCGGACCGTGTTCTGGGCGGTGAGAGGGGCAACGGGTGCGAGCAGGAATGCGCCGGCTAACAGTACGGCAATGTGACGGCGGATCATGAAGCTCTCCCGGTGACGACGGTATAAAGCAGCCCTTGCACCGTTGTTCCGGATAAGCATCGATACCACTCTGCGCTGATCCCGCTCGGCCCCATTCCTGTCGATTAACGAAACTAACGATGTCGCTACTCTCCGTCGTGCCTGTTAGCCGCCGTTGAAATATCGTTATGCCACAATTATTTAGGTATGCGGTGACAACGTTCCCACCCCAATACGGGGATAGAAGTCCGGGACGGCCCGGCAGCTCCGATGGAGACTGCTGTGGCGTGGATTGCACTCGTTTTTGCCGGTTTGTTCGAGATTGTCTGGGCTTCGGCCATGAAGCAATCTCATGGGTTCACACGGTTCTGGCCAAGCATCATTACTGGGGTGGGCATGTTGGTCAGCTTTGGCCTTCTTGCGTCAGCGATGCGGGTTCTGCCGCTGGGAACAGCTTATACAATTTGGACCGGCATCGGGGCGGTTGGCGCGTTCGTCGTCGGCATCATGATCTTTGGCGAGGCTATGACCGCGATGCGCCTTCTAGCCGCCGGGCTCATTGTCAGCGGCCTCGTCTTAATGAAGTTGTCCACGACTGCTTGATCTTGAACGTCCGCAAGGAGAGCTAGCGTCTAGCCGATGTTCCCAAAAAGGAACGGCAGTCGAGACGGCATCGGCGTTCTCGGAATCGATCGTTATGAAGAATGGTCGGGAGGGGTACGATCGGTTTGGACGATGCATAAGTCTTCCAGACAATAGTATAAGGCTTACACGCCTTGCCAGCTACCCCCCTGCGAGCGGTCGGCAGGCCGTCTTGGAAAGCGTATAACTGGCGAAAGGCTTCTCAACAGATTTGCGGTCCCGCGTGACAATCTGCCAAGTGAGGTGGTCGCCTAATATGCGCCAGCGGTTCACGTAGGCCTTGTCCGGATATTGGTAAGTAATATCGAACCCGTCTGCCTTGCTTTCGCCGCGCCCCGCTACCGCGGACGCCCCGCCAAAACTGTCCGCCCAATATCCGACGATAGGGCCAGCTCCGGTTTTGGACGGCCTACCGGTTCCGCCAAAAACCAGGTGCGCCGCGTACTGGTCCTGCGGATCGGCAAGCGCGCTGCTTGCGGCTTCGACAGCCAGCATCGCATCCTGGACGATCGGATAGGCGTTAACCGCAATAGCGACGGCTTTGCCCATCACCGTACCCTGCCCCTCCCAACACCCCCCGAGTGCGTTGACCGAAGTGGGCACAGGCATGACCCCCGCTTCTAGAGCGCTGCCAGTGGATGATGCCGCAAGCATAACCATTGCGATGCAAGGCTTTCCAATCATCAGTCCCCCCGTTCCTGTCCAGGTGTCTATCCCAAGCATCTGATACATCGCGTTGGCGATGAACCGGTCTGACTCTGACGTCCAGGTTTCGGCGATGTATTTGAAGGGGTAGACCACACAGCGTGTAGATCCCTATGCATTATCCGGACACAATTCTGCAAACGATCGATTCCGAGAACGCTTTCCCCATCTCAATTGTCGTTTGTTTTCGGGAAGCCAACGAGACCGTTGCCGACCCGGAGCGGATCTTGCCGGCAGGTTATTGTCGAAGGCGTTTCTCCTGCACGGTGCCAGGCTGCCACGCGTAGTTCGCCACTGTTTTAGGGCAACTCCGGGGTGGTACTACAAGGCCTTCAGACCTAATCTGATTGCGTTCGAGCATGCGTGAGCGAGCGCGGGGAAAGCAAGAATATGCGTCATCGACTCGGCACAGTCGTCATTGCCGGCATGATCGCCTTAGCGGCCGGTGCGGCTGCGCAGGGACTTGCGACCAGAGATCTGACGGGCTTCAGTCGGGCGGCTGCCACGGCGTTGGGCTCCGGCTTCGAGGCAAAAGAGGAACCGCAGCGGGCCACCTTGTTCTGCACGGATTGTGCGGGCGCACCGGTCGTTGACGTTCTGATTGGTCGTCAGGCGGATGGAACGGAGCAACGGGTTCGGTCGGGCACGACAAGCATCGCCGATCTGCAACAGATCTGTCGCGCACGCAGCCCTCGATGCACCGTCACGGCACTGGAGGTGGCGCCGGCTGTGGGTTGGGTAAGCGGGTATCCGCTGGGCGACCGTGCGGGGGCCACGGCGATCATCATCCGCGATGGCGATCTGTTGACCGTTCGCTCGCTTGCACAGGACCCCGTATCCGCCAGACAGGCAATCGATCGCTTGTTGCCGCTGATCCGATCCCGGATCATCGGACCCTGATCAGCGACCCGGACAAAAAAATCGGTGATACCATAAGGGGCGAGCGGTCACGTGCCGGGTGCTGCCAACAAGCATGAGAAGCTTTTCCAAAACTCGATCGCTTCTGCGATGGCCGTAACATATACCAAAGAGGTTCGACGCCGATGCGGAACACGATAGCAATCCTCGTCGTGATGTCGGCGGCAGGCGCAATCGCCGCGCCGAGGCTTCCGGCGGGGATGGAAGCCCAGCTCCCGTTGGGCTACGAGGTACTCGCCAGCGCGCGTGTTTCAGCAGGAGAGCCAATCCGCAGTTTCGAGATCGTCGCAATCGGTCGCAAAGATGAGGAGGCGCTCGCGAAATCGGGTGATGCTCCGGCTCGGCCCCTTATGATCTTCGAGCGCAGGAGCGGTCGGTTTTTTCCGGTCGGCCGTAACGATCAAGTCGTGCTCAAGGCGGACGAGGGTGGACAGTGCGATCCGTTCCTCGACGGCGACGCGCCGATCGCAACCAAAGGGCGCTACTTTACCGTCCAGAACGGCGTCGCCTGCGGTCAGCACTGGACCGACTATATCACCTTCCGCCTCGACGATCGGGCCGGCTTCGTCTTCGACAACGAGCGCACGGAATCATGGACGTTCAATCCGAGCAACGACCCCAATGCCGAGGCGCTTGTCCGCGACGGCCCGCCCCGCGTCTTCCGCGACCGTCCCGGCCATATTACTGCATTCTCCATGTGGCGTCCCGTTCATTGATTTGGGCGCGTCGGCTAGAAGCGACGTTATAGCGTTAGCGTGTTGGGCAACTCCTGTGCGGGCACGGTTAAGCTGCGGTGACCGTGGGGCGCTCGAAGCGTTCGCCGAATTTCAGCATGCGTGCATGATGACGGAAAGCTTGCGCGCAACCGCGATGGCGGCACGCTTGATGGTAGTACCACGTCGACAAGGGGCCAGTCTCGAACACGACCCGGCTCACGTCCGGTGCGCGCTTGCGGATCACTTCCGTCAGCGTCCGAGGATCAGACGGGCATTTGCCGCGCCAGATCCGCCGCCCGTCCTCGCGGACCGAGATGAATGTGTCTTTCAGTGAAACGTCCAGACCGATATACTGCGCCGCAGCTGTTCTCGGTTCGATGTTTGGGCCCGGCGTCTGGTCGTGAGCCCGTTTCGCCATCTTATCGGGGAACAGCCACCACCCGAAATACGCAGCTTCTTGCACTGCCGATCAAATTCCAGGCGAATCGCTATTCCGCGATTACGCCGTGTTTTCCGATCGTTTTCGAGAAAGGGACCTCCGTATCGACGGGCGGCTGGCTGGCGCGATCAGCTAATCTATCGCATTGTTGGGTTGCTATGACCCGTTACTCTTCAGCAGGCGCCGCGACGCTGCTCGCATTGGCGCCAGCGGCGCTGGCCGCGTCGCCCGCTGTCCACACGCCCGCTCCAAGAAGCTCGGAACGCACCGCGATCGTCAAGACGCTCCATGCGGGCGACGATAGCGCGCAATCGCGTTTCACCTTCCGTGCGTTTCGGGTCCTTTGGGCGGACCCGGGTGCGGTTGCATATGTTCGCGCCAAAGGCCCGGTCGGCACCTTCCAGGCCATCCTAAAGCGCGACGGCCAAGCCGGATGGCGCAAAATATGGGGCGAGGGCGATGGCGGCAGCAACAGCTGCGAAGTCGGCGCGCGGCATTATGCCTGGGCCTTGCAACTTCTTCGGACCTACACGGCCACCCCCGACGCGATCTTCCCGGGCATCGTCGCGCGGACCGGGGAGTTGCGACGCATGGCGAAAGCGGAGCCCGACGTGCAATGCGTCGGTGATTTGGACGGCGGCCCCAGTTGATCGCGGGACATTGGCGCGCGCCCTTGGCGTTATTGATCGGACGCCGCGCCCGATGCCGCCTCCATCACGGCCGAAGCCTGTTCCGCCATCTGCCTGCAGAGCGTGCGTTCGGACGACTTCTGCGCGCGGGCATTGTCGGCCAGTGACATGGTCTGTCCTTCGCGAACCTCTTCGGGGCGGGCGGGGTTGCTCGAGTCCATTAGGCCGATCACCTGCGGCCCGACAATGTCGCCGCGTCGACCGACGGCTTGCTGGGCAAACGCCTTCGGGGTCACGGTCATGCCTGCGATCGTCGCGACGACCGACTTGCGCGTATTGGCGACGTCGACGGCAGTGGCGAACCCCTTGCCCATGCAATGTTCCATCAGGCCTAGGTGATTGTACACCGAGCCGAACGCGGTCTGCAGTTGTTGGTCGGTCGGCAGCTCCTGCGCCTGCAAAGGGCCAAGCGCCAACGCGCCGGCGAGAATGGCGGCGGTCGTACGCCGGGCGAGCGCGGTACGAAATCTCTGCATTCGAGTCTCCTAAGCCGGTGAGAGAACACTTTCGATGTTAGGCCGCGGCAGTATCGGCGGCGTGCTGTCAATGTATGTCAGCCAGTGGAGCCAGATGGTGTATGTCCGCATGCGTGTAAGCCGTATCTGGCAATTCAGTGCCATGCTCCCTCGAATGCTGCCACCGATCCAGTTTTCATAGACGGCGCCGCATTCGGATGTTCGGTAGGCCACCCATGACCGCTCAGCGCGAACAAGCATCTGCTCCGATGCGAATTCACGCTCTTCCCGAAGGCGCTTGATCGCGGCCTGATAATAGCGGTTCAGCTCGGCATCGGCCTCGTCAAAACGACCTGCCAGGCAAGCATCGATTTCTCGCGTGGACGACCCGGGGCAACGGCCGGCACCCGGCACTGCTGCAGCGCCTAACGCCAAAGCAAAGATCGCTAACATCATAGGCCTCCAGTCGCGGATATCTGAGCGCCGATCCGCTGCCCGAAGGGGTCAGGCTTTGCAACGCGCCCGCGCCGGTCCCAGAGCTTTGCGTCGCTCAACTGGGGTAGGCCTATGGTAGAGTAGCGCGTGGGAGACGCAGCGATGACCACGGGATGACCGCCCAATCTGGCGCGTCGCACGGGCGCTGCGCTCTCGGAAAATATGCACCGAGCCACAACCCTTTTTCGGAAAGCGCCCATGCCGGGAAATCCCAGACTTCGGGATCAGAATAGTCGCATGCGTCGTCGTCTCCTTTGCTCGGCGGCTCCATCTCTTCGGGATGAAAGCGCTTCAGCAACGCGACAACGCTGGGCGCGAAGCGGTTGCTGCGATATTTGTACCACGCGTCGCTATCTTGGGCCGGAACCGATTCCGGTCCGAAGGGGAGCACCGTATCCAGTACCAACTCCCTGCCAGTAGCCATGTCATAGCTATGGCCATCAGCGCCGAAATCCGGGTGCGCGGTACCCGCGCAGCTCCAGCTTGCCGTCCAGACATAGCTCATATGATTGACCCCGAGCCAGGGCTTGTCCGCCTCCGCAACATCGGTGCCGGGCTGGCCGTCCGATCCGGTGCACGCGAACCAGGTGGAGACGTTCTGCCATTGATTGCGGGCAAGAGTGTGGTTTACCGCGACCATCGCCGCGGTGGAATAGCCGCCTTCGATCCGGAATAAGCGGATGCCAGAAAGCGGTTCCCGATACCACCGGATCGTCTTGCCGTTGATCGTCTCGCCCTGCTGCGGTGTGAGGTGAAGACCAGCAAGACGCCAACGTTCATAAACGCTGAGTTCGGTCGGCAGGTCGGCCGGAAGCGCGGCTGGAACGGCTGCTGGGTGCAGGCTTACGGCAAGGCGTCTGGCCTTCGCAGTCGTCAGCGTGCCGTTAAGGTTCGGTCCAATTCGCTTCAAGAGCAGGTGATCGCCGGTCGTTCGCGAGTCCAGAGTCAGCGTTGTGCCCGTAGCAGTGCCGGAAAGATCGATGTCGAGCCGCGACGTCTGGTAGAAATAGTGACCATCGACTTCGCCCTTGTCCTCCGTCATCGCGACGACGATGCGCGCGGTACCGGCCACGCCTTCAAACACCGTTTCCGGCGCAGCCGAAGCGCTTGCTGGCAGCATCAGGACGCAGAACGCAGCGGCTAGAGCATGAAGTCGATGCATTGGAAGACGGATCCACAGGAGGGGGCGAGCCCCGCGTTAAGGCATCTCTACGCCGACGGCGACCGCAATTGCCATGTCGAGTGGGCTGCAAGTCGGGGTCGACCCGCGCCGACTAATGTCTGCTCGGCGGCAAGCGGCATCGTATGAAGTGACTTTTCAGCGCCACTGCAATCACAGGGTTCACCAACTGCACCCGTTGCGCGAAAACGCTCAAGTTATACGCGCTGGGCGTAGCAGGGGAGAAACACGATGCCGTTGTTCCGCGTTGTGATGTTTACCGCCATCGTTGCCGCGGCTGCCTGGACGCCCGTGCGCATCCACGCAGAACCCCGTGCTCAGGCGCTTGCGCCCCTTCTCCCGCTGAGCGATCAGGACGAACGGTCTACGCAGGAGACCGGGTGCACATCGACGTTCACCTTCAGCAGGCACGACTATCTGCAACTGGTCGGCACCGAACTTCTCCTCCGTGATCGGTATGGGCTGCATTCCTGCCGCTTTACCACGGTCGCCACCGAGGATCTGGAGACCGGGCGGGGCAACGTCTCCTGTTCAGGCTATCGGCTGCGCATCCGATCGTCCGGCAGAGCTACCTCGAACCTGGCGTCGGACAGTAGCAGCAGACGCGCCGTCCTGACGATCGATCGGGGCGGCGTGGCCACCAGCATGCGCGGTATCTGGGGGGTGGCATGCTGAACACGACCGGCCGATCCTGCGTCCTGAAGAACGCCGAGGCTTATCCCAGCTGGAACCGATACGGTCCCATCTCGACTTCGTGTGCGACGTGTGCCTCATTCCTGCCGGTGCGCCCAGCGACGCGACCTACTACGACACGTTTGCGTCCGAGCACCTCGCCACGGCGCTCTTCACCAAAGTGACTGTAACGATGACGTTGCGCTTTGCAGCCTTGGGGATGATCCTTGGCGCGTTGGTGTCGCCTGTAGCTGAAGGCTCGGCAGCAACAGCGCGAGCCATATCGACGATCGACTTATCAAAACCGTTTGCGACACGATCACCCTGGCGGTTCACCGCTACCCAGGGTGAGGATGTCGAGGGTTTGTCGGGCGAAGAAGCACCAGGACCGGTTTCGCTGTGCATCAGCAACAACAACGGTCAATCTTGCCGCCCCGACGCCGACGATATCCTCACGCCAGAGGACGGGAAAGATGCGTTTTCCGAACCCCATGTTCTCGGCAACGTTGCACTCGTACATCCCAGTGACACAACGACCCTGCTGCTCGTCGAGATCGGCAGTTTCTCGGCTATGAACGGCGATCGACGGGTCGCAACGCAGCTGTTCGGATATGATCGCGGGCGGGATGTGTTTACTCGGGTTTACGCGCACGTGACACGCAAGAACAACAATCAGGAAATACGGTACATCGCCAAAGGCGTGCTCAGAGGATTCGTCATCTCGGCCGAACCGACCAGCGACGCACCGTTCGGTTTCTGGATCATCGTCAACCGGTCCGTCGCGTCGGGCGTCTACAAGCAGGTGCTGCGCTACCGCAGCGCGACGACGTACGGCGACGGAAACCGTCTGGCGGTGATCGACTCCGAGATGCCAGGTATCCAACGGCGACTCGGCTTGTGGAGGGTGGGACAGCCCTTGCCGCTGCCGCAGTCCGGCTGCGCCAATCCCCATATGCTGCATGGTGCATTGCGGTGTTGATGCCGTTGCAGTTTCCATCGCCTTTCGCCCGGTCGGATGGACGGTTGACCGCATTGCCTGATCAGAAATGCTAGGAGGAGAAAGATTGAGTAGGCTATCCCGTAGCGTAGTTGGGACGATTGCTTTGATCGGACCCATGGGGGTTGCAACAGCAGCCTTCGAACACTCGCGACACGGGGACGAGAGGAAGGGCTCTATTCGTGCCCCGACCGCGCACTCGACGCCGATGGACGCCCTTGCCGAAGCGATCCTTGCGTTTAGCCCTGAGGCCCGCTCGACCGGCTCTCCGACCATCGCGATGCTTCGGGCGAAGGCCTCTCAAGTCCGGTGGACGGATCCCCGTTCTCATACGGATAAAGACGGTCGGCAGGTCGGAACCCTGGCAGGCGGTACGGTGACAATTCCACGGAAAGCGACCGTGCCGGAGATGACTTTCGAATGGTACGCGCCGGAGGGGCAGCCACTGAACTTCAACCCGGTCAAAGCCTTTAGGAACGCCGGGTTCAAGGTGCAGGCCTTGTACTGCGCGTCGATGGTTTCGGACGGGACGAACTACTTCGTCGTGTCGGCACCGGGGAAGCGGCCAGGCTTTCTATCGGTCTATGCGTTCGACGCGCCAACGGCCACTTCGGTAGCAAGCTGGTCGATCAGCTACAGGCTGGACGGGTACATCCCATCGCTCGCCGAGGTGCAGAATGGTGGTGACCTGCTCGCGACCAGCGATTGTTCAACGGAAACCTTCGGGCGTGTCGAACAGATCAGTCATCCTGGCGCAGTCGCTTTGATGAAGAGCATGACATTGGGCTCAGGCACCAGGGCGCCGCGATGACGCGACGCCTGGCGAACAGAACCGATCGCAAGGGACCTGGCCAGGCAGGATTAGTCCGCGACCCCCGACGATCTGATCGGCAATGACGCTTACCGCATGCGGTAAGTATGCTGTCGGGCGATCGATAGGATCGCCGCAACACGTCCGTTTTCAGCTGTCTACACACCGCGCCAGTTGCCAAGCGTCATGCGCTTGATCGAGGCACTTAGGAGTGTGCGTAAGCCCGTCCTGATTGTATCAGCCGCTGCCGGGAGGTGTTGCCGGGAACCGCGATGTGGGTGGCCGGGTCGTATTCCTTACCGATTCCGGGTGAGTCCGTCGGCACCCAAATCTCGACGACGGTGTTCGAATAACTGTTGGGCAAATAGCGAATCCAGTAGCCGTCGGGATGGTGGCTCCACCGCCCGGTAGGCACGCCGATGCTTCCCTCACCTAACGGCGCCATCCCAGCCAACACTGCGACGCGCTCCAGTTCACCATAGCTGGTTCCTGGCGTCACCAGCATACGGCGCAAGTCGGCCTCAGCCTGCATGACGGCGCGCACCTCTCGTGGAAGGTTGTCCGCGATCAGGCCGGTTGTCAGCATATCGAACACACCGCGGTTCAGCCCGGCGAGCTGGCGGGGAGGCAGCAATTGTGCTGCAGCAATCTTCTGCTCGCTCGATAGATCCTCAATCTTGGCGCGAGACAGGATTGCCCACAGCAGCGCTTGTATCGTGTGCTGATCGATCTCGGGATGCTGAACCGAGTTCCGAACAATCGTAATCACAGCATCCTTTGCGGCACCAAGCGTTGGCCCGTACAGGTAGCCATCGCCCTTTCCTGGACCGTGCGTCCCGGCATGCAGGCAATAGCTCTGACCGTTGAAACTGAAATATCCCGGCTGCAGAACAAAACCGCCGTTTGGTGTATGTTGCAACCCGGACAACTCGCGCTTCGCCATACGTGGAACGAAGCTGTCTTGGCTGGGGTCGCCCCACCGGGCATCCGCCAGGCTGGTGGAAATAGGCTCTTTGCGAAGGCTTGGCATCGAGATGCCGGCTTTCTTCGCCAGACCTCCCAAAATACCGAACTGAGCATCGACTGGTGTGGCACTCACGGCGATCATAGAAATCGACGCTGCTGCTGCTACCCAAGCGGTACGTAAAGTCATTCGCCCCCAGTTCCCCAACCATAAGATCGTAATGTCGTAACGGCATCGAACTGACGTGGGAAGCCGGGGCATGCGACAGCAGGGCCTTAATTCATAAAATCTTGGCCGATGGTGCAGGGCTAAGGGACAGGCAGAGCGATCGCCGTGAAGGCGGACGTATTAACATCTGACGGCGAGGCCGACCGGATTTGTGCCGCATCTGAACTATCAGCGGGAACTTCGTGGCTACCAGTCCCTATATATTGTTGCAGAGAACGATGTTGTCGCCACTGCTCTTGCAGAAACCTTCTTAGCCCGGCCGGCGTATCGGTCAGGCCGAGACCCACGCAAAGCATTTTGCGTTGTCTCTGCCTTGAAGTCAGAACCGGCAAAGCCCAGCGGGGCATATGTGCTGCACCACTGGGCTTAGAACCTCATCGTCTCAGACGCGACCTTACGACTTGAGCGACTTGGCCATGTTAAGATGAGCGGCAACCGTGGGTGCCAAGCCCGACGCGAACGTCTTCAGCTCGGGAACATCGCCGGTTGCTGCATAACCCTTGAGCGTATCGAGGGTCTGCTGATGGCCTGCCACCTGGGCAGCGGCATACGCCGTGTCAAAGGCGGTGCCCTGCTTGGTCTTCAGGTCAGCGAGCTTCTGCTGCTGCTCAGCGTTGAGTGCCGGGTTGGGTGTCAAAGCTGGCGACAGCGTTGCCGTCAGTGCCTTCAGCTTCGCTGTCGAACCCTCATGAGCGGTGATCATCTGACCAGCGAACTTCTTCACTGCAGCAGATGCTCCGTTGGTTTCAGCCAGCTTCGAGGTCTCGATCTCGAACGCATCGCTTGCAGCCGCCATGTTTACGAAAGCCTGCCCACCCGACGCGGGTACTGCCATGGCATCATTGGTATTAGCTGCGTTTACGTCCATGGCAGTCGTGTTGGCATAGGTGCCGTTATCAACGGCGGTCGTATCTTCGGCCTTCTTGCCGCATGCGGCCAATGACAGTGCCGCTACCGATACCAGTGCCAGGGTCTTGAAGTTCATCATCGTCTCCATCTGCTCGCATATTGCCGCTGCCCGCTCAACGCGTGCCTTTGATGGACCGTTCCGCACCAGCAACAAGCTCCGGACCGATCGTAACGCGCGTTCGTTCTGGATGTCTGCCGGCACAGCTGCCGGCCTTATTGGGATACGGCAATGAGCATCTTCAGCACGATCATGAACAAGGTTTTCCACCACAACGCCGCGCCGGCCGCTGCACCAGTTCAGTCTCCCGCAGCTGCACCGCAGGCTGCACCACAAGCCGCGTCAACCGCGGCCGCTCAGCCCGCCCCAATGGCACCTCAGCAGTCCGTCGATGTCGGCGCGGTCCTTTCCGAGATGGCGGCGATGAAAGATGGCGGCGGCAACTACCAGAGCTCGATTGTCGATCTTCTGAAGCTGCTGGACCTGGATTCCAGCCTGACGGCACGCAAGGAGCTCGCGAGCGAACTGAACGTCCACGCTGCAGCCGACGGCTCGGCTGAGCAGAACATGGCCCTTCACAAGGCCGTGATGCAGAAGCTTGCTGATAATGGCGGTATCGTTCCAGACAGCCTGCGTAACTAACTCGCGCAATCCCGAGGGAGCTGCACGCTGTGCGGTTCCCTCCAGATCGATATCGACACGCTCCCGGCATTGAGGGGCAGACCCCATTTCTGGAGCCTCGGCCTTCTCGCTCATCGTTCCTTTTCGGGAAGAAGCTCAAGCGTTGAAGCGTCGCCATGAAGATCATGTCCGCCATGCTGTTGGTGTCGGTTGAAGCCCGCGCAGGCCCCGACATTGCAAGCACGGCCAAGTAAGAGTGAAGTAATGATAGACGCCGCAAACGTTATTGCCGTGGACCATACAGGCTTCACTGTATCGTCTCTAGACGAAGCCGTTCGCTTTTGGACGGAAGCGCTCGGTTTCACACTTGAGCGGCAATCGGAGATGGGGGGCGATTTCCTGCATCAGGTGACCGGTGTCGATAATCCTAATGTCAAAACGGCGATCGTCAGGGCACCGGACGGCTATGTTGTCGAACTGTTGCAATATTCAAAAGGACGCCAGAACGGTGCGTTGCCCAACAGCGCGGGGGCAATCGGTGCGGCCCACCTGGCTCTGGCCGTAAACGATATCCATGCCGCTATTGCCCGCGTCGAGGCAGCAGGATGGAAGGCGAAGGGTAGTCCGTTGCCGATCGCGGGTGGGCCAAGGAAGGGAACGTTGGTGGCCTATGTTTCAGGCCCCGATCATATCACGATAGAGCTTATGCAGCCGCCAGCCCGTTAATGGGCCGGCGGACGTTTTCCCGCTTCACCATCCCTTTTGAGAAGGCTGCCGCTTCCTCAACCATCCGCTGACACTCGCCTGGGCGCCGACAATATCGATCGCCGGCATTAATGTACGACAAACAGGCGTTTTCCGACGGCATGCGGCGTGAAGAACCCGGCGAATTACGGAACGACTCAGAAAGGCAGCAACGGCCGACTTTAACGAAGGTCGCGGTCAGTCGCTGGCACCAAGGGGGCAGGTTGTTGGAACCCACACTGGACCATGACAGCGCCTCAATCGTTGTGCATACACTCCGTACGATCCAAGACTTAAAGGCCAGCTGTCACTTCAATGCCCCGCATTAATCCCGAAATCCTAGCATGGGCGCGCGAAAGCGCGGGATTGACGATTGAGGAAGCTGCGCGAGCTGTGGGGCTTAGCGGCGAAGGAGCAAGTGCGCGCCTTGCGGAGATGGAAACCGGTGATCGTGAACCCAGCAGGCCACAGCTCTTGAAGATGGCGGAACGCTATCGTCGGCCGCTCTTGACGTTTTACATGCCCGTGCCGCCAGCGCGCGGAGCCCGCACTCACGATTTTCGCACGCTGCCGCATCGAGAGGCAGGATCCGAAGCGATAATCGAAGCCTTAATTCGCGATGTAAAGCTTCGCCAAGCACTGGTTCGTGACGCTCTTGAAGACGCAGAGGAAGCGGAGGTGCTACCATTCGTCGCTTCCGTAAACGCGCGAAGCGGGCCGGACGCGCTTGCGACCGCCATGCGGGAGATGCTGCGGTTCGATCGCGCCACCTACCGCGGAGCTAAAAGCATCGAGCATGCCTTCGGTATGCTGCGCGACGCCGTGGAGGCAACAGGCGTCTACGTTGTTTTGATGGGAAACCTCGGCCATTTCCGGACCAATCTCAGCCCGAGGATTTTCCGCGGAATGGCGCTGGCGGATCCTGTAGCCCCCTTCATTGTCATCAACGAGACGGACTCCAAGTCTGCATGGCCGTTCACTCTGCTTCATGAGCTTGGCCATATTTTACTCGGTCAGAGCGGGATCAGTGGCTATGAAAGTGGGCAGATGATCGAGCGCCTGTGCGATGACGCGGCCGCACGCTTCTTGCTCGATCGAGACGAGCTGCAGGCGCTCACCGACTTCAACGATAACGTCGAGGACATGGTTGCCGGGATTGGGGTCTTCGCAAACGCTCGCAAGGTTAGCCGCAAGATGGTGGCCTATAACATGCTCAAGGTGGGGATCATCGACGCAACGTTATATCGCCGCCTTGTTGAACGCTTTGATGAGGATCGCCGGGACTTCCCTAAGAAGCCGACTGGCGGCAGCGGTCCGGACTATTACGTCGTCCGACGCCATCGGGTTGGCTCCGGCTTGGTTAACCTTGTCAACCGCATGCTGGCAGGAGGTGCCCTCACGAGCACGAAAGCCGGCAAGGTCCTTGGCGTGAAGCCGACGGCCGTCGGCCGCATGACTGAGCGCGCGGGTTAAGGGGCGTCGGTTGCTATACCTCCTCGACGCTGACACGCTTATCAAAGGCGACCGTGAAGCTTACCCGTTGAAGCGATTCCCGATCTTTTGGGACTGGCTCCGTCACCAAGGTGAGCTCGGCAACGTGAAGGTGCCGGTGGAGCAGTATGAAGAGGTCACGGCGGGCCGGGGCGAGATCGTCGACTGGCTGTGCGATGCCAACGTTCGGGCCGCACTGCTGCTCGATGAAGAGGCTGACATTGACCTTGTCGCGGATACAACGCTCATCGGCTATGGCGAGTTGGACGAAGACGGGCTTTCGTTCGTTGGCCGCGATCCTTTTTTGATCGCTTACGCCCGACTGGTACCTAGCGAACGAATTGTAGTGTCATTTGAGATTTCTAAGCCAAGCAAGGTGGGCAAAAACCGAAAGGTGCCGGACGTATGCAAGGACTTCGGTATTCAGAGCTGCACGCTATTCGCGATGATCGACGCTTTAGACTTCACTACGAGCTGGCAGGTATAAGCCTTGGCAAGGTCCGCCTGAGCTACCGCTTTATCGGCTCATGAACCCTCGCCTGCTGCACTTCTTCCGACACTAATGACGGTGACGGAACGCCGAAGGGTTTTACGACACCCCCAACAGTGCGGACGTTCTCGTTTTACCCCTCGCGAGGTCCCAGCACATTCAGCACGTGTCGCTAATCATGTGTTTTGCGTCGCCTAATAGGCGTTTGGGCCGCTAGCGTGCCGGCTTCTGACAGCAAATATAACACCTGCAACTCCAATCCTCTGGCTGCATATTGAGCAACCGGGGCTTATCAACGCGCGCATCATCTATTGGATGAGTATCTCGCGATGAGCCGCGCACGGATGCCGGCCATCGTGTCCTCGGCACCGCGCGCTGCCAAGCGGAGTGGATCCGGCACCGTCGCTCGGGAAATAGTGAAGGTTCCCGATGACGATCGTGCGGCGAGAGCCAAATCTCGCTGAGCGCCCCTCCCGATAGGCGTCAAGCCACCAGGCGTTCAGCCATGATGGCGATCATAGCTGCATTCAGCGTCAGCCTATTACCGCTGTTCTCCTCAATCACGAGATAGCTTTGCGTGCGCCTAAGTGGATCAAGTCCGTTCCAGCGACGCAGGCATTCGCCTAGCGTTGCCTTCCAAGGCTGATGGATGGTTTCGATCAGTTCGGCGCGATTG
>Ga0308164_10002877_pt1 | contig 16407 bp, 12 predicted proteins | sample PhyTR2_FD_201031 | JGI IMG/M metagenome (GOLD analysis project Ga0308164, IMG submission 201031) | Phyllosphere microbial communities from UC Gill Tract Community Farm, Albany, California, United States - DLSLT.R2 | ecosystem: Host-associated > Plants > Phyllosphere > Unclassified | place: USA... | reverse complement strand
ATCACGCTTAACCTTGCGCCTGCTGATCTGCCCAAGGACGGCGGTCGGTTTGATCTGGCCATTGCGTTGGGTCTGCTGGCGGCCAGCGGGCAGGTGCCGTTGACGGCGTTGCAGGATGTCGAGTGTCTGGGGGAGCTGGCGCTGTCAGGTGGCATTCGGCCGATCCAGGGTGTGTTGCCCGCAGCATTGGCAGCGCGTGCGGCGGAGCGGACGTTGATCGTGCCTGCGGTGAATGCCGAAGAGGCGTGTCTGGCGTCGGGTTTGCGGGTCATTGCAGCGAATCATCTGCTGGAGCTGGTGGCGCACTTCAACGGGCGCACACCGATTGCGCCGTATCAGTCCAGCGGGTTGTTGCATCAATCCAAACCCTATCCGGACCTCAGCGAAGTGCAGGGGCAGACGGCTGCCAAACGTGCATTGGTGGTGGCTGCGGCTGGCGCGCATAACCTGCTGTTCAGCGGTCCGCCCGGCACAGGGAAGACGCTGCTGGCCAGCCGACTGCCCGGTTTGTTGCCGCCGCTGGATGAGTACGAAGCGCTGGAAGTGGCGGCGATTCAATCGGTCGCCAGTCAGGTTCCTCTGACCAGTTGGCCGCAACGTCCTTTTCGACAACCGCATCACTCCGCGTCGGGGCCGGCGCTGGTGGGCGGTGGCAGTCGTCCACAGCCGGGCGAGATCACATTGGCTCACCACGGAGTTTTGTTTCTGGATGAGTTGCCGGAGTTCGACCGGCGCGTACTGGAGGTTTTGCGCGAGCCTCTGGAGTCCGGCCATATCGTGATTTCCCGGGCGCGGGATCGGGTGCGGTTTCCAGCACGCTTTCAGTTGGTCGCGGCGATGAACCCTTGCCCATGTGGCTATCTGGGTGAACCGACTGGCCGCTGCCGCTGCTCTACAGAACAAGTGCAGCGCTACCGCAACAAACTGTCCGGCCCGCTGTTGGATCGGATTGATCTGCACCTGACGGTTGCGCGCGAAACCACCTCGCTCAATCCCGGCCCGCAGACTGGCGATACTACTGCCAGTGCAGCCGCCATCGTTGCACAGGCTCGCGACCGACAGAATCGGCGTCAGGGCTGCGCCAATGCATTCCTCGACCTTCCGGCCCTGCGCAAGCATTGCGCGCTGTCGAGTGTCGATGAGACATGGCTGGAAACCGCCTGCGAGCGTCTGACGCTGTCACTGCGCTCGGCGCATCGGCTGCTGAAAGTGGCGCGGACCCTGGCGGATCTGGAGCAGGTGGAGGCGATCAATCGCGGTCATCTGGCGGAGGCGTTGCAATATCGGCCTGCGAGCGGGTGATAGGGCATGAATCATACGCTCTCCGGATGAAAGCAATCGCAACACCTGCTGGGAGGACAGGTTTACGGCTAGACTACGCGCAAGAAGCCTGTTGCTTCGCAACGAAAGCTGGGGATCATCATGACTAAAGTCAAAACAAGCGAGCTCTCGGAAAAAGCTATCCAGAACCTTGAAGCCCATATCCCTGAAATGGCTGCTGGGGCGACCTATGCTGCCTATATTCGTGCACTGGCCGCCGGGCACAGCGTCCTAAGGGTCCAGGGCTCGAACGTGGTTGAGACGAAAGCGGACGGTGCGAGTCGAGTCGTTGCCAAGGCCAAGCCTCGGCGCAAGGTGACAGTCGGTCAGATAATCACGGTCAAGCGATTGGCTGCCGATGCCTAGATTGCGCATATTTGCTGGTCCGAATGGCTCAGGGAAAAGCACAATCAAGGATCAGATAGCTCCCAACCTCATTGCCACGTACGTCAATGCAGATGACATCGAGAAAAGCGTCAAGGCAACCGGGTTTCTCGACTTGACGACGTTTAACCTCTGCACCACGGCAGCCAAACTGCATGAATTCCTTGATACACATCCGCTGATCGAAAAAGCCGGGTTGCAGGAGCAGGTTAAAACTATCTCACTTGAAGGCCAGCGAATAGATTTCCGTGCGGTCAACATGAATTCCTATTACTCCTCTGTGATTTCGGATTTCATTCGCCACAAACTGCTGGATCGCATGGAAAGCTTTACGTTTGAAACCGTCATGTCATCCCCGGACAAGGTCAGCTTCATGAAGCTTGCACAGCAGAGAGGTTATCGAACCTATTTGTATTTCGTGGCCACAGAGTCGGTAGAAATAAATATCAACCGAGTAGCGAACCGGGTCGATGATGGCGGGCATCCGGTACCGGAAGATAAGATCCGTCAGCGCTACAAGCGTTCTCTGGAGCTTCTTCCCTCTGCGGTTTCAACGTCCAACCGGGCTTACATTTTCGATAATTCAGGCGAAAAATCTGTCTGCCTTGCTGAGATAACGGAAGGCACTGATTTGCAATACCGCGTCGAGGACATGCCCGACTGGTTCATGGAGCAGTATGTGGACAAGGTCATCGGCGCAAACGGCTGAAATCGCTCGTTCCCACAGATTTTCGAGCACTGCTTTTCAAACTTGAAAAGAACATGCCAGTGCAAAGCACTGGCATGTTTACATCAGAGTTGACGCAAGCTACCCCTCACCGAAACCGATCAACCTCTTTACGCAACTCACCCGCCAGCGAATTCAGCTCTTCAGCCGTAATGGCCAGATTGGAGACCACTTCGCGTTGTTCACTGTTGGCCATGGCGATGCTTTGCAGGTTGCTGCTGAGCATGGTGGCGGTGCTGCTTTGCTCTTGAGTGGCTGTGGTGATCGCGGCGAACTGATGACCAGCGGAGCGGCTCTGTTCGTCGATCTGCGCCAGCGCCGAGGCGACTTTGGCGTTGAGCGACAGGCCTTCCTGCATCAGCACGTTGCCTTGTTGCATGGTGCTGATGGCGTTGCCGGTTTCCTGCTGGATGCTGGCGATCATGCCGGAGATTTCGTCAGTGGCCTTGCGGGTGCGCGAGGCCAGGCTGCGAACTTCGTCGGCAACCACGGCGAAACCGCGACCCTGTTCACCGGCGCGTGCAGCCTCAATGGCGGCGTTGAGGGCCAGCAGGTTGGTCTGGTCGGCAATCGAGGTGATCACGCCGACGATGCTGCCGATTTCCTGCGAGCGCTGGCCCAGGGTGTCGATCACGGTCGCGGTGCTGCTCAGCGAAGTGGCGATCTGTTGCAGCGATGAGGACGCTTCATCCATCGAGGTACGACCGATACGGGTCTGTTGCGCGTTTTCCTGCGCCAGTCGCTCGGTGTTGCCCATGTTGTCGGCAATGTTCATCGACGTTGCGCTGAACTCTTCAACCGCGCCCGCCATGCTGGTGATCTCGCCGGACTGCTGCTCCATGCCTTCGTAAGCACCACCGGACATACCGGAGAGTGCGTGGGCACGGGTGCTGACTTCCTGCGCGGCGGTGCGGATGTGCGACACCATCGAGGAAAGCGCTTCGCTCATCTTGTTGAAGCTGCCCGACAACTGACCGATTTCGTCGTTGCTGGTGATGTTCAGGCGCACGCTCAAATTACCGGCGCCCAGTTCATCGGCCTGACGGACCAGTTCGGAAAGCGGGCGCAGTTTGCTGCGCAGCAGCCAGATGGCGCTGATGACGGCAATGAGCATGGCCAGCAGACTGCCGATGGCCAGTTGCGTACCCACGTCCCAGGTCACGGCGCTGATTTCGCTGCGGGGCATGCTGGCAATGACGGTCCAGGGGCCGCCTGCGAATGGCTGGCCGACGCTGTAGAAGTCTTGAGTGCCGTCATTCCAGAACTGGGCCTTGCCCGGTTTGCTGGCCAGATCGGCAACAGCTTTGGCAGCGCTTTCAGGCGACTGAATGCCGGCAGGCGGGACGAGCCAGGTGCCTTTGTCGTCCAGCAGGGCCAGCGAACCCGTGGTGCCGATGCGGAAATTTTTCAGGTCGTCGAACTGGGTTTTCTGAGCGTCGGTGTAATCGAAGCCAACAAACAGCGCGGCGATGATCTTGCCGCTGCTGTCACGAACCGGGCTGTACTGGGTCATGTAGTAGCGGTCAAACAGCACGGCTTTACCCACATAGCCCTGGCCGGACATCAGACGCTCGTAGGCAGGTGCCTTGCGATCCAGCAGCGTGCCAATGGCGCGCGTACCGTCCTGCTTGCTCAGCGAGGTGCTGATACGAATGAAGTCGTCGCCGCTGCGCACGAAGATTGTTGCCACACCTGCCGTCAGCCGACGGAACTCGTCCACTTCGGTGAAGTCATTATTCAGCGCCGTGTCGCGCAGGAACAGGCCGGGCGTTTGAGTGCCTGCCACGGTGACCGGTTTGTCGGCCTGCAGGGTCAGGCCAGCTGCAAAGCGCTTTTCAAACAGGCCGCTTAGACGCTGGGTGCTGTCACGCAGGGTGCTGTGGAAGGTGTTGAGCTGATCGGCGAGCAGTCTGGCCTCACTGGACATGTGCTCTTCACGGATGACCAGATTGGATGCATCCAGGGATCTCAACGCAAAAAGCGTACTACCACTGATGACGACTGCCAGGATCACTGCCAGGGCGATACCGAGTTGCGTGGCAATCCGGGTGCGGGGCTTGGACATAAAGGCTCCAGACCGAATGATTATCGCCAGATCCTTGGCTCATCGTTCAGCAAACGTTAGTTAGGTGTTGTACCGTTTTGAACAAACGGTTCTTAGGCAATGCTTCGGCCAACAAGATCGATACTTGAGTATCCTGCGCGGACATTAGTAAAGATGGCATTTTCGCACTATGCGAGGCGCATTAGTGCAAAATTTCAACTAAGGGCAGTTTCATCGCCTGAACTTCGGCCTGCAGAAAGTCGCTCAACCGCCGCAACCGCTCTACGCCGGGCCTCGTACGCGGCCAGACCAGATAGTAATTTTCGCCACTCGCCACCGCCGTGCGCCACGGCAGACTCAATCTGGCCTGCGCAACATCTTCCGCGACCATCAACAGATCGCCCATTGACACCCCGTAGCCGCGTGCCGCTGCAATCATCCCCAACTCAAGCGTGTCGAATACCTGACCTCCCTTGAGCGAGATCTCGTCCGCCAGTCCCATTCGGTTGAGCCAGGTGCGCCAGTCACGCCGATCCGGCGTCGGGTGCAGTAACTCGGCATTGGCCAGCCGCTCGACGTTCCACGGCGGGTCCTGCAACAGGGTCGGCGCGCCGACCGGGATCAGCCACTCCGGAAACAACAGAGTGGCTTCCCAGTCGGTAGGAAAGTGACCGTGGCTGAGCAGGATCGCGCAGTCGAACGGCTCCTGCGCAAAGTCCACGGCATCGATGTCCATCCAGGCGCTGGTCAACTGCACCTCATTGCCAGCCTGCAGGTGACGAAAGCGACTGAGCCGCGCCAGCAGCCAACGCATGGTCAGGGTCGATGGCGCCTTCATGCGCAGAATGCCCTCTTCCGTCTGCAAGGTGCTGCATGCCCGTTCCAGGGCCAGAAAGCCGTCCCGCACGCCCGGCAACAGCGCCCGCGCCGACTCGGTCAGTTGCAGGTTGCGCCCGTTGCGCTGAAACAATCGGCAGGCAAAGTGCTCTTCCAGCGTGCGGATGTGCCGGCTTACGGCACTCTGGGTAATGGACAATTCTTCCGCAGCACGGGTGAACGAGGTGTGCCGGGCCGCAGCTTCGAATGCACGCAGCGCATAAAGAGGAGGGAGACGACGAGACATGCAGGCTTTCCTTATCGACCAGGCAGCCAATGTACTGTAAATACGCTCGCATGAGTTTTAGTCATGCTGAGCATCGGATTTATCGCTTTGTGCTTTTGACCTCGAATGCCGACAATAAGCGGCTCATCAGTCCTTCCGCCGTAGAGCATCGTTACCATGCAACAGCCCGCCCTCAAAGAACTCTGGATCATCCTGCGCCTGGCCGGGCCGCTGATCGCCTCGCAGATGGCGCACATGCTGATGGTGTTCACCGACACGGTGATGATGGGCAAGATCGGCCCTGAAGCGCTGGCGGGCGGTGGTCTCGGCGCGGCCACTTATAACTTCATCTCGTTTTTCTGTGTGGGCGTGATGGCGGCTGTTGGCACGCTGGTTTCCATTCGCCATGGTGCAGGTGACACCGAAGGCGCGGCCCGATTGACCCAAGCCGGACTCTGGCTGGCTTGGGGCATGGCTCTGGTCGCGGCGCTGATTCTGTGGAATCTGGAACCCATCCTGCTGCAATTCGGCCAGGCTGAAGCCAACGTGCACATGGCCGCTCAATTCTTGATCACCCTGCCGCTGGCCCTGCCCGGACTGCTCAGCTTCATGGCCTTGCGCGGCTTCACCAGTGCGCTCGGCCGGGCCCGGCCGGTGATGACCATCAGCCTGATCGGGGCCGTCGCCAATTACCTGCTCAACTACGTGCTGATCCATCAGTGGTTCGGCCTGCCCAATCTGGGCCTGATGGGCATAGGCTTGGTCACGGCCATCGTGACCAACTGCATGGCGCTTGCGCTGGCGTTGCACATCGGTCGGCACCCGGCCTATGCGGCGTATCCGATTCGCAAAGGGCTATCGAAGCTCTCACGCAGCCATCTGGCCGAGTTGTGGCGTCTGGGCCTGCCGATTGGCGGCACCTACGCCGTTGAAGTCGGGCTGTTTACCTTTGCGGCGTTCTGCATGGGCGCGATGGGTAGCACACAGATGGCGGCACACCAGATCGCGCTGCAGACGGTGTCCATGGCCTTCATGGTGCCGGTCGGCATTTCCTACGCCGTGACCATGCGCATCGGCCAGCATTATGGCGCGGGCAACATGCTCATGGCCCGCACCGCAGGGCGTCTCGGGATTGGTTTCGGCGGCACTGTCATGCTGCTGTTCGGCCTGCTGTTCTGGCTGGCGCCGCATCAGATCATCGGGCTGTTTCTGGACATCAACGACCCGGCGTTTGCCGACATTGTGGTCATGGCCGTGCATTTGCTCGCTATCGCGGCCTGGTTCGAGTTCTTCGACGGTACGCAGACCATCGCCATGGGGGCGATTCGTGGGCTCAAGGATGCCCGCACGACCTTCCTGGTCGGCCTGCTCTGCTATTGGCTGATTGCAGCGCCTGCCGCGTGGCTGCTGGGCTTTTCCGCCAACGGCGGGGCTCCGGGCGTGTGGTGGGGTCTGGCGCTGGGCCTGCTCTGCTCGGCCGTGGCACTCACCGGCGCGTTCGAATGGAAAACCGCAAGGCTGCTGCGCAAACACCCGGTCGGCGAGACCGTGATGGGCTGACGCTCAGGAAGACGCCGGGCTGCGGGACGCTTCACAGCGACTCGCGTCCGATCTCAGCCATTCGACCAACTGTGGCATCGGCAACGGCCTGCTGATCAGGTAGCCCTGCAACTGATCGCAGGCAAAACCGCGCAACAGCGCCAGTTGCCCCGGCGTTTCCACACCTTCGGCGACCACCTCCAGACTCAGGTTGTGCGCCAGGTTGATCATGGCGTGCACCAGCTTGCGGTTTTCCTCGCGGGTTTCCATTTCACCGACAAAGCTTTTGTCGATCTTGAGCAGCGTGATCGGCAGGCTGTTGAGGTGCATGAAGGACGAGTAACCCGTACCGAAGTCATCCAGCGAGAAACGCACACCCAGGCGTCCGAGGGCGTCCATGGTTTGCCGGACCTGGTCGCTGCGGCGCATGACGGCGGTTTCGGTCAGTTCGAACTCCAGCCAGTGCGCGTCGATGTCGTGCTGAGCGATAAGACGGTTCAGGGTCGCCAGCAGCTGACTGTCCTGAAACTGCCGGAACGAGAGGTTGATCGCCATGTGCAACGGCGCGAAACCCTGTTCGCGGAGCACCTGCATATCGCTCAGGGCGCGGAAGATGACCCAGTAACCCAGCGGCACGATCAGACCGCTTTGCTCGGCCAGCGGTACGAATTCGTCGGGCGACAGCAGCCCACGCTCGGGATGACGCCAGCGCACCAACGCTTCCAGCCCGACTACCCGGCCGGTGCTCAGGCACAGCCGAGGCTGGTAATGCAGTTCCAGTTCGTCGCGGCGCAACCCACGGCGCAACTCGCCCTCCAGATCCGCCAGGCTGCGGGCGTTGCGATTGATGCTTTCGTCGAACAGGTGAAACGTGCAGCCATTGAGACTCTTGGCCTGACGCATGGCGATGTGCGCGTGCCACATCAGCGAGTCGGCGCCCGCCTCGGCCTGCGAATGAGCGATGCCCAGGCTGCAGCCCAGCAACAGGCTTTCACCACCGATCCAGTAGGGCTCGGCCAGAGCATCGGTAATGCGCTCGGCCACTTGCGTCGCCCGCTCGGCGTCTTGATTGGTATCGATCAGCAGGGCGAATTCGTCGCCTCCCAGCCGGGCGATCTGGTCACCGGTCTGAAGCTGGTTTTTTACGCGCGCCACAACCTGCAGAATCAGTCGGTCACCGGCCTGATAACCCAGGGCGTCGTTGGCACGGCGAAAGTCATCCAGGTCCAGATGCCCGAGCGCCAGTTGGCTGCCAGCGGCAAGACGTGCAGCCAGCATGACCTGAAAGCCCTGTCGGTTGGCGATCCCGGTCAGCACGTCCTGCCCGGCCAGGCGCTGCAGATTCTCTTCAAGACGGCCGCGCTCGCGAACATGCCGCAGGCAGCGACGAAGGGTGTCATCCGTCAGCGCATCGCGCACCAGCCAGTCATTGACGCCGGTCGGCCCCACCAGCGGCTCTTCGTCGAGCAGCACTACCATCGGCAAGGTGCAACTGCCGGTAGGCGGCTGCAGGCCGGGGGTGGTGAACAACACCGTGTTGCGCTCGTTGCCGTAACGGGTACAGAACGTCTGCCAGTCGGCAGCGTGCAACAGCGTGACCGCATGGCCCGGATCGGTCAGACAACCGCTCAACAGCGTCTGCCAGGATGGCTCTTGTGTCAGCAAAAGCAACCGCAGGGGTTCGACAGGCGTAGGCAATCTAACTTCCTAAGTTCAAAGGAAAAAACGATGGTCGCGCTCTCTCGGGAACGCGACGAATACACTTCTCTTCGCGCCGCGGCGCAAATGTAACAAAAAAGCAGAAATTAGATAGCCGTTACCACCTTTCTGCGATGAGCGCCGCATGAAACCTGCGGGCCTGCTAAAATGCCCGACCTTTTCGCAAGCGACTTTTCAGACCGTCATGTCCCGACTCAATCCCCGGCAACAGGAAGCGGTGAACTACGTCGGCGGCCCTCTTTTGGTGCTCGCCGGTGCAGGCTCCGGCAAAACCAGCGTGATCACGCGCAAGATCGCGCACCTGATCCAGAACTGCGGCATCAAGGCCCAGTACATCGTCGCCATGACCTTTACCAACAAGGCTGCGCGCGAGATGAAGGAGCGGGTCGGCACGCTGCTCAGGGCGGGTGAAGGACGCGGCCTGACGGTGTCGACGTTCCACAACCTGGGCCTCAACGTCATCCGCAAGGAGCACACGCGGCTGGGTTACAAGCCGGGCTTTTCGATCTTTGACGAGACCGACGTCAAGGCATTGATGACCGACATCATGCAGAAAGAGTATTCGGGCGACGACGGAGTCGACGAAATCAAAAACATGATCGGCGCGTGGAAAAACGACCTGATCCTGCCTGCCGAAGCGCTGGAAAACTCGCGCAACCCCAAGGAACAGACCGCCGCCATCGTCTACACCCACTATCAGCGCACGCTCAAGGCGTACAACGCGGTGGACTTCGACGACCTGATCCTGCTGCCGGTGAAGCTGTTCCAGGAACATGCCGACATTCTGGAAAAATGGCAGAACAAGGTCCGCTACCTGCTGGTGGACGAATATCAGGACACCAACGCCAGCCAATACCTGCTGGTCAAACTGCTGATCGGCACCCGGCACCAGTTCACCGTAGTGGGCGACGACGACCAGTCGATCTATGCCTGGCGCGGCGCACGGCCGGAAAACCTGATGCTGCTCAAGGACGACTATCCGTCGTTGAAAGTGGTGATGCTGGAGCAGAACTACCGCTCCACCAGCCGCATCCTGCGCTGCGCCAACGTGCTGATCTCCAATAACCCGCACGAATTCGAGAAACAGCTGTGGTCCGAAATGGGCCACGGCGACGAGATCCGCGTCATCCGCTGCCGCAACGAAGACGCTGAAGCCGAGCGCGTCGCCGTGGAAATTCTCACCCTGCACCTGCGCACCGACCGGCCTTACAGCGACTTTGCGATCCTGTACCGCGGTAACTATCAGGCCAAGCTGATCGAGCTGAAACTTCAGCACCATCAGATTCCGTATCGGCTTTCAGGCGGCAACAGTTTCTTCGGCCGTCAGGAAGTGAAAGACCTGATGGCCTATTTCCGCCTGCTCGTGAACCCGGACGACGACAACGCCTTTCTGCGGGTCATCAACGTACCGCGTCGGGAAATCGGCTCGACCACGCTGGAGAAACTCGGCAACTACGCCACCGAGCGCAAGATTTCGATGTACGCCGCCACCGACGAAATCGGTCTGGGCGAGCATCTGGACAGCCGTTTCACCGACCGCCTGCAACGCTTCAAGCGCTGGATGGATGGAGTGCGTCAGCAATGCGCGCAAAACGACCCCATCGCCGCGCTGCGCAGCATGGTCATGGATATCGATTACGAGAACTGGCTGCGCCAGAACAGCTCCAGCGAGAAAGCCGCCGACTACCGCATGAGCAACGTCTGGTTCCTGATCGAAGCGTTGAAGAACACGCTGGAGAAGGACGAAGAAGGCGGCATGAGCATCGAGGAAGCCATCGGCAAGCTGGTCCTGCGCGACATGCTCGAACGTCAGCAGGAAGAGGAAGACGGCGCCGAAGGTGTGCAGATGATGACCCTGCACGCCTCCAAGGGCTTGGAGTTTCCCTACGTGTTCATCATGGGCATGGAAGAGGAAATCCTTCCTCACCGTTCCAGCATCGAAGCCGACACCATCGAAGAAGAGCGTCGTCTGGCCTACGTGGGCATCACCCGTGCGCGCCAGACCCTGGCCTTTACCTTCGCCGCCAAGCGCAAGCAGTACGGCGAAATCATCGACTGCGCGCCCAGCCGTTTTCTGGACGAGCTGCCGCCCGACGATCTGGCCTGGGAAGGCAACGACGACACCCCGACTGAGGTCAAGGCGGTACGCGGCAACACGGCCCTGGCGGATATCCGCGCCATGCTGAAACGCTGACCGGCACAAGAATCGATCATTTATTGCGCAATGGCGCACCCAAGGAACCGAAGTGGAAGCACTGCACAAGAAGATTCGCGAAGAAGGCATCGTACTGTCCGACCAGGTCCTGAAGGTCGACGCGTTCCTCAATCATCAGATCGACCCGGCCCTGATGAAAGCCATTGGCGACGAGTTCGCCCGGCTGTTCGCCGACTCGGGCGTCACCAAGATCGTCACCATCGAAGCGTCGGGCATCGCGCCAGCAGTCATGGCGGGGCTCAACATGGGCGTGCCGGTGATCTTCGCGCGCAAGCATCAGTCGCTGACCCTGACCGAAAACCTGCTGTCGGCCACGGTGTACTCGTTCACCAAACAGGTCGAAAGCACTGTCGCGATCTCGCCGCGTCACCTGAGCAGCGACGACCATGTGTTGATCATCGATGACTTCCTGGCCAACGGCAAAGCCTCGCAGGCGCTGATTTCGATCATCAAGCAGGCAGGCGCCACCGTTGCCGGACTGGGTATCGTGATCGAGAAATCGTTTCAGGGCGGCCGCGCCGAGCTGGACGCGCAGGGCTATCGCGTCGAGTCACTGGCCCGGGTCGAATCGCTGGCTGACGGCGTCGTCACCTTCAAATAACAGCGTTCAGTTCAGCACGCCGAGCGCGCGCAGCCGTCGATACAGGGTGCGCTCGCTCAACCCCAGCTCTTTTGCCAGCTCGCTGCGTGAGCCCTGGAATACGCTGAGCGCGTGGGCGAGCTTCTCCAGTCCGTCGTCCTGACGGCGATGCAGCACACGTCCCGCCTCGTTATGCCCGCGTACTTCGTCAGGCAGATCCTGCACGCGAATCACCCCGTCGTCGGTGAACAATCGGGCACGGTCGAGAATATTGCGCAGCTCACGGATATTGCCGGGGTAGCTGTACAGCCGCAGCAGTTTCATGGCTTCGGTATCGATACGCGGTATCGCTCCCTGCGAGCTGCGCTGCAACAGACTGTCGATCAGCAGCGCCAGGTCATCGGTGCGCTCGCGCAACGCGGGCAGGCGGATCGGGAAAGCACTGATGCGATAGAACAGGTCCTGCCGGAAACTGCCCTCGGCGACCATGTCCTTGAGCGGCTTGTGGGTTGCGGTCACCAACCGGAAGTCAGAATGCACCGTTCTCAGACTGCCCACCGGCCGGAAGCTGCCCGACTCGATCAGCCGCAACAGTTTGACCTGCATCGCCAACGGCACCTCACCGATCTCATCGAGAAACAATGTGCCGCCATGAGCCGCTTCGGCCAGGCCGGTCTTGCGTTGCAGCGCTCCAGTGAACGCACCCTTCTCGTAGCCGAACAGCTCGCTCTCCAGCAGCGTTTCGGTCAGCCCGGTGCAGTCCACGACCACCAGTGGTCCGGCGGAGCGCGAGCTGCTGGCGTGCAGAGCGCGGGCAAACAGCTCCTTGCCGGTGCCGGACTCGCCCTGCAGCAGTACCGGAATCTGCGCGGGCGCGGCGCGCTGCAGCGCAGCCAGGACCTCCTTGAACGCGGCTGACCGACCCACCAGCCCATGCCGCTGAGGCTGAACCGAGGCCACGGCCACCGAACTCAGGCGCTCGACATAGGCAATCACTTCGCCCCGATCGCCCAGGATCGGACGCAGTTCGACATCCACATGTTCAGGACCACGCGGGGTGTGGTGAATATGCAGCAGGCGCTCCGGCAGCTTCGTTTCGTGCGCCTTGCGCATGGGGCAGTGCTCGCCGGCCTGATCGCAGGGCACCGCGTATTGATGCGAGACCCGATAACACTTCTCGCCCACATGTGGCACGCCCTCGACCCCGAACTGACGCTGGTAGGCAGTGTTTGCAGCAATGATGTTGTAGTCGGTGTCGAGCACGATGGTGGGACGCGCATCGTGTTCAAGGTAGGACACCAGTGATTGCATGCGGCTGCCAGACGAGTCGGTGGCGATGAGAGACATGAAGGTTCCTGTTTCGGTCGCAGGGTAAGCGTAGTGAAGCTTACCCGATCGGGCTGCCAGATGCTGCCAATGACTGCCACTTTACTGCCAAAAAGTGGCAGTAAGGTCGAAAACCAGACACGCACAACGCTCTGCCTGAGCCCGATGAAAGCACTTCAAACAAGGGATCCAAGGCTGCTCTCGCTCCGGTTGGCATGCTACTTGTAATACCTGATGAAACTGCCAACCGCCTTGCCTGCCACTGCGGGTAAGCGCGATTTACAGTCAGGAGATTTGAAGATGATCATCGGTGACACGCTATACGTCGAAGCACTGTTCGACAGCCAGACCTGGACCATCAGTTATCTGGTGATGGACCTGCCCAGCAAACAGTGCGCAATCATCGACAGCGTGCTCGATTACGACCCCAAATCCGGACGTACCCGCACCGAGTCGGCTGACCGGATGATAGGCCGCGTGCGGGCCTTACAGGCCTCGGTGCAGTGGATTCTGGAAACCCACGTGCATGCCGATCACCTGTCCGCTGCGGCCTATCTGAAAGAACACCTGACCGGGCAGATCGCAATCGGCCGACACATTACCCAGGTTCAGGAAACCTTCGGCGCGCTGTTCAACGCTCCGCCCGACTTTGCCCGCGATGGCAGCCAGTTCGATGTGCTGCTGGACGATGGTGCGACATTCTCCATTGGCTCGCTGCACGCCCGCGCGCTGCACACACCGGGGCACACACCTGCGTGCATGAGCTATCTGGTCGAGATCGGCGGTCAGACCGTGGCGTTCGTCGGCGATACGCTGTTCATGCCCGACTACGGCACTGCGCGCTGCGACTTCCCCGGCGCCAGCGCACGCATACTGTACCGATCGATCCGCAGGCTTCTGGACCTGCCGCCGCAGACCCTGCTGTTCATGTGCCACGACTACCTGCCCAACGGCCGGGCGCTCAAGTACATGACCACCGTGGCCGAACAGCGCGCCAGCAATATTCATGTGCGGGACGGCATCGACGAAAACGCCTTCGTCAGCATGCGCGAAGCCCGCGATGCGACGCTGGAAATGCCGGTGCTCATGCTGCCCTCGGTGCAGGTCAACATGCGCTGCGGGCACCTGCCCGAGCCTGAAGACAACGGCGTGCGCTACCTGAAAATCCCGCTCAATTCTCTCTGAATCCAGCCAGCTTCCGGACTTCTGCAATGACTGCCTCAAACACTTCCTGCCAGATTCTGATCGTCGGGGCCGGCGCTGCCGGTATCTCGACGGCCGCAAGCCTGCTCGCCCGCGACAAGACCCTGAACATCACACTCATCGACCCGGCCGACACGCACTATTACCAGCCGGGCTGGACGATGGTCGGCGCGGGCATCTTCTCGCCCGAAGCCACCTCACGCAGCATGGCGTCGCTGATTCCCGAAGGCGTGCAATGGATCAAGGCCGCCGTGGCGAGTTTCGAACCGCAGCTCAACAGCCTGACCCTGCAGGACGGCCGCACGCTCGGTTATCAGCAACTGGTCGTCTGTCCTGGACTCAAGCTGGACTGGGCCGCCATCGACGGACTGGTCGAAACGCTGGGCAGCAATGGTGTGACCTCCAACTACCGTTACGATCTGGCGCCCTATACCTGGAAGCTGGTTCAGAACCTGAAGCAAGGGCGGGCGCTGTTCACCCAGCCGCCGATGCCGATCAAGTGCGCGGGTGCGCCGCAAAAAGCCATGTACCTGTCCTGCGATCACTGGCGCAAGGCGGGTCGGCAGGACCAGATCAAGACGCAATTCTTCAATGCCGGTGCCGTGCTGTTCGGCGTGGCCGATTATGTTCCGGCCCTCATGGAGTATGTTGATCGCTATGCCATCGACCTGCAATTCAGCCACAGGCTGGTGGCGGTGGATGGACCCGGCAAACGGGCGACTTTTGTCCGCACCGGGCCTGACGGGGTCAGTGAAACCGTCGAGCAGGGCTTCGAGATGCTACACGTGGTACCGCCTCAGACCGCACCGGACTTCATTTGTAACAGCCCGCTTGCTGACGCCGCAGGTTGGGTGGACGTGGATCCGGCCACGCTCCGTCATAAGCAGTTTGCCAATGTGCATGGCCTGGGCGATGCCACCAATACCAGCAACGCCAAGACTGCGGCCGCCGCCCGAAAGCAGGCGCCCGTGGTTGCGCACAACGTACTGGTGGCGATGGGGCGCCTGTCTGATCCGGTTGCCTACGATGGCTATGGCTCGTGCCCGCTGACGGTCGAGAAAGGCAGGATTGTGCTCGCCGAATTTCTGTATGGCGGGAAAGTCGCGCCAAGCTTTCCGCAATGGCTGCTCAATGGACGCCAGCCAACGCGTCTGGCGTGGTGGCTGAAAGAACGGGTGCTGCCGCCGCTCTACTGGCACGGCATGCTCAAGGGCCGCGAATGGCTGGCCAAACCGAAAAAGGCCGCTGCCAGACATGGATGAACATCAACTGCTGGGAGCGGGTCTGGGCGCGATCATTGGCGCGGTGCTGGCACTGACTGGCGCGGGCGGCGGCATCCTTGCGGTGCCGTTGCTGGTGTTCGGGCTCGGGTTGTCGATTGTCGAGGCGGCACCCGTTGGTTTGTTGGCCGTGGGTATGGCAGCCGGCGTGGGCGCAGTGCTGGGTTTGCGGCAAGGCATCGTACGCTATCGCGCTGCGGCTTATATCGCCGGGATCGGCATCGTGATGGCGCCGATGGGACTATGGCTGGCCCACCGTCTGCCCAATGAGCCGCTGGCGCTGATTTTCTCCGCCGTGTTGCTGTATGCCTGCGCACGCATGCTGCTCAGGGCGCAGCGTGAATTGCGCGACGGCAAACCCGCGCAGCGTGCCGACGTGCTGCCCTGTGTACTCAATCCGTTGCAGGGCCGGTTGCGCTGGACCATGCCGTGCCTGCGCGCGCTGACGATGACCGGCATCGGCTCGGGACTGCTGTCCGGCCTGCTCGGCGTCGGCGGCGGCTTCGTGATTGTGCCTGCACTGACGCGCTACACCGATCTGGACATGAAAAGCGTCATGGCGACATCGCTGGCGGTGATTGCGCTGGTGTCGACCGGTAGCGTTATCAGTGCGTCCTTGAGCGGCGTCATGCACTGGACCATAGGCCTGCCGTTTGCACTGGGTGCAATGGTCGGCCTGCTGGCGGGCAGGCAGATCTCGCGCTATCTGGCAGGGCCCCGGTTGCAGCAGTTGTTTGCCGGATGCGGGATTGTTGCGGCAGGCATGCTGGCCGTCTCAGCGCTGTCGATCTGATGAGCCTGCCCATACTCCGCGTTCATCGTTATCCACAAGTCCGCAAGACGCGCAAAACAGGGGCAAAAACGAAAGTGACTGACTCAATGCATACCCCGTGGGAGGCGGCTTGCCGGCGATGGCGTCAGTTCAGTCACTGATAGATCGCTTCAGAAAAAGCATCGCCGGCAAGCCA
>Ga0308164_10002876_pt1 | contig 16407 bp, 17 predicted proteins | sample PhyTR2_FD_201031 | JGI IMG/M metagenome (GOLD analysis project Ga0308164, IMG submission 201031) | Phyllosphere microbial communities from UC Gill Tract Community Farm, Albany, California, United States - DLSLT.R2 | ecosystem: Host-associated > Plants > Phyllosphere > Unclassified | place: USA... | reverse complement strand
GCCGGATCCTCAATACCGTCTCCAATACCAACATCCCGATCTCGCCGCCTGACATCTGCCAAGCGGACAGCCTTAGACCAACGGAATGAGGGGTCCTTTTTCGACGCCGATCACCCCGCTACCGGGGGCCTTTTTCCACGCCGATCCACACCATCGGGCGGCCGAAAGCTTCGTGTAACAGGCTTGCCGAGCTACCTGAAAAGGCTAATTTGTTCAGTCCCGGCGGCCCATGGGAACCGACGCTGGCACCCTACGTTTCACGCTCTGCGTGAGCCCTCTGGCATTCGCCGGAGGTACACTTGAAGCAGCGTGAAAACTGGCATCTTACCGATACGCTCGAGTATGAGCACGGCCGGGGCGATCCATTTGCAGCAGCCGTCCGTGCTACCCGCATGCCGATGGTCGTTACCGACCCGTCGCAGCCCGACAACCCCATCGTGTTCTGCAACGTCGCGTTCCAGACGCTGACCGGTTACGATCGCGAAGAGATTATCGGCCGCAACTGTCGCTTTCTGCAGGGACCAGACTCGGACCTAGCGACTATCGCGAAGGTCCGCGCAGCGATCAAGAGCGAGACCGATGTCGACGTCGACCTGCTGAATTATCGCAAGGATGGAACGACGTTCTGGAATGCGCTTTACATGTCGCCGGTCCGCGACAAGGAAGGAACTGTACGCTTCTTTTTCGCATCGCAGATGGATGTGACGGAGCGCGTCGAAGCTCAGGAGGTGATCAGTCAGCAAAAGGAGTTAGTGGAGCGCGAAGTAGAGCGACGAACAGCTGATCTACGTGCCGCGCTGGATGCCAAGACTATTCTTCTCCACGAGGTTGATCACCGAGTTAAGAACAACCTGACTATGATTGGCTCGCTCTTGCGGTTACAAGTTCGGTCGATCGATGACCCCGTTATGACCGCGAAACTCGACTCGATGCTGGAGCGTGTTGACGCACTTGCCGTAGTCCATCGCCAACTGTACCAGTCCTCGGATATCTCGTCGTTTGATATTGGCAGTTTTGCCGAAAATCTGACACGCGACGTCGTCGGGGCGAGTGGACGTACCAACATTACCGTTAGTATCGACGCTCAGCCTTTGTTTATTGATGCAGCCGATGCATCTGCGCTCGGCTTGATCCTCAACGAGATCCTTACCAATTCGATCAAGCATGCCTATCCAGATGGGCGATCGGGATGCCTGTCGCTAACGGTGACGAACGTAGATGATCGCGGAATCATCTGCATGTGTGATGATGGACCGGGCATACCATCGATCCAGCGCACGAAGAGCATCGGAACATCTCTCATCACGCGGCTGGCGCGCCAGGCCAAGGCGGAGGCGATTTGGACGAGTAATTCGCCGGGCACCTGTGTGACGATCACCTTTCCAAAACGCGAGGCAGCTAAGTGACGAACGCTATGGAAGTGCTCATCATCGAAGATGAGATGCTGCTTGCGATGGATATCGAAGCCATGGTCGAGGATAGCGGCCATCACGTTCTTGCGGAAGCTGCCTGCCTCAAGGAAGTAGAAGCTCTTCCCGACAGTCTTAGGCCTCAGCTCGCTTTTGTTGACCTTCACCTTGCTGATAATTCCAGTGGCCTCGACGTCAGTCGTCTCATTCAGCAGCGCTGGCCTGACTCGCTCATTGTATTCATAACGGCGAATGTCTCAAAAATACCCGAAGATTTCGCAGGTGCCCACGGCGTAATCGCCAAGCCGTTTTCCCACGCCGGTGTAGTGAACGCGATTAACTACTTGGCCGAGGGTATTTTTGACCCGCCGCCAACAACATCGCAACCAGCAAGCTTTAGGTCGTCACCCCATCTCAGAGAGCGGTGGGCGACAAATTAGCACGAGTTTGAACGCCATCTACCTTTCACTTCCTCACATTGATCCTTGCATGTGTGCCGATCCGATTTGCCTTTTCAGGAGAAGTCGCAGCTTCAGGGGACGATGACCGCAGCAAAAACTACGATCCTGAGAAGGCTCGTTCGAAGCTTGCAGACTGTGACAGATCTACAGTACGGTGAGAGTCGTAGTTACGATTACCATAATTTCCCACAGTGGCTATCACCATAGTACGATAAACATATTTGAAAAATATGTTACTATATTATTAGAAATAAATAGAATATTACATTTTCGACTAGGTAGATAGTACCTATATATAGTCACCTATCTCTTTAAGGCCTGCATAACTATTTATTTTAACAGAACGGCCGCTTAGTGAGATTATTCCATCAAGCACAAAGGATTTGATCATTCGGTTCACATGCACCGCAGTTAGACCCGTCGCATCTCCGATCTGCTCCTGTGTCATTGGCATATCAAAAATCCCATCAGGCATTAGCTGACGAGCCTGCATGCGCTCCACGTGAGTGCACAAGAAGTTTGCTATTCTGGCTCGTGCGTCTCTTCGGCCTATATTAAGAATTTGGGCACGATTTAAACGTGATTCTGCCAAGCTCATGACAAATATCGCATAAGCTATTGCCGGCCTTGTTGTAAATGCGGCTATAAATGCATCTTTTTGAATATATATTATATCTGAACTTCTTAATGCCAAGATCTCTGAGTCCAGTTTTTCTAGAAACATTGAAGCAATATTAAGCATATCTCCCTGCACGTTTAGTGCAAGAATCTGCCTACTGCCACTGCCTGTTATATTTTGTTGTACAGCGAATCCGCTACTCACGATCAAGAGATGGCTACTTAAGTCGCCTTGATGAGCAATATACTGCTGTTTCTTAAAGTGCTGCGTACTAAACGGGAGTGACATTATAGAACTTCGATCATCGGCACCTAGCGGACCATAATTCTCAAGCTGTCTGAGAAACATTTCGAGATTGTACGCCATAGCGCATCCTTGCCGGAGAAGCGCCAAACTGATGGCGGTGTGTGCCGAAAACATAGGACCGAATCGAGCCTTTATCTAGCCTAATAGTGGGCTCGACGTGGTAGAAGCTTCGTTTTGAGCTGGGGAATGTGACGCGATGGCTTCGCGACGTTGCGGGTTAACTGAGAATCATTTTTTGGCGACGCATCGGACGCTGCCCTCGGCCGTTCATGATTGCAAAACCAGCGGCCGTAGAGACGTCCGAAACTCAGGCGGCTATGCGCAGCGTGTTGCGACCTTCGTTCTTTGCGACGTAGAGCGCTGTATCAGCTCGCTGCAGGAGTGACTCACTAAGCTCGCCGCACTTCAGTTCTGCTACGCCGACGCTGATTGTCACGCTTAGAGTATCGCCGGCGGTTTCGATCGCCAGTCTAACGCGCTCAGCAACAATGACGGCCGTCTGTGCTGTCGCATCCGGCAAGACGATCACAAACTCCTCCCCACCGAAGCGCCCGATCATGTCACCATTGCGCAACTCACTGGAGGCACCATCCGCAACCTGCTTCAGTACCACGTCGCCCGCTTGGTGGCCGTAGGTATCGTTAACCTGCTTGAAATAATCGATATCGAACATGGCAATTGAAAGTGGCCGCCCTTTCTGGCGGGAGACCATTACGGCCTGATCAAGTGCAAAGACGGTGCGGCGGCGGTTAGCGATGCCGGTCAGCAGATCGGTTTCCGCTAGGATTGTCGCTTCGCGCGCTGCAGCCTCGGCACGCACGCGCGCATCTTCGATGGCCGCCTCATGTTCGACCTGCGTTGTGACATCCTGAATGATCCCGAAAAGCCCGAACGATTGGTCATCATCAACGTGGTCAATTTCGCCTTTCGAAAAGACGTGGCGTATCTCACCATCAGGCCGAACGATGCGTGCGGTAAACTCGAAGCCGCAGCGCTGCTCAATCGAGCGTTCGATCTGAGCGATCACCTTGCCTCGGTCATCGGGGTGATATGCATCGATAGCTTTGTCGAATGACGGCGGCAAATCACCGACAAGGCCGTGTATGCGAAACACTTCCTGCGACCAGGTAACGGTCTGCGAATGGATGTCGAGACGCCAGTGGCCGACATGAGCGGCGCCTTCGGCCAGCTGAAGGAGCCGCATCCTTGTGGCGAGACGGTCGAGCAGCTTTTTGCGAGCTGCAAGCAACGCCGCAACCGGCAGCGCTGCTGCGAACAGTGTAAGCAGGTAGAATTGAAGGAACAGGCTGCGAGTGAGTGGATCGGCATGAATGAGTGTTTGTGGGCCAGCCCCGACGGTGCCCGCAATCGAGCTGACTGTGGCAACGATTAGCACACCTCCCGCCGCACCAAGCGGCCCTAGTCGAAACGCCGCTATAAGAACCGCCAGCATGGGCATGAAGAGAAGCGGGTAGCTGGACTGCGAAAACGTCAGGCCAGTGACGATTGCTACGATGGCGAACACCGCGATGACTTTCGCCGCTGCCGCCAGTCCAATGCCGAGGCGGTTACGGTAAAGCGCCCGGCCGATGATCAACACCAGAGGCGTCACGACGAGGACCCCGAGCAGGTCAGTCGAGAACCAGGAAAACCAAAAGCCGATCGACGCTACCGGCACGATGCTGGTAGCAATCGTCGCGCCAAGCACTGTTGAAATAGTTGCCGCCACGCAGAAGCAGGTCAAACCACGGGGATCGGTGAAGGAAATGCGGCACTTGCTGCGCGTCCTCAGCAACCAGGCCGCAAACGCAGACTCCGTTATGTTCGCAACGGTAAATCCGATCGAAATAAATAACGCGTTTCCAGAATTAAGATTGGCAGCAAGGCTGGCCAGCGCCGCAGCGGCGATATGCCAGCCGGCACGCTGGCGCCGCACGACAATCAAGGCGGCGAACAGGATGCCGCTTGCAGGCCAGAGCATCGCAATGCCATCATTCCCGCGCGTGAGGCCGAGCGCAGTGATGGCCGCTAGATAATAGGCAATGCCTGTCCCGACCGGCCGCAATGCCAGATGTGCAAAATGGGCGACGCGCTTGTTGAACCAAACCATGGGTAGCTATTATAGTTCAATGGTTAACGGGCCTTACGCCCTTGTAACTACGGCAGTTTTCCGAAAAGTCCTGCTTCGCTCAACAATGCCATCGGGACCTGCCCTTCCCTAAACGAACTGTCCGCTCTCCTTCCCATTCCGGCCATGCCGCTTACGCCTAAACCTTGACGCTTATGCGACGATCTGCGCTCCGCCATAAACGTCTGCGCCAGACGATGCGGTCCGTTCAGACCAAGCTTCAAGGCGAAACGCTGCCAGTTATTCTGATTTGCCTAGATCAAACGGTCGATAGTATCGAGGCGATCCTTTCCGCAAACCCCTTCAGCATTGAGACTTTGGCGAGACCAGCTAGCTTGCGCGGTTCGGGATCGATGGCGCAAAGAGTGCCATAGAACGAGCCGTCAGCGAGAACGATTGGAAGTGATACGTAGCTCTTAAACCCGTATAGAGACGGAGCGGGATGGCTTAGCCACTCAGGATCTCCCGCCACGTCGTCGATCACCACGACATTACCGTGCTCTCGTATGTCGTTGCAGATGGTCGTTGAAACCCTCAGTTCCTCACCCGGCGACATCCCGAAGTCGATCTGATCGACGACTTGACAGGCAATCCAGCGAGTATCGGTAACACGAGCAAGAGCGACAAACCCCATTCCGGTTGAAGCGGCAACTTCCTCTAAAATTTGACGAATACCGTCGTTATCACCGTCGCGAGCGGCGCTAGCTGCAAAGTCATCGAGCATGCTCGTCGTTACCCGAACCTGCCCTAACGTACAACCGATCGCGCGAAGCTGCTCGACCTGTTCTTCAGTTTCTATCCGCTCGGCCACAATCCTGATGCCCATCTTTTCCGCGGTACGGATCAGGCCTTCGACGATGGTCACGCTGACGCCTTCGGGTTCCAGGTGGTCAACGAACAGTTTGTCGATCTTGATGACATCGACGGGAACGGTGAGCAGGTGCGTCAGCGATGCGAAACCCGTTCCGAAATCGTCCAGCGCGACCCGTATGCCGTCAGCGCGTAGTGCCCTGATCGCTTGGTCCCCGCGGCCCATGTACACCGTCTCGGTTACCTCGAGGATGACGTGAGTGAGAGGGACCCGTTCGCGCTCGAGCGCTGCGGCTAGAACCTGTCCTACGGCACCGCCACACAAATCCGCAGACGATACGTTGATACCGACGTGTTGAAACGGAATGCCCAAATCCAGCCTGCCCCGGCGTCGTCCGATGAGAACGTAGCGCCTCCAGCCGTAGCGCGAGGGACGATGCTATGGGGCAGTCCCGGCCGTCTGACCTACCGCTGACGACAATCATGTGTTTTGCGACAGAGCGGCGCGGGCAGTTCAAAAGAGGCTGTACCGCTGATGCCCACAACTCGACGCTCAGGCTGGTGAGCCGGCTCCCGACAACGGCAATTCGTTCAGCTTTAGAATTTTTGAGGGTCGAGCCAAAGTAGGGTTGTGATTTTTGTCGCTGCACCGCCGATCGAAATGCGGCGGCTATCCTCTAAACTACGTTGAAACCGATCCGGCTGCATTGAGCTATGATGACTCACAAACCTTGGTCTATCAAGCACTTCGACAGCACTTCCGCCCGGTCCTGGCTTGTAACCGTCTCACTCTATTTGATTACTGCAACCGCTACGATTCACCTGACAAGCGACGGTCGCGACATCGCGACCATCTGGCCTGCCAACGCAATTCTGCTCGCGCTGCTACTGGCGGACGACAAGCCACGCTGGCTACCCATCCTTGCCGCCGGCTTTTTTGGCAACGTCGCCGCGAATATGTTGACGCGCGGCACCCTCGCTGCGCCACTTCTTTTCTCAGTTGCCAATCTTATTGAAATTGTGATCGCAACACAGTTGATCGGTCCTGCTCGTGCAAAGCCGGCTTGTTGGGCTCGACTAACACTACGCTGCGTTTCCTCGTTGCAGCGGGATTAATCGCGCCGTGTATTAGCGGCCTACTTGGCGCCGCCACTGCCTTTTTCGTTTTCGACGAAGCGATCGGCAAATCCTTCCCGGTCTGGGTCCTTAGTGACGGACTTGGGCTAATTGTGTTTACGCCAATCTTCCTGGCGGCCTTTCGAGGCGAGTTCATCGAATGTTTTCGCAGCAAAACATGGCGGCTACGATTTGAGATGCTTTCTCTTCTGTCGCTAACCGGGCTCATCGCGTACGCAGTATTTTTCATTGCAGCCCGGCCACTCCTATTTGCGCTCTTCCCGCCAATCATGCTCGTGACCTTCCGCGCTGGTCGGCTTGGAACTAAGTTAGCGCTATTGATAGTCACGCTGATCGGCGGCGCTGCCACAATGGCCGCGCAAGGACCGATCGCCATGATCGCTGATGGTCCGGTTGCGCAGGCCCAGCTGTTCCAAGCGTTTATTGCAGTCCTCCTAGTCACTTCGCTTCCGGTCTCTGCCGAGGTGACGAAGCGTGCCCGTCTCACCGCCGCGCTTGCCGAGCATGACAAGGAAATGATGGAAAAGGCTATTACCGATCCCCTGACCGGACTTCTCAATCGCGCTGGGTTCGACCTGATGGTAAATCACCAATTTCACCGCCGTGATGGATTATGTCCAGTTAGCCTAATTGCTATCGACCTCGACTATTTTAAGTCGATTAACGATCGTTGGGGGCATCACACGGGTGACCTTGCCTTATGCCACCTTGCCGGCATACTAAAAGCGCAGGTCCGCTCAAACGACGTCATTGCGCGGCTAGGTGGCGATGAATTTCTGATACTTCTCCCGAACAGCGATCTACGTCAGACGGACATCATTGGGCGACGTATCTGCAACGCGGCTCGTGACGAGCCGTTGGCGATCGATGAGACTTCGGTTGCACTGCTCAGCTTAAGCATCGGTATCGCCGCGGCGTTATAAGGCGAGAACTTTGCCGACCTTGCCGGCCGCGCCGATCAAGCCCTTTACGCCGCTAAGGCAACTGGCCGAAATGCTGTTCGTACGGCATCGTAGCGTTACGCGTCCGGCAGGCGCTAAAACCCAGCTCCCCGCGTCACAGGCAATTGTCTGGTTACGGGCAGCGGTGATCGAAAGTAGCCAGCCCGCTTTACCCTCCAACTCGGACATTCCCGAAACTCGATCGCTCCCGCGAGCGCTCTCCCCTGATTGATCACGCCACCAGTTCCTGATGGCGAGCCGACCGCCTTGCACGCGCCAGCATGTTTATGATCTGCCCGCCGTTTCCGGCTAGGTGCCAATCCAGCTAAGGGTGCCTTTTTAGGGGGCCGCAGCGCGGTGTAGGCGAGGCTGTGCGCACTCCGTAATTATACGTATAGACGTGACGCGTCGTTCACCTAGACTTGCTGAAAAATTGGTCACAATCAAAGACCTACAGGTAGAGGAACTGGAGACCCATGCACCGTCTTTTGGGCATCGTCGATCAACGGCTTGACGTCACGGAACGGCCAAGCAGGCTGCTCGCCGCTGTTATTCTGAGCGGTTGCTGTATTGGCTTATCGACAATCGGCAGTCGGCTCGCAGGCATTGATTTGCCCTTCGCGTTCGCTCTTGTCACCGTTGTTTTTGGCGCCTTTTGCTACGGTGCTTTGAACGCGAGCGTAGTCGCAATGACGACCATACCAGCCGCTGTGGTACTTAACGCCGATCATCCCTTCGTGACGCCAGCCAACACTGTCGCCGTAGCACTCTTCTCCATCGTGCTGATCGTATTCGGCGGTCGCATGACCACACTGCGCAGGTGTGCCGACGCTGAAGCAAGGCGCTGCAGCCGGCGAGAAGTTTTTCTCCAGTCGATCTTCAGCGCAACGCCAGCCGCCATGTTGATTGCGGACTCAGAAGGCGAGGTCGTAGCGATCAACGCTAGTGCACGCCTGATACTTGGCATCGAAAAAGACGAAGATAGCAACCTTCATCTTGTGGATGTTATCCCAGGGTACCAAACGAAGATTGGCGGAACTCACGTCATTGATCGCGGTAACGGGCGCCGTCAAACACTGTCTGTTTCCAGCGTAACCATAGCATTGGATACGTCGGAACTTCAGACGATTTATATTCATGACGAGACGGAAGCCATCACGGCAGCCGATCAGCTCGCCCAACTGCAGGCTGAGCTACTCCAGTTGGGGCGTGCGACGGCGTTGGGGCAGCTCGGTTCGGCAATTGCGCACGAACTGAACCAGCCGCTTGCGGCTGCCGCCAACTACGCGAAAGTCGCGCAGCTCGCTCTTCAGCGTGGGTGTCCGGAAGCAGAAGTCCGTGAGCCGCTCGATGCTGCTCTACGCCAGATCTTCGGCGCTGCTACCGTTCTCCAACGGCTCCGCGACTTCATTCAGCGTAGCCCTCTTCAGCCACGATGGGTCGATGCTCGCCAAGTAATCATGGATAGCACAAAGATCGGAGCTATGGCCGTTCGACGTGCAGATGCTGAGCTGGCTCTCTCCATTGCTGAAGATCTTGGGGAAGTCTTAATTGACGCGACGCAAATCCAGCAGGTGGTCCTCAACCTTCTTTCCAATGCTGCAGAGGCGGTCACTAATGCCCAGATACGACGCGTCGAATTGAGAGCGACCGTCGATATACCGGACAGGTGCAAGATTACGGTAATCGACACCGGTGCGGGGATTGCAGCCGGATTCGAAGATGACGTTTTCGTTCCGTTCCGTACGACTAAAGCCGACGGCTTAGGTGTCGGATTGTCCATATCACGGACAATCGTGACAGCTCACCGCGGGACGATTGCCGGTGAGACAAACGAGGGAGGTGGTGCAATTTTTTGGTTCACACTGCCACGACGCGCGACGCCTGAAAGGATGGCTCATGCAGCGTGAGCGCATCGTCTACATCATCGACGACGAGCCAGAAATGTGCCGGTCAATCGAGCTGCTTCTCGCGATCGAGGGCTTTCAAACTCGCTCTTTCTCCAGCGCCGAGGCATTCGTTGAGCAGATACCCCACCTTCCGGTCGGTATCATTCTTAGCGACATCGCGATGAGGGAAATGAGCGGTTTAGATCTGTTGCAGGCTTTGCCGTCGCTCGACCGCACCGACCCCATGATCCTCATCACAGGACACGGCGACATCCCACTTGCTGTGACGGCCATCAAGTCCGGTGCTGCCGACTTCATTGAAAAGCCTTTCGAAGCGGTTAGGCTGTTGGAGTCAGTCAATGCGGTACACGATGTCGTGATGCGCTTGTCCACCCGCGAACAGTGCATGGCATCCTTATCTCGACGTGAACGTCAGGTTCTTAAGCATATCGTCCGCGGCTTGACCGCCAAGCAGACCGCCATCGAACTGGAGATAAGCCCACGAACAGTCGAAACCTATCGTCAGCACTTAATGGAGAAGACAGGCGCCACCAGCCTCTCACAGCTCGTGCGTTTCGGCATTGAGGTGCACATCGATTAACGTCAGTCATAGGACACTTCGTTGTCCTCGAACTCGATCGAAAGTTGATAATCGAGCCCAGTTGAAGGCAGTTTAAAAACAGCGTTGCAACGGCGGTTCACCGATCCAACGTCGCGCAAGATACGACTACCGAAACCTTTTGGACCCGTCGCAGGCACCGGTGCACCACCAGTTTCACGCCATGACATTTGCAAGGTACACCTCCCCGAATCTGGATTTGGTACAACGCACCATCGGAGGTGAACTTCGCCAGATCGTCCGCGTAGCGAGCCGTGGCGAATCGCGTTTGCACCAAGCTCGTGCAGTATGATCGCAACCAGATGCGCCCAGCGCGCTGGAATTGATACCTGCGAACCAGAATGATGGATCCTGGACTGCTGCGGATCGTCGAACCGGTTCATGACCTGCCGCGCAATTACCCCAATCGTACAGCGGTCGCCTTCAACTTCGCATCCAACCCTAGCTACGGCGTCTAAACTTCGCAGACGATCTAGGAAGCGGTCTACCACGGGATCGTCGATTAGCTTCCCTAGTGACTGGTGAGCGATCGCCAAAGCCAACGCGACGATATTGCGAGCGCGATGCTCGCCCTCCCGGTGGGTAACTTCGCGTATCATATCGACTGAAGGGTCGGGGGGCGCCAGATCGAAGCACAGCTTTAAGGGTTCGCCGGCAGGACCAACCGCGGAGATCGTTGCTGCGGCGTCATGCGCCGGCATTGCCCCCGACGTACGCCAGATTACCTCGTCCGCCCCATCGAGCAGTCGAGCGGGGATTAAAATACTCGACAAGGTGATCCCAACCCAGGGTTCGACAGGTGGGGTAAGGCCAGAGCGGTCAGAGTGCCTCGCGTCCACCTAATCATCTCCTCGATAGCCGGCGATGCTCGTGGATCGGGCTTGCCGAACAGGTGAGCTAACGTAGCCGCAGTTGGGTGAACCACGACAGTCCGTAATAATACGAACGAGGGATGTACCTGCATCCGTAATCACACGGATTTTCGCTGATTAAAAGCGGGAGTAGCCCATCTCGCAACAGGGAGAGAGCGATGCGGACCAGACATCTCGTTGCGGCGACGTCCATAATAGGATTGTCAGTGACACCGATTTCCGCCGCTGCATCTGAACTCGTCTATACCCCCATCAATCCGTCATTTGGTGGAAATCCTTTCAACTCGGCCCACCTGCTTGGCGTCGCCACTGCACAAAGCAAGTACAAGGATCCCGCCGCGCTTAACTCAAGCGATCCCGCATCGCAGTTTCTGCGGACGCTGCAGAGCAGACTGCTTTCGTCGTTAGCCACCCAGATTACCGACGTGATCTTCGGCGATAATGCACAGCAAAGCGGACTGATCCGCTTTGGCGATCAGGAAATCTCGTTCGTCCGAGGTATAGATTCTGTGACGCTGACGATTACCAACAACGCGGATGGCAGCGTAACCGTCATCGTCGTACCGCTTCTTGATAGCGGCACTTCTGGGCTCGGAGGCTAAGATGAAGCCCTGGTCCGCTATCGCCATTGGTGCCCTTCTGTCGGGATGCGCAGTGCACAACCAGTCGGTCTGGGAGCCTGCCCAATCGACGCGGCCGACGCCGGCCACGGTCAAACTGCAGGCGCTACCCCCCGCTGGAGAGCGTGTAGCGATCGCAGTCTACAACTTCGCCGACCAGACCGGTCAATTCAAGCCAAGCGACAGCGTACAAACGCTTTCTCGCGCCGTGACCCAGGGAGCGACTTCGATATTGGTCAAGGCGCTGCAGGAAGCCGGAAACCAACGTTGGTTCACCGTCATCGAGCGCGAACGGCTCGACAACCTGCTACGCGAGCGCGCGGTCATCCGTGAGATGCGCTCCGCTTATCTCGGCGAACGCACGCTCAATCGCCAAGCTCTGCCACCATTACTCTTCGCAGGCGTCCTGCTCGAAGGGGGCATAATCGGCTACGATAGCAACACCAAGACTGGTGGTGCTGGCGCTCGCTTCCTCGGCATTGGCGGTAGTACCCAATATCGCGAGGATACCGTCACCGTCTATCTTCGCGCTGTCAGCGTTAAGACCGGCGAGGTACTTTCGACGATCAGCGTCCGCAAATCGATCGCTTCGGTTGGTATCAACGCAAACGCGTTTCGGTTCGTGGCCTTCAAGGATCTCCTCGAGCTTGAGACGGGCATAACCTACAATGAGCCCGATGTACTTGCGTTGCAGCAGGCAATCGAAGCTGCCGTATACGGTCTGATTGTTGAGGGTTCGGTAGAAGGGCTGTGGTGCTTCAACACCGACGCCCCAACCGCGGAGGGCATCGTGCGCAGCTACTATGCGCGACGTGACGACATTGACGTAAAGCGGGTGCAACTAGCGCTTCGGCCCGACGGCACACGCTATGTCGGTAAGTGTGAGCCGCCCAAGTCGATTGCTCGTTTAGCTCCCAAGCCCGTCACATCAACCGCGGCGATTCCGCCGAGGCCGATCGCGACCCCTACAAGCAGGCCTTCCATAATTGTTGCACCCGCCGTCAAAAAGGACAGCAAGGTGCTCGCCGGCAAGGCCAGACCGGGATGAGGGTATCGGCCGTTTAGGCGGCCAAAAAGATCGGATCCACCGGCGATCAATTTTCCGATCGCACGCCGATGGATCCGGGTGAGCAGGCCGCGGGACCTGTTTGGACCACGACACGCTGCAACGTCACAATCATCCAGACGTGCAGACCTTGCAAGTGGTTCCTTTCTCCCGCCGATCGAGCATCCGCCAACTGCTCGGCCGCGACCTTGGGCCGTCGCCCTTTCGGGCGGCGAACATCAACAGGGCGGCACTCCTGCCGTTCAGGAACGAAGGGAACAAACGATGAAGAACGCACTCCTTGGCGCCGCATCCATGCTGGCGCTGTCGATCGCTGCACCGGCGCTGGCCCAGTCGACCAGCACCGTGACGCAGTCCAACGTTGGCAACCTCGCGACTGTCGATCAGGTGGGTTCGCTCACGGGCGCGCTGTCGACCGTCACGCAGAGCGGCGCGAGCAATTCTACCGACGTCACACAGCAGGACGACAACTCGGGCGCCAATCCTGTGAACGTGTCCGACGTGAACCAGTCGGGTAACAGCAATGCCGCTACGGTCCTACAGAATGCCAGCACGTTCGCGTTGCAGAACAACTCGGCCGTCGACCAGTCGGGTAACGGCAACACCGCTGACGTCACCCAGCTCGATGATGGTCAGTCGTCCTCAGTCGTCCAGTCGAGTGATAACAACTCGGCACGGGTGCAGCAGGGCGACGCTGTTGCTGCGTTGAGCGATACCAGCTGGGGTAACGACAGCACGATCAATCAGGCTGGCGGCGGTGGTCACATTGCCGAAGTCTCACAGACCGAACGTTTCAACAGCAGCACGATCGATCAGACGGGCGACGCTGACGGAGCTTTCGTCGCCCAGAGCGGGCGGAGCAACGCCTCGGCGATCCTGCAGACCGGCACGAACGATCAGGCTTTCGTGACGCAGAGCGGCAACACAAACGGCTCGGATATCGTGCAGGATGGTGAGAACGTGTTTGCCACGGTCATCCAGTCGGGCAACGCTAACGATAGCAGTGTCAACCAGACCTCGCCTGGCGGCGTACGGCCGATCAACTCCTCGGTATTCGTCAATCAGTCGGGCGACAACAACTCGTCCGACGTGATGCAGCGGGCCAACCAGGGGTATGCTGAGGTCCTTCAGGATGGCACGAACAGCGATGCGACCATCCTGAACTACGGCAATCGGTCGGTCGCCTACGTCCATCAGCTTTCGGGCGACGACAACTCTGCTTCGATCACGCAGCGCGCCGAGGATAGCGACGCCTTCATCCAGCAGACCGGAAGCCGCAACCTGGCGAGCATCGATCAGCAAGAGGACAGCCCGCCGACCGAGAACTTCTCGGCGCTGGTAATCCAGTCGGGCGATGATAATGAGTCGTCGGTTGTACAGGACGGGGATAACAGTCTTGCGGTGAACCTGCAGACCGGCGACTTCAACAACTCGGCCATCTCGCAGACGGGTTCGTCGCACTATGCAGGCGTCGGTCAGTACGGGGACAACAATACCTCGTTCGTGACCCAGTCGGGATCGTCGAACTATGCGCTGGTGCAGCAGTTCACCAACGGCAACCTGTCGACGGTGACCCAGTCGGGGTCGGGCAACGCTGCGACCGTGAGCCAGTAGGTTCTTGATGCCCGCCCCGGCGCCTTGACCGCCCGGGGCGGGTCCTTTTCTCTAATAAGGCAGGATCATGCGCATCTCCAGAATGATCGGTGCTGTCTGCATGGCTATCGGCACTCCCGCCATCGGCCAGCTTGCCACGCAACCCCAGACCGTGATCGATCAGATCGACCCCACCGCGACGGAAGCCTCGGACGCGAGGGTCGTACAGGAGGGGGATGGCAATTCGATACACTTGATCCAGTTATCAGCGACGAACCACGCTACGCTCTCTCAATCTGGCACTGCCAATTCGATCGACGTTGGGCAGGACAGCATGTCCGGCGGGGTGAACCTGCTGAACGCCACACAGAGCGGCGATCGCAACTTCGTGATTGCATCGCAAAGCGCGAACGGAGGCGAACTTAATATGCTCATAGTTCAACAGTCGGGCACCGACAATATCGCAGACCTTCTCCAGAACGGCAGCGGTAATTTAATCAGTCTGGATCAGCTGGGGAGCTATAATAGTGCCGCGGTCTCGCAGACGGGGAACGCGCTCGCTATTTCCGTCTCGCAGTACGGCAACGCGGCGGTTTCCGTCGCGCAGACAAGATGACCTGTAAGCCCCTCTGTACGCGGATGTCGGCGCTGATTGTGATCGCTATCCTACCGTGCGCGTGCGCCGTTGAGCGCGCGGAAACGAAAGTGCGACCAAACGGCCTAGATGCCGCCTCGATATCTCCCATGTCGCAGATCGCAACCAGCTCATCTAAGCCCATAGCTGATCAGGTAGGGCGGACGTCGCCCGACGAACGTATGGATCAGGTTGCAGCGGACCGCCGGGTCGACGGAAACGCGTCGCCGGAGAACGACCTTGTGCGCGACGTTGCATCTGAGGGACCAGGCATGGCGCTTTATCGCGAGGTGGCCCTGGCTTGGCAGGCGATCCGCGCCCGCGGGCAGCAACCCTCCCCTGAACTGTTGGCCCAATCGGTCGGCCCGGATAATCTCGCTACCTTCCTGTCGACATTCAAGAACGCGGATCGGATGTTCCGGCCAGATATCGACACGTGGCCCGTTGCGCCGATCACCGCACCGGCGCCCCCGTCGACGGGATATGCCCGCAAGTGATCTTTCGCCTACTCCAGATAGCCACCATCGCCGGAATGACGACTATGACGAACGACGCTCCTCATTCAGTCACCATGACGACAGCCCGGACCGACGGACGAATTGTCATCACCGTAGCAGGTCAGAGCATCGTACCTAAGACGGTGCAATATGATCTAACGGTTACTGGCGCGTCGGCAACACACCACCGGGGACGCACTCGAGTGCACGATGATCGTCGCGTTCTTTCACAGGTTAGCGTCATGGCCACGACGGCTGGCTGCGCGACTCTAACCGTCATTGAAGGCGATCACGATAGCTATCAGGATCAAATATGTTTTTGACGTTCAAGGAGCCTATTATCGTCATTCAGTAGTCAGTCATATGAAAAACCTGGTTTCGGATCAGCACTGTGCGACTGACAGGTGTTTTACGTCGCAACCCCGCCGGCGCTCCCCTCGCTATAGCAACTAAGTCCGTGCTTTCGAGGACACCCAAAACGGTTGGGCTACTATAGCCACTGCCCTATAAATCCGCGGGCCGGCGAGGCTTACCAGCCCACCATTGCAGCGTACCCTTAGTGCTTGTACTTCCAGGGTAAGCCAAAGAACATGTCTCTTTTGGGAGAGGGACCCTGGTTGCACAGCGCAAGATCGAAGCGTCATTCAGGGTATACCCGTTTACGACAGCTGCTTCCACGCGGCATGGCCCTCCCAAACGATGGCTATCCCATACAATCGTTTCGCCGAGGGTGTGCGTTCACCTATCGCAAAGCCATCATCAACGTAGTGGCGTGGGCGCTTGCGTCGTCATCATCAGCGGCTTGC
>Ga0308164_10002875_pt1 | contig 16411 bp, 11 predicted proteins | sample PhyTR2_FD_201031 | JGI IMG/M metagenome (GOLD analysis project Ga0308164, IMG submission 201031) | Phyllosphere microbial communities from UC Gill Tract Community Farm, Albany, California, United States - DLSLT.R2 | ecosystem: Host-associated > Plants > Phyllosphere > Unclassified | place: USA... | reverse complement strand
GGAAGGTCACCATGGCCTTCTTCGAATCGAGCATGCCTTCGTCCATGTTGATGTCGATCACCTGGGCGCCGGCTTCCACCTGCTGCAGGGCGACTTCCAGGGCTTCGGTGTAGTTGTCCTCACGGATCAGCCGGGCGAACTTGGCAGAACCGGTGATGTTGGTGCGTTCGCCGACGTTGACGAACAGCGAGTTGCGATCGATGGTGAACGGCTCCAGCCCCGACAGGCGGCAGGCCTTGGGAATGTCCGGGATTACGCGCGGCGCATAACCGGCCACGGCCTTGGCGATGGCTTCGATATGGCCCGGCGTGGTGCCGCAGCAACCGCCGACGATATTGAGAAAGCCGCTCTGGGCGAATTCTTCGATGACCTTGGCGGTCTGCGCCGGCAACTCGTCGTACTCGCCGAATTCGTTGGGCAGGCCGGCGTTGGGGTGCGCGGACACATGGGTGTTGGCCTTGTTGGACAACTCTTCCAGGTACGGGCGCAGTTCGCTGGCCCCGAGGGCGCAGTTCAGGCCCACGGAAATCGGCTTGGCGTGGGCTACCGAGTTCCAGAACGCTTCGGTGGTCTGGCCCGACAGGGTCCGGCCGGAAGCGTCGGTGATGGTGCCGGAGATCATGATCGGCAGCTCAAGGCCCAGTTCCTCGAACACCCCTTGCACGGCGAAGATCGCGGCTTTGGCGTTGAGGGTGTCGAAGATGGTTTCGATCAGGATCAGGTCGGCGCCCCCTTCGATCAGGCCCTTGGTGGCCTCGGTGTAGTTCTCCACCAGTTCATCGAAGGTTACGTTGCGGTAGCCGGGGTTGTTCACGTCGGGCGACAGCGAGCACGTGCGGCTGGTCGGGCCCAGTACACCGGCGACGAAACGCGGCTTGTCCGGGTTCTCGGCGGTCTTGGCATCGGCAATCTTGCGCGCCAGGCGTGCGCCTTCGACGTTCAGCTCATAGGCCAGTTCTTCCATGCCGTAGTCGGCCATGGAAATCCGCGTGGCATTGAAGGTGTTGGTTTCGAGGATGTCGGCGCCGGCATCCAGATAAGCCTTTTCGATCCCGCCGATCACGTCGGGGCGGGTGATCACCAGCAGGTCGTTGTTGCCCTTGACGTCGCTGGGCCAGTCGGCAAAGCGTTTGCCACGGTAGTCGTGTTCTTCCAGTTTATAGCTCTGGATCATCGTGCCCATGCCGCCGTCGAGGATCAGGATACGTTCCTTGAGGGCGTGGTGAAGAGCTTGCAGACGAGCGCTACGATCGGACATGGGACTACTCTGGTCAGGCATTACGGAGGGCGTGGATCATAGCAAACCTGTGCGGATTTGGAGCATGCCTGGGTTTTGCATGAATATCGTTCATGTTGCCGCCAGGCATGGCCCGGTAGAATCACCGGCAATTTTTCAGCGTACCCCTTGAATCGGGACCGATCCATGTTACTTCGTTCACTCGTCTGCGCCGCATTGGCCTTGCTCGCCAGCACCGTCCACGCCCAGAGTCCCGTTCCGGCAATCTCCTACACCCGCGATATCCAACCGATTTTCACCGAGAAGTGCGTGGCCTGCCATGCGTGCTACGACTCCGCCTGCCAGTTGAACCTGGGCAGTGGCGAAGGTGCGGCGCGGGGCGCGAGCAAAGTACCGGTCTACGATGGCGAACGCAGCCAGGCAACTAAGCCGACCCGTTTGTTCTATGACGCCTTCGGCAAGGCCGCCTGGCAGCGCGAAGGGTTCAGTTCGGTGCTCGATGCCCAGGGCAGTCAGGCTGCCTTGATGGCGCGCATGCTGGAGCTGGGACATCGTCGTACGCCCTTGCAGCCTAATGGCAAGCTGCCCGACGACATTGTGCTGGGCCTCAATCGTGAAAACATGTGCCCCTTGCCGGGGGAGTTCGACGCCTATGCCGGCGCCCATCCCAATGAAGGCATGCCGCTGGCGGTCACCGGGCTGACCGACCAGCAATACCAGACACTGCAACGCTGGCTGGCCTCCGGGGCGCCCATCGACGAGCAAGGCGTGGCACCCAGTGCCCGCGAAGCGGCGCAGGTGCTGCAATGGGAAAATCTGCTCAACGCCCCCGGCGCCCGCGAAAGCCTGGTGGCGCGCTGGCTGTTCGAGCACCTGTTTATCGCCCATCTGTACTTCGAGGGCGGTGAGCCGGGGCATTTCTTTCAGTGGGTGCGCTCGCGCACGCCCAGCGGCCAACCGATTGACCTGATCAACACCCGTCGCCCCAACGACGACCCGGGCACGCGGATTTACTACCGTCTGTGGCCGATCCAGGGCGTGATCGTGCATAAAACCCACATCACCTATCCGCTCAGCGCGCAGAAAATGGCGCGGATCAAAGCCTTGTTTTATGGCAGCGACTGGCAGGTCAGCGCGTTACCGGGCTACGGCCCAGGGCGGCGTGCCAACCCGTTCGAGACCTTTGAGGCGATCCCGGCCCAGGCGCGCTATCAGTTCATGTTGGATAACGCCGAATACTTCGTGCGTACCTTTATTCGCGGGCCGGTGTGCCGTGGGCAGATCGCCACGGACGTGATCCGCGATAACTTCTGGGCTTTGTTCCAGGCCCCGGACCATGACCTGTACATCACCGATGCGCGCTATCGCGGCCAAGCCACACCGTTGCTGGCGATGCCGGGGCAGAACGATGACGTGGGCAGCGTGCTTAGCCTGTGGCTCAAATACCGCGACAAACGCAACCAGTACGAAGCCCTGCGCCGCGACAACTACGCAGACCTGCCGGCGCCCAGTTGGTCGACCCTGTGGGCCGGCAATGACAACGCGCTGTTGAGCATCTTCCGGCACTTCGACAGTGCGTCGGTCAATAAGGGCCTGATCGGCGAGGTGCCGCAGACGATGTGGCTGTTCGATTACCCGTTGCTGGAGCGCACCTATTACCAGTTGGTGGTCAATTTCGATGTGTTCGGCAACGTCTCGCACCAAGCCCAGACTCGCCTGTATTTCGACCTGATCCGCAATGGCGCCGAGCAGAACTTCCTGCGCTTGATGCCGGCGGACTCACGCGAGGACTACCTCGACGACTGGTACCAGAACAGCGGCAAGCTCAAGCTTTGGCTGGACTACGAAGCCATCGACGATGATAAGCCCACTGGCCTGCACCTGGATAAGAAGGACCCGAAACGCGATTTCGCCCAGCAGTTGCTCGCCCGCTACGGCGACTTGAACGTCAGCCCTGACCCGATCAATCGTTGTACCGGCGCGTACTGCTCGCGTGAGGGCATCGATCCGGTGCTGCAGGACGTCGACCAGGCCCTGAGCCGCCTTGCATCGCGCCCGGCGGCTGGGCTCAAAGTGATCAATCAATTGCCCGAAGCCACGATGCTGCGCGTGGAAACCCCAAGCGGCAAACGTGAGGTCTACAGCCTGTTGCGCAACCGTGCCCACAGTAACGTAGCGTTCCTGCTAGGGGAGGCGTACCGCTACCAGCCGGGGCTGGACACGCTGACGGTCTACCCTGGGGTGATGAGCAGCTACCCGAACTTTATGTTCAATATTCCCGCCGGGGACGTGCCGGAGTTCGTCTCCCGCATGGAGCAGGCCCAGGACGCCGAGAGCTTTGAGAAGATCGTCGATCGCTGGGGCGTGCGTCGCAGCCATCCGCAGTTCTGGGCGTATTTTCACGACCTGTCGCGCTACCTCCACGAGACCACTCCACTGGAAGAGGGCGTGCTGGACATGAATCGTTATCAAAACCTCTGACCTACGTGACCGGCTTTTCCGACAAAAATACTGGGACTTTGTAACTCTGTAATGATTTGGCGTAAACTGCCGGCAAGCCTGTGAGGAGTTTCCATGACTGCCATAACCATTACCGACGCCGCCCACGATTACCTGGCCGACCTGCTGTCCAAGCAGAACACCCCAGGCATCGGCATCCGCGTCTTTATCACCCAGCCCGGCACCCAATACGCCGAGACTTGCATTGCCTACTGCAAGCCCGGTGAAGAGAAACCTGAAGACACTGCCCTGGGGCTGAAAAGCTTCACCGCATACATCGATAGCTTCAGCGAAGCGTTTCTCGACGACGCGGTGGTGGACTACGCCACCGACCGTATGGGCGGCCAGTTGACCATCAAGGCGCCGAACGCCAAGGTGCCGAACGTCAACGCCGACAGCCCGGTGAACGAGCGCATCAACTACTACTTGCAAACCGAGATCAACCCAGGACTGGCCAGCCACGGCGGTCAGGTGAGCCTGATCGACGTGGTCGAAGATGGCATCGCTGTGTTGAAGTTCGGCGGCGGCTGCCAAGGCTGCGGCCAGGCCGACGTAACCTTGAAGGAAGGCATCGAGCGCACCTTGCTGGAGCGTATCCCGGAGCTCAAGGGTGTGCGTGACGTGACCGACCATACGCAGAAAGAAAACGCCTACTACTGAGTAAGGCGTTCGCTGCGAACAAAAAAACGGCGCCCCGTGAGCGCCGTTTTTTTTGGTTTAAATTCAGTTGGTTGAGATATTTATCTCATAAATCAGATTAAGTGATGAAAAGGCTTGCCTAAGATTGTAGTGAGTCAGCGTGGCCTTCAACTACTGGAAGTCCCTATCGGGGGCAAGCCCCCTCCCACAGTAGACCGCGTTCACTGGACGCTGCGAGGTTGCTTCATGTGGGAGGGGGCTTGCCCCCGATAGCGCCGGATCAGCAACTAAGCCGTCAACTGATACGCCTCTATAAAAATAAACTAAATCAAAAGCTTATATCTAATTGATAAAGTTATTTATAAAGTTCGATAAAGGTGCGCATGCCCCGCCCGATACAACGAGGATTCACTGAAACCGTCACTTGCCAACACCCGACCCACTAAAATCAACGCCGTGCGCCGAAACCCTTTGGCGACGACTTTCTCGGCAATATCCCCCAGCGTCCCTGTCACCCAATCCTGATCCGGCCAGGTTGCGCGATGCACCACGGCGACCGGGCAATCCGCACCGTAGTGTGGGAGCAGTTCGGCGACGATCTTTTCCAGATGGTTGACCCCCAGGTGAATTGCCATGGTGGTGCCATGTCGAGCCAGGCTGGTGAAGTCTTCGCCGGCGGGCATGGAGGTCTTGTCGGCGTAGCGCGTCAGGATCACGCTCTGGGCGATGTCCGGCAGGGTCAGTTCGGTTTCCAGCAAGGCCGCGCAAGCGGCCACGGCGGTGACGCCGGGGATGATCTGGAATGGGATGCCCAACGCACGCAAGCAGCGAATCTGCTCGCCAATGGCGCCATACAGGCTCGGGTCGCCTGAGTGGACTCGCGCCACATCGAAGCCATTGGCGTGGGCGGTCTGGATCAACTCAATGATCTGCTCCAGGTGCAGCTCAGCGCTGTTGACCACCTGTGAGGCCTGATGGCCCTCCAGCACCGCCGCCGGCACCAGTGACCCCGCGTAGATAATCACCGGGCAACTGCGGATCAACCGCTGGCCTTTGACAGTGATCAATTCCGGGTCGCCGGGGCCAGCGCCGATAAAGTAGACGGTCATGGAGCGTTCCTGTGAAAAAACGGACGAGCATGAAGATTGTTCATGATCGGGGAGGGCGATTATCGGGTTTTTAACCCGTGCAGGCCAACGCCACCGTGGCATGGGCGTTTTTGCGGCGGGTGATCAGCAGTCTTGCAGGGGCTGCGTCGAGCTGTTCGGCCGCTGCCAGCGCGGCGCTTTCGGCAATGCCGTAACAGCCGGTGTGGGCAAAAGCCACGGCAGATTTGTGGCTCAGCCGACCTTCATATGCCGCCAGGTGCTGGGCGTTAAAGCAGCACAAGGGCAGGTCCAAGGCTGTGGCCAACGCCAGCAGCCCTGGTTCAGCGTGTTTCAGATCGATACTCGCCAGTGCAGTGAGCTGCCGGCGCTCGACGCCTGCTTCGGCCAATGCCTCATCCAGCAGCGCCAACAGGCTGTGAACCTCACAACCTCGCTGGCAGCCCAGACCGGCGACGAGGCTCATGCCGCGTAATGACTGTCGCGGTTACGCCGGAACAACCACGCGCTGATCAGGCCCAACGCCAGCCAGAACGCCATGTTGGTCAGCTGCGAAGCGATTTTGAACTGCGCTTCCAGCGCCTCCGGCGCCAGCATCGAATGCACTGCCGGCTGTGGCGCACCAATCACATGGGGCACTACAAGGATGGCCACGCCCAGGACTTTGAGCAGCGCATTGCGACCGAACACCAGCAGGGCGATACCGGCCGCGGTGGACGCGGCGGTGCCGATCCACCAGGTCTGACGCAGCGCCAGGTCAGCCGCTGCGGTGCCCGGCAGTTCCGGCGGCAGGCCCAGGGTGGGTGCCAGCACGAAAGTCGCATAACCGGCCAAGCCCCACAGCAGGCCCTGAGCCGTGCGGGTCGGGGCGCGCAGGGTGTAGAGACCGGCCAGCATCAAGGCAAAACCGACGGCCACCACCAGATTGCCGGCAGTAGTCGACAGCACGCGCTGCCAGCCATCTTCCGGCTCCCAAGCTTCTGCGTCGTGGGTGTGCGCGGCGGTGCCGGTGGCGTGTTCATGGGCTGCCGGTGCCTGCTCGAAGGTCTCGGCCTGCAAAATCAGCGGTGCCACCCAGAAGCTTTGCAGCAGGGTCAGCAGCAGGGCGGCCAGCAGGCCGGTGAATCCTGCGGTTTGCGCAATACGCTTAATCATCTCGGCAGGTCTCAGTGGCACGGGAACGCGGCGCTGTGGCGGGTATCGTGGGCGGCGTTATGCACCGCCTCGATGTGGGAAAAGCCGGCGAAGTACACCAGGCACGCGCCGAGGATCGACGCACCGATGGCGGCGGTCAGGCGTTGGCTCAGGGTAGTGGTGCCGCTGGTGGCGGGCGAAGTGCTGCTGATGATCGACATGGCGCGTCCCTTTCAGGTGTCTGGGGTGGGGACGTGCGCATAAAAACCCCGCGAGCCGGACCCGCAGGGTTTGAACAGCGCCCGCCCACCGCGGGTTTGTTATCTGATTTTTTCGGGCCGGTCTCCGGGCTTGCGAGGGGGCTCTGCCAAGAACCCTTAAAGCGTCGCCTTCCCATGCTCAAGCACAGTGGCCGTGACGCTTCGCTCGCTTACCGTTGCGGGGGCAGCACCGGACTGACCATCGCAAGATGGCGCACCGGTTTCCCGTTTCACCCTGTGAAGGGCACCCGAAACAAGGCCTGTAGGAAAGCATGCAGAGCAGCGGTAGTCAAATTCACCATCCCCCTGTAGCCTTGCACCTTCGAGGTTCTTCGGCCCAGGTCGAAGCTAAGAAGGGAACGCGGTCCAAGCCGCGGCTGCCCCCGCAACTGTGAAGGGTTCAGTTGACTGCCACGCCACTGCCATCAGGCGGGAAGGCGCAGTCAGCGCCGGTCTTGCGACCCGAACGCCCCAAGCCAGGAGACCTGCCTCGTCACCGATTTTTTAATTCAACCGGGCGGGGTGATCCGGTGACGAAATCCGCTGCTGCGCGCCTGCGCAGGGCCTATCGTCCCGTATGCCCGCCCCCAAGGGCATCCGATGAAAACACTGGCCAAACTTCCCGTCACCATCGTTACCGGCTTCCTCGGTTCGGGCAAAACCACCTTGTTGCGCCACATGCTCGACAACGCGCAGGGCCGCCGCATTGCGGTCATCGTCAATGAGTTCGGCGAGTTGGGCATCGACGGTGAGATCCTCAAGCAGTGCTCCATCGGTTGCACCGAAGAAGAGGCCAACGGCCGCGTGTACGAACTGGCCAACGGCTGCCTGTGCTGCACGGTGCAAGAAGAGTTTTTCCCGGTGATGCGCGAATTGGTCGCCCGTCGTGGTGACCTCGACCATATCCTCATCGAAACCTCCGGCCTGGCCCTGCCAAAACCGTTGGTACAAGCCTTTCAATGGCCAGAAATCCGCAGCGCCTGCACGGTTGACGCGGTGATCACCGTGGTCGACAGCCCGGCCGTGGGTGCTGGCACCTTCGCCGCATTCCCGGACCAGGTCGATGCCCAGCGCAAACTCGACCCGAACCTGGACCACGAATCGCCACTGCATGAGCTGTTCGCTGACCAGTTGGCCAGCGCCGACCTGGTGATCCTCAACAAGACCGACCTGATCAGCGCCGAAGACCTGGCCCGCGTGCGCCTGGAAGTCGCCGAAGAACTGCCACCCGCGGTGAAGATCGTCGAAGCCAGCAGCGGTCGCTTGCCGTTGGACGTGCTGATCGGCGTGGGTGCCGGCTCCGAAGAACATATCGACGGCCGCCACAGCCATCACGATCATCACCACGAGGGTGAAGACGACCACGACCACGACCACGATGCGTTTGACTCGATCTCCATCGACCTGCCACAAGCTGACGAAGCGCTGCTGCTCGAGGCCCTGACGCAACTGGTAGTGCAACACGGCATCCTGCGCGTCAAAGGTTTCGCTGCTATCCCGAACAAGCCGATGCGCCTGCTGATCCAGGGCGTGGGCACGCGTTTCGACAAGCATTTCGACCGTGCCTGGGGCGCCGACGAAGCGCGCGTCACGCGCTTGGTGCTGATCGGCCAGGAGCTCGATGCGGCGGGCCTTGAAGCGCAATTGCGCGCCGCGCTCAGCGTCTAACCCATGCACCTGCTCAGGACCCAGCCCGGTGGTTTCGTCTCGGACGACAACATTGCCGACCTCGGCCAGACCCCCGCTGAACTGGTGATCCTGTGCAGCGGTGATTCGAGCCTGGCGCTGCTGGCCGAAGCGGCCCAGCAGCTGCCCGACGACTACCCCAGTTTTCGCCTGGCCAACCCGATGCAGGTGCAGAACCATGCCTCCGTCGACCTGTACGTCGATGAAGTGCTGCGCCACGCCAAGGTCATCCTGATCTCGCTGCATGGCGGCATCGGTTATTGGCGCTACGGCATCGAGCGCCTGGTGGAACTGGCCGAGCGCGGCGTGCAGTTGATTCTGGTGCCGGGGGATGACCGACCGGACCCGGAGCTCAGTGGCCTGAGCACCGTTGGCGTACAAGCGCGTGATCGCCTCTGGCACTTCCTGCGCCAGGGCGGCCTGGCGAATGCGCTGAATTTCTATCGCTGCCTGGCCAGTGGTTACCTGGGCCGGGACTACGCCTGGGAAGCGCCACAAACCCTGCCGCGCACGGCGATTTATCACCCGCATCACGCCAGTGCATGCCTGCATGATTGGCAGGCCGACTGGAACGCGGACTGGCCGGTGGCGGCGGTGCTGTTCTATCGCTCCCATTTGCAGGCGGCCAATACCGGGTTTATCGACGTGTTCTGCCAGCGCTTGCAGGCTGCGGGCCTGAACCCGTTGCCCATGGCGGTGGCCAGTTTGAAAGAGCCCGGCTGCCTGGCGGTGGTCGAGGACTTGCTGGATGAGGTAGGCGCGGCGGTGATCCTCAACACCACAGGCTTTGCCCAATCCAGCCCCGAAGCGCCGCATTTACGCCCGTTTCGCCGTAATATCCCGGTGATCCAGGCCATTTGCGCCCAAGACAACCAGCCCGGCTGGGAGGCCAGCGAGCAGGGCCTCGGCCCACGTGACCTGGCGATGCATATCGCCTTGCCCGAACTGGACGGGCGCATCATCAGCCGGCCGATCAGTTTCAAGGACCTGGCCTGGCGCAGTGAGCGCAGCCAGTCGGACGTGGTCTGCTACCGCGCCGCGCCCGAGCGCATGGATTTTGTCGCGCAGCTGGCGCGGCGTTGGGTCGAGTTGGCGCGAGTGCCCGCTGCGGACAAGCGCATTGCGCTGATCCTTGCCAACTACCCAACCCGCGACGGCCGTATCGGCAACGGCGTTGGCCTGGACACGCCCGCGGCGGCGCTGAATATCCTGCGGGCCTTGCAGGCCGAAGGCTATCCGCTGCCGGACAGCTTGCCCGAGAGCGGCACGGCGCTGATCCACGCTTTACTCGGTGGCGTCACCAACGACCTGGACGGTCTCGACCTGCGCCCGTGCCATCAAAGCCTGGCGCTGGAGGACTACGAGGCGATGTTCAAGCGCTTGCCCGAGGCCAACCGCCAGGCCGTGCTGGAGCGCTGGGGCGCGCCGCACAACGACCCGATGTTCCGCGACGGTCGCCTGATGATCGCCGGCCTGCGCCTGGGCCTGACCTTTGTCGGCATCCAGCCGGCACGCGGTTATCAGGTGGATGCCAGCGCGGTGTACCACGACCCAGACCTGGTTCCGCCCCATGCTTACCTGGCGTTTTACTTCTGGTTGCGCCACACCTACGGTGCCCATGGCGTGATCCATGTGGGCAAGCACGGCAATCTGGAATGGTTGCCGGGCAAGGGCGTGGGGCTGTCGGAAAACTGCTGGCCCGACGCGCTGCTGGGGCCGCTGCCGAACATCTACCCGTTTATCGTCAACGACCCGGGCGAGGGCGCCCAAGCCAAGCGGCGCACCCAGGCAGTGATCATCGACCACCTGATGCCACCGCTGACCCGTGCCGAAACCTATGGCCCGCTGCGTGATCTGGAGCTGCTCGCGGACGAATATTACGAAGCGCAGCTGCTGGATCCGCGCCGCGCCCTGGAGCTGCAGAAAGACATTCTCAAACTGGTGCGTGAAACCCGCATCGACCAGGAACTCGAGCTGCAAAGCGATACAGAGGCGGCGGTGTGGCTGCCGCGCCTGGACACCTACCTGTGCGACTTGAAGGAGTCGCAGATTCGCGACGGCCTGCATATCTTCGGCGAGTCGCCGGAGGGGCGCTTGCGTATCGATACCTTGCTGGCCTTGCTGCGCATCCCGCGTGGCGACGGCCGTGGCCCGCAGTCGAGTTTACTGCGGGTGCTGGCCAAGGCGTTCGAGCTGGGCTTCGACCCGCTGGACTGCGCCCTGGCCGAACCCTGGACCGGGCGCCGGCCGCTGGTGTTGCAGACGATCGACGGGCAGTTGTGGCGCACCGCCGGCGATACCCGCGAGCGCCTCGAACTGTACGCGGCGCGCTTGATCGAGCAGGCGCTGGAAGGGCCGCTTGAACAGTTGGAAGCGCCTGGCTGGGAGGATGTGAAGGCGGTCATCGAAAGCCTGCGTATCGTGGTTGCGCCACGCCTGGACGCCTGCGGCCCGGCGGAAATGCGTGGGTTGCTGGACGCCTTGAACGGCCGTTTCGTGCCCGCGGGCCCCAGTGGTGCGCCGAGTCGCGGGCGCCTGGATGTGCTGCCGACCGGGCGCAACTTTTTCACCGTCGACGTACGCAACCTGCCCACCACCACCGCCTGGCGCATCGGCTTCCAGTCGGCCAACCTGATTCTCGAGCGGCACCTGCAGGACCATGGCGACCACCTGCGCCAGCTCGGTCTGTCGGTATGGGGCACTGCCACCATGCGCACCGGCGGTGATGATATCGCCCAGGCCATGGCACTGATGGGCGTGCGCCCGGTGTGGGCGACGGGCAGCCAGCGCGTGGATGACTTTGAAATCCTGCCGATCAGCCTGCTGGATCGTCCGCGCGTTGACGTGACGCTGCGGGTGTCCGGCTTTTTCCGTGATGCCTTCGCCAACCTGATCCGGCTGTTCGATGCGGCGGTGCAGGCTGTCGCCGCGCTGGACGAGCCGGACGATATGAACCCGCTGGCCGCCAAGGTGCGCAGCGAGCGCGAAGCGTTGCGCAACTCCGGCCTGGACGAAGAGGCCGCTGCTAAACAGGCCGGCTGGCGCATCTTTGGTGCCAAGCCCGGCGCCTATGGTGCGGGGGTGCAGGGTGCGGTCGACGGGCGCCTGTGGCAAAGCCGCGAAGACCTCGCCGAGGTCTACCTGAACTGGGGCGGCTATGCCTATGGCGGCTCCGACGAAGGCACTGCCGCCCGCGCGCAATTCGCCCAGCGCTTGAGCCAGGTGCAGGCAGTGTTGCAGAACCAGGACAACCGCGAGCACGACCTGCTCGATTCCAATGATTACTACCAGTTCCAGGGCGGCATGCTCGCCGCTGTGGAAACCCTGAGCGGCGACAAGGCTGCCAGCTATCATGGCGACCATAGCCAGCCGGACCTGCCGAAGATCCGTACCCTGAAGGAAGAGCTGAACCGGGTGATCCGTTCCCGCGCCGCCAACCCCAAGTGGATTGAGGGCGTGAAGCGCCATGGCTATAAAGGTGCGTTCGAGATGGCGGCGACCGTGGACAATCTGTTCGCCTTCGATGCCACCACCGCACTGATTGACGATCACCAATACGCGCTGTTGGCCGACGCCTATCTGCTCGACCCTGACACGCGGGCCTTCGTGCAACAACACAACCCCGATGCGCTGCGCGACATGACCGAACGCATGCTCGAAGCCCAGCAGCGTGGCATGTGGCAGGAGCCCGGAGCGTACCGCGAAGCGTTGGAAAACCTGTTGCTGGATATAGAAGAAGACAGCTGATGACTGATACCCCCCATTTCCCGCTGTCCGCCGTGGTCGGCGCCGACGACCTGAAACTGGCGCTGTGCCTGACCGCCATCGACCCAAAGATCGGCGGTGTGCTGATTGAAGGCCCGCGTGGCATGGCCAAGTCGACCTTGGCGCGTGGCTTGGCGGACCTGCTGGCCAGTGGTCAATTCGTGACCTTGCCGTTGGGTGCCACCGAAGAGCGCCTGGTCGGCACGCTGGACCTGGACGCCGCATTGGGTGAAGGCCGCGCGCAATTCTCGCCCGGCGTATTGGCCAAGGCTGACGGCGGCGTGCTGTACGTCGACGAAGTCAACCTGCTGCCCGATCACCTGGTGGACCTGCTGCTGGACGTGGCTGCCAGCGGCACCAACCTGATCGAGCGCGACGGCATTTCCCATCGGCATTCGGCGCGCTTTGTGCTGATCGGCACCATGAACCCGGAGGAGGGCGAGTTGCGTCCGCAACTGCTCGATCGCTTTGGTTTCAACGTGGCGCTGAGCGGGCAGACCCTGCCGGCCGAGCGTGGGCAGATCATCCGTCGCCGCCTGGATTTCGACAGCGACCCCGTCGAGTTCTGCGCGCAATGGGCCGAGCAGCAGGCTGCATTGCGTGAACGCTGCACCCAGGCGCGGGCGCGGCTCGACGGTATCGAACTGGATGACCAGGCGCTCGCCCAGATCACCGAGCGCTGCTTTGGCGCCGGTGTCGATGGCCTGCGCGCGGACTTGGTTTGGCTGCGGGGCGCCAGGGCCCATGCCGCTTGGCGGGGGGCCAGCGCCATTGCCGAGGAAGATATCGAAGCGGTGGCCGAATTTGCCCTGCGTCATCGCCGTCAGGAGCAAGCACCGCCCGCCAGCCCGCCGAGCGAAGGGCAGTCGCCTAAACCCTCCGACACATCGCCCGGCCAGGGCCAGTGGGGCGATATGCCCGCTCCAGCCTTGCCCACGGGCGCACGCCGGGACGTGCCCACCTGGCCAAAAAAGCCCTAGGCATCCGCCCCCGGCCTGACACGGGGGCGGATGCCCGCCCCAGGCCGGGGCGACTGGACCACGGCAGGCACGGCAGGGCGCGCAGCGCGAAGCAGGGCACGGTCAACTGGACGGGCACCTTGCTGGGTGGCCGGCCACAGTCGCTCGAAGACTTGCGCTACCACCTGCGCAGTCGTACGGCCCATGAACTGTGGCTGGTGATTGTTGATGCATCGGCGTCCACTCGACGGCATCGAGCGCTCACCGACGCCAAGGGCCTGTTGGGCCAGGTGTTTGATGATGCCTATCGGCAACGGGCGCGCATGGCCTTGCTGACCGCCAGCGGGCAATCGCCCAAGTGGCAGGTGCAGGGGCTCAAGGCCTCGAAAAGCCTGGCGAGCTGGCTGGAGCAGCTGGGCGCGGGCGGTGGCACGCCCTTGCTGGCGGCGCTGACCGAGGCCGGGCATTGGCTGGTGGCGCGGCGCAAGCGTTATCCGGCTGAGCAGCAGCGGCTGCTGGTGATTACCGACGGGCGACTCAAGGCTATTAGCGGTCTGCCGCTGCTGGCGTGTCCGGGGTTGCTGGTGGATATCGAGCGCGGGCCGATCCGGTTGGGGCGGGCTCGGGAATTGGCGGCGGGGTTGCAGCTGGATTATCGCCATATCGATAAGTTGTAGCGCCTGGGCGGTCGTTTTCGCAGGCAAGCCCGCTTTCACATTTGATAGGTGACGCAGGCAAAATGTGGGCGCTGGCTTGCCTGCGATGAGGCCTTCATACGCCGCCAGGCTCTCAGCCAGCGCCTGGTACATTCGGCCAGAGATCGGCCACCAGAAACAACCGCTCAGCTTCCTCCCAATCCTCGCCCACCGGCACCAACCGCACCAGCAACTGCGCTGGTGCCATCGGATCCAGCTCGGCCAGCCAGCCCTGCATCCGCGCTTCCTCCCACACTTCGTCTGCCGCGTAGTGCGCCGGTGCCAGCCACGCATGCCGGGGCAGGGGCTGCCAGCGACCGGGCGCGCTGGCGTTGACGAATCCCTGCCAATCACGCTGATGCAGCCAGCGCCCACGCAAATGCTGCGGATGGGCGCCAATGGGCGCCTGGGCTTGGCCGGGCCAGGGATACAGCAGATAGCCACCCAGCCACAAGTGCGCATCGAAGTGCTGGATATCCAGCGCCGCCAGCGCTTCACGGCTCTCAGCCCGCGCGGATATCGGCAGTTGATGCTGGGCCAGGTGGGCCAGCTTGCGGTCCAGCCGGTCATGGCAGCCCGGCCCCAGCCATTGCGCCGTGTCCTGGCCGTCACCGTCCTGCGGCCCTAGATAAAGTTTGATCGCCAACTCCAGGTGATGCACGCCATCGCGGTCGCGCAGGAGCATGTCGAGCTCGCCAAGGGTATGCCCTGCGCGGCGGATTGGCAGGTTGGCCGCCAGCAGTTCCACGCCCGGCGCGTGCTGCACCGCGAACTGCCACAAGCGTTCGTAATACAGGCCCAGGCGCCGGGTGCGGGACAGGCTCAGCCATTGCTGCAAGGGGCTGCTGTCCTGGTCGAGTTGGCGCAGCCAGCGTTCCAGCCGATGCGGTGCCTGCACCCACTCGCTGCCAGCCAGCGGGTGACGCTGTGGCCACGGCGTCTGCGCGAGCATCGGCGGGGCGAGCATCACCCACGCCAGGTCGCGCACTTCGGGGTGGCGCAGATGGCGGGGCAGGTTGTGCAGATCCGGGAACACAGTCATGGTCCGAGCATAGCCTTTTCAGTGTCGCGCATGTGGATGAGAACCCTTGTCATCAAGTCTTCACGGCGACAAAGGATTTTGCCTGGGACGGCCTTTCGCCCATAATCGTTCTTTTTTGCCACACCCCAAATCCCGCAGGAGCCCCATGGAGCAATTTCGCAATATCGGCATTATCGGTCGCCTGGGCAGTACCCAGGTGCTGGACACCGTCCGCCGGCTGAAAAAGTTCCTGCTGGAACGCCACCTGCATGTGATCCTCGAAGACACCATCGCTGAAATCCTGCCGGGCCACGGCCTGCAAACGTCGTCGCGCAAGATGCTCGGCGAAGTCTGCGACATGGTTATCGTGGTCGGCGGCGACGGCAGCCTGCTCGGCGCCGCGCGCGCACTGGCGCGGCATAACGTGCCGGTGCTGGGGATCAACCGGGGCAGCCTGGGTTTCCTCACCGATATCCGCCCGGATGAGCTGGAAGTCGAAGTGGCCAAGGTGCTCGACGGCCATTACCTGGTGGAAAACCGCTTCCTGCTGCAAGCCGAAGTGCGCCGCCATGGCGAAGCCATTGGCCAGGGCGACGCCCTCAATGACGTGGTGCTGCACCCTGGCAAGTCCACGCGGATGATCGAGTTCGAGCTGTATATAGACGGCCAGTTCGTGTGCAGCCAGAAGGCCGACGGCCTGATCGTCGCCACGCCCACCGGCTCCACGGCCTATGCGCTGTCGGCGGGAGGCCCGATCATGCATCCCAAGCTGGATGCCATTGTGATCGTGCCGATGTATCCCCATATGTTGTCGAGCAGGCCCATCGTGGTCGACGGCAACAGCGAGCTGAAAATCGTGGTGTCCAAAGACATGCAGATCTACCCACAGGTGTCCTGTGACGGTCAGAACCATTTCACCTGCGCCCCCGGTGACACCATCACCGTGAGCAAGAAGGCACAGAAGTTGCGGTTGATCCACCCGCTGGACCACAACTACTACGAAGTGTGCCGCACCAAGCTGGGCTGGGGCAGCCGGTGACGTGCACGGTTGCGCCCATACCCTTGAGCACTTGCTCGACCTGTTGGGCTACCACAAGCAGGGCGGCACCTGGCGTCATCCGTCGCGCATGGCGGTGTTTCTCGGCGATATCATCGACCGTGGCCCGCGTATCCGCGAGGCGTTGCATATCGTCCACGACATGGCCGAGGCCGGCCAGGCGCTGTGCATCATGGGCAACCACGAGTTCAATGCCCTGGGCTGGACCACACCGGCACCGCCGGGCAGTGGCAAGCAGTTTGTGCGCGAGCACAACCCACGGCATGCGCGGTTGATCCACGAAACCCTGACCCAGTTCGAACACCACCCGGCCGATTGGCACGACTTCCTCGGCTGGTTCTATGACATGCCGC
>Ga0308164_10002872_pt1 | contig 16421 bp, 20 predicted proteins | sample PhyTR2_FD_201031 | JGI IMG/M metagenome (GOLD analysis project Ga0308164, IMG submission 201031) | Phyllosphere microbial communities from UC Gill Tract Community Farm, Albany, California, United States - DLSLT.R2 | ecosystem: Host-associated > Plants > Phyllosphere > Unclassified | place: USA... | reverse complement strand
CCAGGCTTAAGTATACTTAAGTCACTCTCAACCAAAAAGTCAAGCTTATGAAAAACGAAACGCTGGGTGACCGCATCCGACTCCGACGTAAATCGCTGCAGTTAACGCAGAAGCAATTGGCGCAACATGTAAAAGTGTCCCATGTGGCGATTTCGCAATGGGAAAAAGAAGAGACGCTGCCGCGCGGTGAGAACCTGCTGCGGCTCGCCGAAGCGCTGGGCTGCGCACCGGCTTTTCTGATAGATGGGGATGGTCCTGTTTTCAGCGAAAGCGCCTGGAGTGGTTTGCACCAGATCCCACTGCTTGCACAGCGCGACGTGCCGCGATGGCTGAGCGAGGCCGGTTCCGTCCGGCATGAACTGCTGATGCACAACGACATGGCGCTTTCACAGCAGAGCTTTGCCTTCCGGGTGGAAGAACAGGCGATGACGCCCGCGATTCTGCGGAATGATGTGGTGATCATCGATCCCACGCAGTCACCTCAGCCCGGCGACTGCGTGCTGGCATTGCAGCAGCAGGTCGTGCTGCTACGCACCTGGCGTCAGCGCGGCAGTGAAAATGGCGTCATGCAGTTTGAACTGGCACCGGTCAATATCAACTTCCCTGAGCTGCAATCCAGCCGGGACAGCCTGAAGCTGATTGGTACGCTGGTGGAACTGCGACGCTACCGCCAGCCATAAAAAAACCCGCCGTGCGCGGGTTCACTTTTCATCGTACAACAGTGGCTGAGTTTATAACCGGACAGTTACAGGGCATCGGTCAGTTGATCTACTACCACTTTGCCCTGCAGATCGGTCTGCATAATGCGATAATTGACGGGCCATGAGCGGCGGGTACTGAGTTTATCGAACAGGGTTACGCCGCCTTTTTTAACTCCCTGGCTATTTACAATAATCCATTCGGTGACCTCTTCCTGACCACGATTTTTCAGGCTCAGCGAGCGTTGTTCGATTAACTGATCTTCAGCTTCAATCTTTAAATAGTCTCTTAACATAATTTCTATCTCCTGGTAACGCAGGACACTATATGCCTTTTGTTAATCCGTTCAATCGAATTTATTTATCGATGTGTTTATCGACGGGAATGTGACCTGCCGCAAGCGACATGACAGATTTGTCCATTACTGCATCAGGGATTCCCGGTTAGCATGAACCTGCTGTACACACCCAAACATCGAAAAATGACGTGTTCAGTATGAGAGAAACTCCGATTAGCCCGCCTCTGGCGGGCTTTTTTTTCTTCTTTAATCCACCGCGCATGCGGGATGTCAGTGCTGGTCTAAACTTAAGAGACTGGAATAAAAGGAGAGAGTTATGTTTAAACACAATACGAATGAAGAACGTAAGAAAGAAGGTGATGTCAGCAAAAGCCTGCCGGAAGCCGCGCCAAACGCTGGTAATGCATACGAGGAAGATGATCATCCCGCTACTGATGCGCCGAAAGATCATGGCGAAGTGCCGCGCAAAAACGATGACAGCCAGGATGACAAAAAAGATCCTTACAAAGCAAGCTGATGTGCGAGAGGCGCGCCCGCTGGGCGCGCTGGTCAGCGTTAAGATTTAATGAGATCGGCAAGCTGGTGCTGATTTTCAACCAGCCAGGCTGGAAAATGTTCGGATGTCACCGGCACTATCTCCATCCTTCGCGGACGGTTCCAGATATCAATATTGTTCTCAACGCAGCGCCGTATATGATCCGGATTGTTAAATTCGGGGCAGTTACGTTCGGTATGAGAAATCGAAGACATTTTTTCACTGATGCGCTCATCGCTCATTACCCAGGAAAAATGCCACCCTGCATTCTTAACGGTTTTTGTCCGGAAATTCAGCCACTTCCAGTGCCACCAGTTCTCGCGTATCGGTGTACCACGACGCTTAACATTGCGAAGCAATTCCGGTTGCCCCATAAAAAAGTCTCGCAGCGTTTTACAGGTCACCATTTTCGCCAGTGTGGCACAGCGCGGTGTGCCGTCGTCATTTAAAACCCGGACATTAAATTTAAAATTGAAATATTGCTGATGCAGCGTCGTGCAAAGATGTTGATGACTGAATGCTTTTATCGCCTCGGGTCGGGGAATTTCATCGACGTCTGACACAATAACAATATCATCATCCTGCGCGCCGGCCAGCCCCTGCATAATCTGATTACGTGCAGTGGCTTCATTTTCCCAGGGATCTGTCTCTCCCGCATTAACCACAGAACTATTCGATTTAAAGGCTTCCTGATAAAATCTGGGCGCAATATCGTTAACAATATAAATAATTTTATCGCGGAAACGATCGAACTTCTCAATATCAAAATGAAGCTTTTCCCGGCGTTTTCCGGTAAAGGTATAGCGCGATTCCACAATGACAAACCGGTCAACAACATGCTCAAGCGTGTTCAGACGCATCTCAAGCAAGATATCTTCATCGTAGTACAAAAAACAGTCATAAATCATAATATTCAGAGGCACTTAAGTAGTAAGGATTTTTCATCAGGACACCTCAACATGCGTAACACAACAGAGGTATAACGCCTTTTACTGGGTCGTTTTTTAGTGAACCTGATGTGTGTGTAATGTACTGCGTAAAACTATCCATGTTTATAATAAACTGGCTAACAAAGGCTGCAGGCAATGATTTTCGGGCATCCACCTCAAAGCAGACTAACGATATGATGAGCAACCATTCAGAGTGATATTTACCTGACATTCACCTGACAACGGTTAACACCAGCAGACAGCATGAGTCACCTGATGCGGGCTACTGAGTTCCTGTCCGTTGCTTACATCATAATGCGTTGCGCAGAATGTTACATATAGTCCGTAACGCCAGCAATATTAAGCGCAGATTTTTGATTAAAATGAGCGATACGATCAATATCCGGATATTATTGGTCAACAAAATAACTATGATGGTTTCGTTCATGAAGAAGATCATTATTGCCCTGAGCATAAGTCTGTTGGGCGGATGCGTAGATATGGGACGGGTTGGATTACATCCGACAACAAAAACCGCTTATTTCAACGGTCATCCTTTTCAGGTTGAATCCTGCCTTAGCGTAGCGGCACAAGATCAAAGACTCTATCTGGAGCAGGATGAGCCTCTGCCGGATGGCACGAAGCGATATAATCTTGAGCAGGATGATGAAACCGTGGCCTGGGTTGAAATTGCAAAGTTCAGCCATCATCAGACCAGTGCGACATTTTACTATGATCCAAAAGCATCAGATATCAGCACAGCAGTTTCAGGGATGATCGCGCGGTGCAAAACATCGAGTTAAATGCCGCGTCGGCATGTGCGTGATGCAGGATGGATGATCAGGAGTTGGCATACGTTGTCAGACCAGCCCGAGCACAAGCGCTGGCCTGACAATCTTTCGCACTCTTCTATTCTAAGGCTTTTATCAGGCCCGCTTCAGGGCTATGCCATGTTCAGGAGTGGGCAGTCGAAGGTCAGCCTATTTAGCCGGTTCGCAATCATAAGCACCTCGTATGCGGATCTGACTCTGGCTGGTGCGGACGATTTCAGCTCTTAACAGCCCTTTGCCCTGACGGTTCGTCAGTTCCATATCCACCATCCCCGGCGCTTTGCTGTTTTTCACCAGCAGTTTGACGGTCGCGTTATCGTAATCGCCCTTCTCTTTCGCAAAGGTGACTTTCTGCGTTTTTGCGCGTTCTCCATTCACCGAGAACCAGCCGCTCTTGTCAGGTTTAAGATAGAACGGCCCGCACTGCGTGGCAGCAAAGGCTGGAGCCGATAAGCTGATTAACGATGCGATAAGGATAAGTTTTTTTAGCATTGGGCTGGCGTCCTGCTGATGGGTGATGAGGGGTCGGGTCGTCTGCACCGAAGAGTGAGTTCCCTGCTGCACGGCTCGTAATAAAGAGCAGTATAGTCAATGACACCTGCATTATCGCCAGTACAGGGTCATAGACTCAGCAAAGGGATCGGCCTTGATGCTGGCATCCCACTCCCTCATCGCCTCCACGCAGGCGTGCCTTGTTTAGCGGAATCAGCTCACTAAACCTGCATATTCATAATTTCACTTTGAATATTTAGCATAACAGGTTGATGTGCGTTGAGGCGTGGTTTTACAGAGACATACCGCAAGTCACAAACTGCCGTGGTGGTGGTATTGAGGTGATTTGCGGTATTTTTTTGTGCTACATGTGTGCTACGGCTAAATTATCGGCCTGCTTGGCTCATGCACGGACACGACCTCCGCCGTAACCTTCCCAAGCACGATAACCCCCTCAAGCCCTTCTCCGTCAATCGTCTCGCCGTCTGAGGTTATGATTCCCGTCCTGAACAGCCTGCCCAGCTGCGGGAACTCGCCTATCTGAAATGCAACCTTATCGCCATTTTCTGGCTTCACTGATTTGTCGGCCAGCACGAATCCGTCCGGCGTCTCGATCAGCATCATGTTGTTCCGGTACGGCATCAGGATGTCGTTCAGGTCGATGCGCTTTTCGATGTAGTCTGATGCTGGTGATGGAAAGCCCATAGCTACCTCACGTATCCCATGTTGCGGAGCGCCCAGGTCTTATTTTCGCTCTCCTCGGTAACCAGCTCGAAGAAGAAGTTCTGGTAACGCCGAATCTACCGGTTACACTCCTGCAGCGTCCACACGTAGTTTACGTCATCAAGACGCTTCTGGAACGCAGCAGTGGTGAGTATCTGCCTGCATCGGGGGTCCTTCGTTATCGCGCTCATGAACGCCGCCTGTATGTCACTCTCTCTCGCCATGATAAATCCTCCTCTGATAAATACTGTATGAATAAGCAGTAATATCGATCGGTACTTTTGATCAAGGCGGACCAGTTCACAGATTTGTAAAGGGATTGAGGGGAAAGAAGTTTTTGATGGGCATCGGGCGCTGGCAGTGACTAATCTCAAATCAGACCCGCAGCCTGCTGAGACTGGCGCGGTACCATCCGCCCCGTCGCCGTGGCTTTTTTATGACTACCAGTCAGAGAGATTGGTTGGTACTATCTTGCCGCTTAACATTCACATCTGAGGCCAAATGGAAAAGCTGAGACCAAACAGCGATATTGAAATTCTGCGCGCTTTCGCAATCATCATGGTTCTGGTGCAGCATTACCCTTCGCTATATTTCTGGAGTGGTCACTCATTTTTTGCAAAGGTGAATACCTTTTTGCAATTCTGGTCTGGCGTAGATTTGTTTTTATGCATTTCAGGATTTGTTGTTAGTTGCTCACTAATCCCTTTAATTGATAAGTGCAAAGATCAGGGTATTAGCTCATCAGGAGTAATAAAGTCATTCTTTATTAAGCGGGCATTCCGTCTTTTTCCTACTTCTTTTTTATGGATAGCAATAATTCTATTCATGACATTCACCTATAATATATCTGGTGCATTCGGCTCCACAAAGTGGAATTTTTATCAGGCCCTAAGTATACTTACCTACACCTACAACTTGCTGAGCCATTACATGCTTGTTAATTCATTACCAACAAGCATGGGGCCATTTTGGTCACTTAATCTTGAAGAGCAATTTTACTTTATATTGCCATTTTTTATCATCTTCACCAAAAAAGAATTTAGAACACCATTATTGATTGTTATGATATCAATACAGTTTTTTATTCTTAGGCAGGATACTTACCTGATGAACTTCAGGATGGACTCTATTTCCTGGGGGGTTGTTCTTTCAATTTTTTACATGGATGGCAGGACATTGAGGTTTGAGCCTAAACTATTAAAGAGTAAAGCCTTTTCATTGTCTGTAACTGCGGTCGCGCTGTGCTATTTAATGTTTAGCATACCAGCACTTCACGAATGCCGATTTATGGTTGGAATGCTGGCTTTAGTAAGCGCTGTTCTTGTTTTTGTCGCTTCATTCAATAAAAAATATATCTATTGCCCTGAGCCACTAAGAAAGACACTTCTCTGGATTGGATCAAGATCATATGCAATATATGTAATACACATGCCTGTCATTTATTTTATCCAAGAAAGCACGATAAGATATTACATAGCAATTGGTCAGCCGCCCTCGAAGACATTATCATTGTGCTTCATTATGACCACTATGGCAATATTAATTACCGTGTTAGTCGTAGAGTTAAATTTTAGAATTATTGAAAAGCCACTTCGTAACTATGGAAGAAAAGTAGCTTCAAAATTTACAGACGAAAATAAAAACACTCTTAAGCCTTTTAGCTGATTATTTTAGTGAGAATTCAAATGCTAAAGTCAATACATTACACACGCGGATTTGCAGCTTTACTTGTGGTTCTGTTTCACTTTTCTTTTATGTATATTGGCAAGGCTGAGCCTTTTAATACGGCATTCCTGAACGGAGGCTTCGGCGTTGACCTTTTTTTTCTGATCAGCGGATTTATTATAACCTATGTCACTGCAAAGAAAGGTAACGTGGCTGGATTCTTTCTGAAGAGATTTTTTCGAATCTATCCGTTATTTCTCTTTATACTGGTAATCTCTTCAATATTCCTGATCCGATACAACGTCCACCCAATATGGACAATGATTAAGTCAGGCATATTTATTCTTCAGGACTATAACAGGCCAGCGCCAGAGTTCGATTTTAACTTTATCGGCCCAGCATGGACGCTTTCATACGAAATCTGGTTTTATTTTGTGTTCGGCATGGCAATGATGGCCAATCATAAGCATAGGGTTCTAGTAGCCTCAGCCATTTTGCTAGCTCAGGTGTTTCTGCTTCAGCTCACCTTCACTGGCTCAGTGTCGCTCAACTCTAGCTATGTTTCTTCCCTTGGGGATAGCTCCTATGCCGATCATGCCTTGAAGTTCTTTAGCACATCTCTTCATTTAGAGTTCCTGCTTGGCATGTGGCTTTGCGAAGCGTTCATGAGAGGATGGCTGAAATTAAGGTCAACCATATCCATTCCTATGATTATGCTATTGGCCTCCCTTTCTGTATGGCTTTACTTCTCAGAGGTGGTCTATGGATCTGGATTAACTAAATTCTATCTCATAGCGCTTCCATTATTTATTGCCATCATACTTTATGAATCTAACTTTATAATATTTAACTCAAGGGTTATATCTTTCTTCGGTGATATATCATTCTCAATATATATCACACACTTTTTTATAATGTATCTTCTTCTTGAGCATCCGCCGTTTTTTTGGGCGGAAGCTGGCAACCTGACCAAACTTATCACGTCTACGCTTTTAGCTATTGCATTTGCATACGTATTGCACAAGATGGTCGAGTTGCCGTTTATTAAAGTTGGAAGGAAGTTACAAGGAAATATGCTGCATTAAATTAAAATGCTGGCTTGTCTGGCCACGTAACATCGCTGGAGATATCAGCATTTATTCGACTCAGCAAGACGCGATACTTCTTCCATAATGGCAGCGCCTTTGTTTCATCATCGGTAGCCATCTCAAGGTCCACCGCATCCTGAAGGACGCTTATACGCTGACTTGCCTCGTTCATGAGAGTGGATTTCAGAGTAATGTTCATAGATGCAATTGCAGCGTCCTGGGCAGCCTTCTGTTCATCTGTAAGAGCAGGGGCTGTAAACTTCTTTGCATCATACGAATAGCCGATACTGACAGCCTCACCATCGGGAATCAGCACGGCTAAAACGTCATTTCCGAAGCTGACTTCTTCCTCGCCGTCCCACACAACCATATTGACCACTCTTTTATCTTGCACTAAAGCATAGTTAGCATTATGCGTACTCCTCAATAACAACGACGCCGACACCGCCTGCTCCGCCAGCACGGCCAATCTGTAAGTATCCCAGCTTTAGTTCCACACACTTTTTGAGATTTCCGGTTTCTCAGCCATCAGCCGGTATTCTTCCGGTGTCAGGTTATTCAGGGATTCATGGGGCCGCTCACTGTTGTATTCATTCAGCCAGCGCTCTGTGATTTCCCGTGCTTCGTTCAGCGTTCTGAACAGGTAAAAATCCAGTATTTCTGTCCGGTACGTCTTGTTAAACCTCTCAATAAACCCGTTCTGTGTCGGCTTACCCGGCTTGATAAATTCCAGCATCACACTATGGTCTTCAGCCCATTGCGCCAGAGCCAGTGATATCAGTTCGGGCCGTTATCCATCCGCATCTTCAGCGGATATCCGCGATTCGCCACTATCCTGTCCAGAACCCGCACCATTCGTTGCGCAGGAATATTCAGATCGATTTCTATCGCAAGGGCCTCGCGGTTAAAATCATCCACCACGTTGAAGGTCCGAAAACGCCGACCACAGAGCAGCGCGTCGTGCATAAAATCGATAGACCAGCCCTGATTGAGCGCTTCCGGCGTTGCCAGCGGAGCCGGATTGCGCACCGGAAGACGTTGCTTACCCTTGCGTCGAAAATTCAGTTTCAGCAGACAGTAAATCCGGTGTACGCGCTTGTGGTTCCAGACGTGCCCCTGCCTGCGAAGCAACTGAAACAGCTTCTTAAAGCCGTAGCGGGGATAGCGCTCTGCCAACCCGGTCAGCACCTGGATCACCGCTTCATCACGCCGGGTATCGGGCTGGTAACAATACACCGTCCTGCTCAGCGATAACGTCCTGCATGCCTGGCGTATGCTCATCGTAAACTGCGCGGTCAGATAGTTGACGAACTCACGCTTTATCGCTGGTTTTAAAGCTTTTTTTCGATGACATCTTTCAGTGCACGGCATTCAAGACTGAGATCGGCAAACATTTGTTTGAGACGGCGATTTTCGTCCTCAAGATCCTTCATCTTTTTGATATCAGAGGCTTCCATCCCGCCGTACTTTGCTTTCCAGTTGTAGTACGAGGCCTCAGATATTCCCGCTTCGCGGCAGACATCTTTGACGGTGCGTCAGGCTTCGACGGATTTCAGAACGGCGATGATTTGGTGCTCAGTGAATCGGGCTTTTCGCATGGTGATCTCCTCGAAGGATATAATCAGTATGTCGGAAGATCTCTAAAAGTGAATGGTCCGGTTAAGCGGGATACTTACAAATCGATGATGATTTGATTGATATAGCTCCAGAGCCACCGCCGCCATAGATTCCGTTTTCACCAGCAGTGGATGCCCCAGCCGCAACAGGATTTCCACCGCCACCAAGACTTGAAGCTCCACCTGCCCCAGAAACAATCGCGTTGCTACCGACAATACCCTGAAGGCCAGCAGATCCTCTTTGATTGAGGATATTCCCTGTAGTTGGTGCGGCGCTTGTACCACCGTTCGCGGTTACAGCGGTTAATGAGTCTGATGCTAGTGATCCGCCCCCGCCTCCAAATCCACCTGTCGCATTAATGTAGCTCCCAAATGTTGTAGTTCCGCCCTGACCGCCATTTCCACCCGCCCCCCCACCGGCAGCGCCCGCCGCCCCAGCGGTGCCGACATTAATTGATACCGGCAGAGTTAACGAAGAAATGTCTAGCATTGAGATGGCAGTATTACCCGCACCACCACCACCGCCGCATCTACGTGTGTTCGCGTCAGTTGCAGCAGAACCACCGCCGCCGCCGCCGCCAATTACTGTCACCTTAATTCTCTTTGTTCCTGCCGAAGGCGTATAAGTACCTGAAGCGGTAAAAACTCTGATTGCTGTTAACCTGCCCTGTGAAATTAAATTAAACGCAGTCTTAAGGTTAGCCAGAAGGGATGCTGTGTTGCCGTTGTCTAAAACGTCGACAGATGCGCTGCCCGCTGATAGCTGGCTGAACAGTGCAGGTGCAGGCGATTGGGTCAAAGGTCTGGATGATGCCAGGCATGGAAACGCGGATGGAGAAGATGGAATCTGACAAGGCTTTATACGCCTGCGATTCACCGCCAGCCTGTGATTGTTGTGAAACTGGCATATTTGCTCCAATAAAAAACCTGCCGAAGCGGGTTGATAAACAAGAGTTAGATTTACAATAAACCCATCTTTTTAGCTGCAACGATACTGTAAACATCGCCCCGCCCATTACAAGGAGCGGCAACACTAAGCATTCCGACATAGCCTTGACTACCTTGCTGCTGGCAAAGTTTGGTATGCATGATGGCCAGTTTCGCCGCATGCTCGAAATCAATAAAGTTTCCAAACGTCGCTTCGTCTAGAGCAACTGCTTTAGTTTTATTGGGTATGCGCCTATTTTTTAACACTGCTGAAAAATCATTGAGCGCTTTTGTTAAGTTTGAAATACATAAATTCGTATAGTCAGTGTTGTTATATGCGGACACTCGCCTGCATTCCTTTGCGTACTCTTCTAAAGCTATTTGAAAGCGTCTAAGGGTCAAATCATTGGATCCAACTTTTAAGTATACATTATCAGAGGTTTGCTTATTCGGATAACGGGTTACGAATCCTAAATTATTTAATGCAGTGCCAAATTTTCCTTGTACATTATTAAATTTTGAAATGTCCATATCCCCGATGGGAACCTCAGGATGAGACGCTTTGAATTGCGCTTCAATTTTATCTTCATTTGCCTCTCGAATGGCCTTTGTCTCTGCAGCCTTGCGCTTGTTATTTATTTGCTCTTCTTTTTTTTGAGCCAGCCATTTTTCCTGAGCCTTGAATCCACCAGGATCCCAAGCACATGCGGTTAGTAATAGTGGTAGCAGTACTGAAAAAAGTCTTATTGTTTTCACTTTTCATTCATCCTAAATATCTATTCATCGCAGTTGCAGCCAGGAGGTCAACTGCGCCACGCGCTTCGCACATCATGTCCATATACCACGCCTGTCCGCGTGTATCACCAGTGTACATAATGCCACGCACGATATAAACGCCATCGGTCGCAATACTTGCGGGCTGTTGCAGTGTTCCGTTGACGCTCAGATTCCCGTTATTTTCGGTCTCAAAAATCCGCCCACCCGACCGCTGTACTTCGTCGCTGGAGAGTGCTGATCGGTACACAGAAGCCTGGTCCAGCTCTATTAAACCACTCACCCGGATATTAGGGTTAATCAGGCATCGCACGTTAACACCAGCGCCCATGGTCTGCTGTGGCATGCCGATAAGTCCGGTGCGGCTGTTCAGTACGATCGCTTCATGGATGTACTTATCAGTGCTGACCATCTGCGCCTGACCATCAACAATCTGCCAGTTGGCATTGCACTGGTCAGCCACGTTATTCATCACGTCACGCGCCATGCCATACATCACACGCCCGCGAGGGAAAACGGTATCCGGCATCTGAGAGGTAATTCCCTGGGTGACGCTGAAGGGCTGGAAGCTCTGCATTGTGGCAGCGTGCAAATCTGCCACCGTCTAACCGGCTGCCAGCGTGGTGCTGACCTTCGCGGCAACAAATGCCTGATGACCGTCAATGGCCTGAATCAGGATATACGTGTCAGTGGGATTATCACGCCCGGTTATCCGACAGGAGTGGCTCCCAACAAGAACCACCTTCGAATCTGGTTCATGTATGAGGGGCAAAGAAGATGGGAGGCGATCGGAGTACCCGACACACCCAAAAACAGGAAGATGGCTGGCGAGCTGCGTAGCAACATCGTTTACCGCATTAAGACAGGGACGTTTGATTACAGGAGTGAGTTTCCGGATTCACCACTATTTAAGAACCAGGCTGGCTCATCAAAGGCAGTTGCTATCAGGGAGGTTGCTGATTTATGGCTGAAGCTCAAAAAGCCTGACTGGGCCAATAGTTCTTATATCACGACAGAACGTCGCGTCAGGGTGACGCTGGATATTATAGGCAACGGAAAGGACATCCGGTCGGTTATGCAGAAAGATATTCTCAACCTCCGCATCGAGCTTTTGAATGGCAGCTACTTTACCGGCAGGAAGATGAATATAGAAAAGAAAGGAAGGACGGCGGCCACGGTGAACTCCAGCATGGCAGACCTGAAAGCGATATTCGCCTTTGCTCATGGAAATGGGTATATAGAGGCAAACCCGATGACCGGCATCAAGCCTCTGAAGAAGTCGAATAAGCGGCCGGACCCAATAACGCGAGAAGAGTACCCTCGCCTCATAGCGGCATGCTCAACACGCCAGACGGCAAACATGTGGTCACTCGCCATCCTGACGGGATTACGCCACGGAGAAATATGCGCGCTGGCCTGGGAGGATGTGGACCTTGAAGCGAAGAAGCTGACAGTCAGCCGCAACCTCACGCCGCAGGGTTTATTCACGCCGCCGAAGACTGAAGCCGGAAACCGTGTCATATGCCTGATAGATGCAGCTGTCGATATTTTGCGTGATCAAAGGGAGCAGACTCGAATGTATCCTCAGACTTCATTCACCTTTCATACCAGGGAGTATGGCGAGCGACTTGAGGAACAGAAGACATTCGTGTTCAATCCCAGCGTGAACGCTGTCAATGGCCGATCGGGAGCCTATTACTCAACAGAGTCACTCGGTCAGATATGGACCGGCGCACTGAGGCGTGCAGGCCTCCGTCACCGGAAAGCATATCAATCCCGCCATACGTTCGCATGCTGGGCTCTTTCAGCAGGCGCAAACCCGAACTACGTTGCATCGCAAATGGGTCACTCCGATGCGCAGATGGTGTATCGGGTTTATGGCGCCTGGATGTCAGAGAACAATACCGACCAGCTATCACTCATCAACACGAAAATGAGCGATCTTGTGCTACATACGTGCTCCACTAAAGTGGCAGTATGATAAACCTAAATTGCTTCAGACAGTTACCCGCCTAAACCTGCATATTCATAATTTCGCTATACGCCGACACCAGCTTGTTCCTGACCTGAATACCCATCTGCATTGAGATGGACGATTTCTGCAGATCGACCATCACGTCATTAAGCGCGATACCCGGTTTCCCCATCTCAAAATCCTGCGCCTGGGTGCGGGCGGTGGTCTGCGTCTCGCTGATCTTATCCAGCGCCGCTTTCATAGTCGCACCAAAATCGATCTGATTAGGGGCTTCACTACTGCGGTTGCTGGCCTGCAGTGAGGTCGCCTGTAGCTGCTGCAGTACGCCATCAATTGCCTGAATGGACATGAACTATACCTTATTAAAGAGGATGACATTTTTGATGTGAGCAAAAGTTAGCACGTTGTCAATGAGACAAAGCCGCTAAATGACATCAAAAACCCTACCTTATCCAGCCATCGAATTTTGCTTATCACCTAATAATGCCTGGCATTGAAGTGGAAATTTTATCTACGCAGGTCAGGGAGTCTGTTTTGCCATCTCAACTTACCCGGTCAATTACGTCAGGCAGGAAACGGTCATGAATGCGAGTACAGCCGCCACAACAGAACAAGAAAAGAAAGGCTTCGGTGACCTGCTCGCTCGCCTGCGCGCAAATCCGCGTATTCCTTTAATCGTCGCTGCCGCCGCCGTTGTAGCGATAGTGATCGCGATGGTGCTCTGGGCAAAGCAGCCCAGCTATAGCGTCCTTTATAACAACCTTACAGATGAAGATGGCGGTGCCATCGTCACGCAGCTGACGCAGATGAACATCCCTTATCGCTTCGCCGAAAATGGCGGCGCGCTGATGGTGCCGGAAGCGAACGTGCATGAGCTGCGTCTGCGTCTGGCTCAGCAGGGTCTGCCGAAAGGCGGCTCGGTGGGTTTTGAGCTGCTGGATAAAGAGAAGTTCGGTATCAGCCAGTTCAGCGAGCAGGTTAACTACCAGCGCGCGCTGGAAGGCGAACTGGCTCGTACCATCGAATCACTCGGCCCGGTTAAAAGCGCCCGTGTTCATCTGGCGATGCCAAAACCAACCTTATTTGTGCGTGAGCAGAAAGCGCCATCCGCTTCTGTCACCTTAACCCTGCAGCCTGGCCGTGCGCTGGATGAAGGCCAGATTCAGGCCATCGCCCACATGGTCTCAAGCAGCGTCGCCGGTTTACCGCCGGGCAACGTCACCGTGGTCGATCAGACCGGTCGCCTGCTGACCCGCTCTGACTCCGCCGGTCGCGACCTGAATGATGCACAGCTCAAGTATGCCTCTGAAGTTGAAGCACGCTACCAGCAACGTATCGAAGCGATCCTGAATCCGATTCTCGGTCAGGGCAATGTGCATGCGCAGGTTACCGCGCAGATCAACTTCGACACCGCCGAGCAGACCGACGAGAAATATCAGCCTAACGCTAACCCGTCGAACTCAGCGATTCGTTCGCGTCAGACCAGCACCAGCGACCAGTCAGGCAGCCCTTATCCGGGCGGCGTGCCGGGCGCGCTCTCTAACCAGCCTGCGCCAGCTAACACTGCGCCGGTGACGACGCCGAACAACAATGCCGCCAATGGCCAGAACGCTAACGGTCAGAACAACGCGGCGAATAACGCTAACCAGACCACCAGCACCGCAGCGGCCAGTGCCGGACCGACCAACTCGCGTCGTGACGACACGGTGAACTACGAGCTGGATCGCACCATTCGTCATACCAAGGTCAACGTTGGCGACGTACAGCGTCTGTCGGTTGCGGTCGTGGTGAACTTCCGTGCAGATGATAAAGGCAAAGCGGTTGCGCTGAACGAACAGCAGCTGAAGCAGATTGAAGATCTGACCCGCGAAGCGATGGGCTACTCCCAGAACCGTGGCGACAGCATCAACGTGGTGAACTCGCAGTTCAACACCACTGAACCAGTGACCACCGATCTGCCCTTCTGGCAACAGCAGTCGTTCTTTGATCAGCTGATGAACGCCGGTAAGTGGCTGTTGATTGCCCTGGTCGCTTTCATCCTCTACCGCAAACTGGTTCGTCCGCACCTGGTTCGCAAGCAGGCCGCAGAGAAAGCCGCCGCGGAAGCCGTTGCCGCTCGTGCGACTGAGCAACCGGAAGAAGAAGCCTTTAATGTGCAGCTCAGCAAAGATGAGCTGGATCAGGAACGTAAGTCTAACAACCGCATGAGCGCAGAAGTGATGAGTCAACGCATCCGCGACATGTCAGAAAACGATCCGCGCGTTGTAGCGCTGGTAATTCGCGAATGGATGAGTAAAGAGCTATGAGTCTGACCGGAACCGAAAAAAGCGCCATCCTGATGATGACCATTGGCGAAGAGCGCGCCGCGGAAGTTTTCAAACACCTGAACCAGCGTGAGGTCCAGCACCTGAGCGGCGCGATGGCCAACATGCGTCAGGTGTCGCATAAACAGCTGACTGAAGTGTTGCGTGAGTTCGAAGCGGATGCTGAGCAGTTCGCGGCGCTGAGCCTGAACTCCAACGAATACCTGCGTTCGGTGCTGACCCGGGCACTGGGCGAAGAGCGCGCCTCCAGCCTGCTGGAGGACATTCTCGAAACGCGCGACACCACCAGCGGCATGGAAACGCTCAACTTTATGGAGCCGCAGGCTGCTGCCGACCTTATTCGCGACGAGCATCCACAGATCATCGCCACCATCCTGGTCCACCTCAAGCGTGCCCAGGCCGCCGATATTGTGGCGCTGTTCGACGAACGTCTGCGTCACGACGTGATGCTGCGTATCGCCACTTTCGGTGGTGTCCAGCCAGCCGCGCTGGCCGAACTGACAGAAGTACTGAACGGCCTGCTGGATGGCACCAACCTCAAGCGTGCGAAGATGGGCGGCGTGAGAACCGCAGCCGAGATCATCAACCTGATGAAAACGCAGCAGGAAGAGGCGGTTATCGAAGCCGTACGCGACTTCGATGGCGAACTGGCGCAGAAAATTATCGACGAGATGTTCCTGTTCGAAAACCTGGTGGCAGTGGACGACCGCAGCATCCAGCGTCTTTTGCAGGAAGTGGAGTCCGAGCAGTTGCTGGTTGCACTGAAAGGTGCCGAACAGCCACTGCGCGAGAAGTTCCTCAAAAACATGTCAGCCCGTGCGGCGGATATCCTGCGCGACGATCTGGCCAACCGTGGTCCGGTGCGCATGTCCGCAGTGGAAAACGAACAGAAAGCGATCCTGCTGGTGGTACGCCGCCTCGCCGAATCAGGCGAGATGGTGATTGGTGGTGGCGAGGAAACTTATGTCTGATGCATTTTCTGCGCGCGCCTGGCAGCTGTGGCAGCCTACGGATTTAGGCCGTTTCGATGAGCCTGCTGAACCGGAGCTGCAGCCAGAAATTTACGAAGCTGAAGATGGCGTTGATGAGCAGCAACAGCAGCTCGAACGCCTGCAGCAGCAGATGCGTAAAGAGGCACAGGGCCAGGGTTACAACGAAGGCTATCAGCAGGGTGTGACCGAAGGCCAGAAAGCCGGTTACGACGCCGGTTTTCAGCAGGGTCTGGCCGATGCCCAGCAGCAGCAGGCGCCACTTCAGGCGCGTATGCAGCAGCTGGTAACCGAGTTCCAGAACACGCTGGAGTCGCTGGACAGCGTGATTGCGGCGCGTCTGATGCAGCTGGCGCTGGAAGCGGCACGTTCGGTGATTGGTCAGGCGACCACGGTGGATGGCACCGCCCTGCTGCGCCAGATTCAGGGGTTACTGCAGCAGGAACCGATGTTCAGCGGCAAACCGCAACTGCGCGTTCACCCGGATGACTTACAACGCATTGAGCAGACCCTGGGTCCGACGCTGGATCTGCACGGCTGGCGGCTGATCGCTGACA
>Ga0308164_10002871_pt1 | contig 16422 bp, 11 predicted proteins | sample PhyTR2_FD_201031 | JGI IMG/M metagenome (GOLD analysis project Ga0308164, IMG submission 201031) | Phyllosphere microbial communities from UC Gill Tract Community Farm, Albany, California, United States - DLSLT.R2 | ecosystem: Host-associated > Plants > Phyllosphere > Unclassified | place: USA... | reverse complement strand
CCGCTCAGCACGCTGGCGTTATCCGGCAGCGCGGCGAAATAGGTGTAGCCGGACATCAATGCTTGAACCGCTTTGTGCAGATGCTCCAGTTGGTTGGTCTTGGTGACATAGCCCATCGCCCCGGCGCGCAGGCAGCGTTCCTGGTAGAACAACGGATCGTGGGTGCTGAACACCAGCACCCGGCACTCCAGATCATTGGCCTTGATCCGCGCCAGTACTTCGAGCCCGCCGAGCGCTGGCAGGTTGATATCGAGGATCACCAGGTGCGGCTGATGTTCTCGAATGAGGTTCATCACCTCGTTGCCCTGAGAGGCCTCGAAAATCTGTTTGAACCCTTCCGCTTGCAACACGATCCGGATGGCGGCGCGCACCACCGGATGATCGTCAACGATCAGCGCTGACTTCATGGGCTTCATTGCCACTCCCACTGCAAAGTCTGACGAACAGCCCACCGCTATGGACCGATCCGGACCCAGTGGCTGCGCAGCGACTGTTGCACGGAACGACGGGCAAATCACCTGTCAGGTCTGACAGTTGTGCGTTTTGAATTTTCATGCATGAGCGGCGCTGCGCAAAGCCGCGAAGGGGGCAGGATCCGCCCCGCGACGACGGGCAGGCGCATCGACCAGCGCCATCATCTGGCTGATTGCCGGCAGGCCCGGCAGCGCCAGAGGACTTATCTGCACATTGTCCTGAGCGAAACCGGCAACCGATTGCAAGGGCGCCGTCCGCTCGTTGTAGATCAGCGCCTGACGCACCTGCGGGTTATCGAGGAAAAACCCCAGCAGGTCGAGCGAACCGGCCGCCAGATCGGCATTGATGACCACCGCATCGAACGGCTCGCAGCCGTAATCGACCAGCGTCAACAGCTCGGCGAGGCTTTGCGCCGGGGCCACGCGGTAATAATCGAGACGGTTGAACAGGCGCTCGATTTTCATCCGGTGAAAATGTTGTGCATCGGCGATCAGGATTCGCAGGGCTTTGTTGATCATGGTCATTTTCCCGCTGTGAGGGTTTCTGGGTGGGGCAAGACTACGCAATGCCCCGTGAAGGGCTCTGTAGGACTTTTCCTAAAAAACAGGTCATTCATCCGAGGCTGGCCGGGCCCGGCGCTGTTGCAGCCACACCAGCAAATCGGCTTCAGCCATCGGCCGCGCGTACCAGTAGCCTTGGCCCTGCGTGCAGCCCAGGGTCAACAGTTCGCGACGTTGGGCATCGGTTTCGATGCCCTCGATGACCACGCTCATGCCCAGGGTCTCACCCAGCGCCAGGGTGCTGCTGATGGCGGCCCGGCACCGCGGTTCGTGGGCAAGGTTGCGGACGAAATCAGCATCGAGCTTGATCTCGTTGAAGGGCAACTGACACAAACGCTGCAAGGAGGAAAACCCGGCACCGAAGTCATCGATCGATAACCGACAGCCCATCATGCGCAGGCGCACCAGGCTTTCGAGGCTGGTGGCCGGGGCTTCGAGCAAACCGCTTTCGGTCAGTTCGAACGTGACTCCCGCGCCGCAGGCACCCTGCCCGGCCAGCAGGGTTTTGAGGCTGCAAGTCAGCTCGGGATTGGCCAGTTGCACCGCCTGCAGATTGAACGCCATGTTCAACACGAAGCCTTGCTCACGAGCCCTGCGCTGCACAGCCAAGGCCTGTTCAACCTGGGCGAACAGCAACTCGTCGAGCAGGCCGCAGCGCTCAAGCACCGGCATGAACAGCGCCGGAGACAGGATTCCGCGCGTCGGGTGCAACCAGCGACACAACACTTCAACGCCACAGATCTCACCACTGCGCAGGTTGAACTTGGGCTGATACCAGGCGTGTAACTGCTGACTGGCCAGTGCCTGGCGCACCGCGGACTCGCTGGCCAGCGCCGGTGCAGCTGCAACGGGCACAAGCGCGGCAGGCCGGTCGAGGGACTTGTGCAACAGGTCCGCAAGAACGTCCTGATGCAGCGGTTTACCCACATCGCCGAGCAGATCCAGGCCGAGCAGCGCGACCATCTGCTGCACCGCCCGGCGCAGATCCACCGACAAGGAGCTGCTGATGATCACCGATCTGACCTGCCCCGAAGCGCCGACCCGTTGCAGAAACTCCAGACCGTCCATGCCCTCCATCTGCAAATCGCACAGGGCGACATCGACGGTGCCGACCGTGTCGAGCACCGTCAGCGCCTGAGCGCCGTCACTCGCCTCGAAAACCTCGCGGCAGCCTAGCCCGCGCAGCATGTTGACCGCGACGGAACGCTGGAACGGATGATCTTCGAGCACCAGAACCCGCAGTGGCAGTTCGGGCACGGCCGTCATCGGCTTGTCAGTGAACATCTCGGACACCTCGGGAAATCGCTTGACCATTGAGCTGCTCCAACAGAGGTACGAGGGTTTGGCGATCCGGTGTATGGATCAGGCTCAACTGACGTCGCTGATTGGCGTAGATCGATTCGGCACAGGGCCGACCGCGTCGTGCGTCGTAGATCACGCCATGGCGGATCTGCGAATTGCTGACAAAAAAACGCACCGGATCGATGCCCGCCGCCGCCAGCAATTGGCCGTTGATCAACAACAGATCGAAATGCTCGAAGGGCTCGCACGAGTAATGGGTCATGCCCAGCAGTTCGCGGAACGAGCGCACCGGTGTCGGCGCACGGTAGCCCAGCTCTTTGAGACATTGGCCGACGCTGAACTGCAGCGCGGGCTGCTCTTCAGCAATCAGGATTCGCCAGCGTTTGTAGGTCATTGAGATCAGCTGTCAGAAGAAAAATTACCGCGCTAGCGCGAGAGCCTCACACTAGGCAAAAGAGTCGCCGGAGCATGTAGGACAAATCTGAAAAGACACCGGGAATACTCCGAGGGCTTTTCAGCAATTCGCCACATCGGCAGCCACCGATGTGGCTGCCGTGCCGCTACCAGAGGTAGCGATAACCCACGCTCACGCCGAACGGCTGTTCGATGCCATCACCCTTGGCGTACTCGGCATCCAGCGAGAGCTTGCTGCGCTCACTGAGCTGCAACACGGCGCCGAAACCCAGTTCCACACGGTTACCGGGCAATTCGGCATCGAAGCGGTTGCCGTTGACGCTGACCTTGCTGCGGCCTTTGTACTCGGTGATGTACGACGCTTTTGCGTACGGCTGGGCCTGCATGCCGTTGCCCAGCGTGAGGCTGCGGCCGAACATCGCGCCGACGCGGCTCTGCAGCGAGTCGAGGTCGTCGGTCTTGACGCGCAGCCCGTTGCTCGCGGTGTAGCTCGCGCCCTCGGTGCGGGTCGCCGTCAGTTGCGCTTGCGGCTCGACGAACCAGCCATCGCGCAATTTGATGCGCTTGCCGACTTCAACATTCACACCGATGCCGTTGCTGTTGTAAGAACTTTTCACCGCCTGACCGAGATTGGTCGGCGTCTTGATCTCGTTGTCGAAACGGCTGTACTTCAACACGCTGTCAACATACACACCGTTGTCGTTGAGCCAGGTGGCATAGACACCGAGCATGCGGCTCTCGATGTTGCCGCTGGCGCCCTCGCCAAAGTCCAGGTCGGAGCGGGCAGTGCCGAACATGCCACCGACATAGAGCTTGCCGCCGTCCACCGCGAACGCCTTGTCGGCGCCGATTTCCACGCCGCTGATGTCCTGGGCGTAGGCACGGCTGGAGCGTTCGCTGACTTCAAGGCGTTTGCCGATGGCCCGGCTCCAGATTCCGCCGTCATCCTCGCCCATGCGCAGTTCGCCGAGGCGCTGCACCAGTGCGTCCATTTGCGCGCCCCACAGGCTGGCGCCGGCGGTGTGCGCGGCGATGGCGGCGTTGGCGCCCTTGGACAAGTGCACCGGTGCCGGATCGAGCGGTCTTGATGGGGTGACCGGGTCCAGCGGTTTCAGCGGTTTCAGCGGTTCAGCGGGCGTCGCCGGATTTACCGGCGTGACCGGTACTACCGGAGTGCCCGAATCGACAGGCGCCAGCAGATCTGGCGGTGTAACGGGCGCTACGGGTGTAACAGGCGCTACTGGCACCACCGGCGCCACCGGCTCTGGCGCAACCACCCCCGCGCTGGCCAGCACCCAGTCATCCCCCTGCTGCTGCAAGGTGTAACGAAACGCACCGGCATCGACATGCCCACCGTACAGGCCGAACTTCGCGTTGCCGCCATGGGTGTCAACCAGCAGCAAGCGCCCGTCCGCATCGGCCGGTTCATGCCCGGAGTCAGCGACGATCAAGGTGTGATCACCGTTGGCCTGCCCGGCGCCCTGCACCACCAGCAGATCGTGCTGCTGACTGGCGATGTCGGTGTTCATCAACACGCTGCCGCTGCCGGACAGCGCATTGACCGTAAACGTCTTGAAGCTGCCATCCAGGCTGGGGGCGAAGGCCAGACGACCGCCGTCAAGGCGCAACGAATCCACGGTTTTCACGCCGTTCCCCATGATGTTGACGGTACCGCCCGCCTCGGCCACCAGACCATTGGCCTGTGCCCCCGTGTACAGATTGACCTCGCCACCCCGGCTGACCGTGCTGTTGTTGGCCGTGCCGAGGGCATACACGCTCTGCACACCGCCCTCGATATGGGTATCGGTGGCGACTGCACCACCGAACCGGGTAACCGTCAAACGCTGTTCACCACCGCTGAGCACCCGGGTGTTGTCGGCGATGCCCAGATCGGTGACCACTTGCACGCCGCCCGCATTGATCAGTGTGTCCACGGCGCGGCCGGATAACTGCACAGTCTGCACGGCATCGCGATTGATCACCGTGCGGTTGGCGACGCTCTTGGTGGTCTGCACGGTTTGCGTACCACCGTTCAACACCGTGTCGTTGGCCGTGCCGTTGATCGACACCCGTTGCGAGCCACCCGCATCGACGATCGAGCGGTTCGACGTACCGCTTTGCACCACTTGACGGCCCATGACCGTGGCATCGTTCGACACGCCGCCGAAAAACACCGCCTGAGTGCCACGGACTTCGATCGAGGTGTGGTTGGCGGTGCCTTGGGCACCAATATCCTGCTGGCCGGCCGACACGCTTTCGCCATTGACCACAGCGCCCTTTTCGACCAGAACGGTAAAGGCCTGCGCCTGCATCGGCAGGCACATGACAATGGCCAGTGCCAGGGGGGACAGGGTCAGTGCTGGGTGGCGTTTGGCAGAGACAGTTTTCATGGGGCGTACCTCAGTGATGAGGTAGCGAATTTAGAGATCGGGGAGGAAAAAAAGAGCAGGAAATTTCCTTATTTTTGTAGGAAATTTCCTGCTCAAAACACACTCATTGCATTACACGCGTCCTGTCTCAGCGACGCAGGCCCACCGCCTCGGCACCGTTGGACACAATCACCTCAACCCGGCGATTGTGCTGGCGGCCGGCCGCGCTGCCGTTGTCGGCAACGGCGTATTCTTCGCCATAACCCTGGGTCAGGATGCGCTGGCGATCAACGCCCAGTTGCGTCAAAGCCGTCGCCACCGCCGCTGCGCGACGCTCGGACAGCCGCTGATTGGCCTGTTCGCTGCCCACATCATCGGTGAAGCCTTCGACCCGCACCTTGCGCTCGAGGTTGTTGTTGAGGAAGTCGGCCAGTTGCTGGAACTGCCGCTGGCTGCCGTACTTCAAGTCGGCTTTACCGGTGTCGAACAGCACGTCGCCAAATGTCACGACCTGACCACGATCGGTCGGTTTGGCCTTGAGCGCCTGCAGCGCTTTCAACTGCTGGGTACGCACATCCAGTTGCACCTGGGTGCGCTCGGCATCGATTTTCTTCAGCCCGGCTTCCGCCTGGCGACCGGCGATGGTCTGTTCGGCGAGGGCAATCTTCTGGCTGGCCAGGTACGCCAACTGGTCGATCTGCGGGGCTTTGCGATCTTGCAGCGAAGCCTGATCAGCGGCGTTCAGCGCGGTGAACGCCGACTTGGTTTCAAGCGCCGCCAGGGTGTTGGATTCCGGCTTGTTTTGCAGCGCGGAAAATTGCGCGCGCGCCTGCAACAACTGCGGATTTTCTGGTGGGGTCGCGCAACCGGCAAGCATCACGGCGAACAGGCCGGCGACCGGCAACAGTTTGAAATTCGGCATGGACGTGTCCTTATTGAGCGGTGGCGGGCGGGTTGAAACCGGTGACCGGGTCTTGCAGCATTTCCTGCTTGAGCACTTGGATGCCGCTGCGGGCGTCGGTCAATTGCCTCTGCCATTTCACTGCGCGGGATTTGCGCTCGGCGAGGTTGGCATCAGCCTCGATCTGCTCGGCCAGCAGCCTGGCCTGCGGGTACTGTTTCTCGCCGAGGGCGCGTTCCATCTGGAACATCTTGTCCTGCGCCGACTTCATTTCCAGCGGCGCGTATTGCGTCGCCTCGGCCGAGACCGCGCGGTTGACCGCATCCTTGGCCAGCGTGATCTGCTGCTCCGGGATCGGCGCGCTGGCACAGGCGCTCAACGCCGCCGCGACGGCCAGTCCACTGACGGCCAGGCGTACACGGGAAGACATACGGGGAAGGGTCATCAACAACTCCAAACGTTAACTGAACAAGTGAGCCCGGCGTGACGCCGGGACACCTGCACGTTAGCGATAGAGCGTGAGTGGCGAATGTAGGAAAATTCGCAAGATTGCAGGCAAACGGGCAAAAAAACGGGTTTACGCCAAGCGCTCGTCCAGTTGCTCGGACAAATGCTCCATCGCCTGCTGCAAGGTATCGACAGCTTCGGTCAGCAATTGCGTGTCCAGGCCTTCACTGGCGCGTTCCAGCGCCTCACAAGCCTGTATCAGCGACTGCGCCTTGATGATCCGCGCGCCGCCCTTGACCCGGTGCGCAAGGTCGGAAAGACCAGGAATGTCATGTTCGCTGAACAGCCGCAGCAGTTTGGCCATGTCCTGCGCGTTGCTGGTGGCCAGATCGCCCAACAGGCTCTTGATCGATTCCTCGTCGCCGCGCGTCAACTGTTCGAGGCTGCCCAGATCGAGGTCATCCGAGGCAGGCTCGGTGTCTGACATCGCGGCCGCTGCCGGCTGCTGCGCAACGATACCGACCAGACGCAGATTGAGGTCCTTGAGACTGATCGGTTTGAACAGACAATCGTCCATCCCCGCTTCGGCACAACGTTGCTTTTCCTCGGGCAGCGCGTTGGCGGTAAAGCCCAGCACCAGACTGCGTGGCAGGCCGCGCGCCGCTTCTTCATCACGGATCGCACGCGCCAGTTGGTAGCCGTTCATGATCGGCATGTTGCAATCGGTGATGACCACGTCGAACAGCTGATTGCGCCAGGCGCGCAAGCCGTGCGCACCGTCATCGGCATCCGTGACCCGATGCCCCAGATAATTCAGTTGCTGCGTGAGCAACAAGCGGTTGGCCGGATAATCGTCGATCACCAGAATGTTCAGGCTGTGCTGGCTGTTCACCGGTTCGAGTTCTTCGACCGGCGCAGCCACCAGCGGCTCAAGGGTCGGCAGATTCAGGCGCACTTCGATCTGCGTGCCCTGCCCCAGTTCGCTGGACAAGGTCAGGCTGCCGCCCATCATTTCGCACAAGGTACGACTGATCACCAGGCCCAGCCCGGAACCGCTGCGCGCCGACTGGCCATGGTTGCCCGCCTGGGCGAACGGGCTGAACAACAGCGCCTGGTCCTCAGCGGAAATCCCGCGACCGCTGTCCTTGACCCGCAAGCACAGGCTCAGGCGTTCGTCGCTGGCGATATCGACCTGCAGGCTCAACTGCACCTGGCCGGCGTCGGTGAACTTGATCGCATTGCTCAGCAGGTTCGACAGCACCTGCTTGAAACGCAGCGGATCGATCAACACGTCGACATTGCTCAGGGCGTCCACATCCAGTTGCAGACGCAGCTGTTTCTGCCGCGCCAGCCCTTCGAAAATTCGCACCACCGATTCCACCAGCTCGCGCAGGTTGGCCCGTTGCGGCGCCAGCGACAGGCGCCCGGATTCGATCCGGGCGATGTCGAGAATGTCGCCGATCAGGTCCAGCAAGCCGCGCGCGGCGCCCGAGGCCACTTCGATGGCAAAACGATCGGTCACGCCTTGATCGGCCTTTTTCATGGCCAGCTCAAGCATGCCGATGATGGCGTTCATCGGCGTGCGGATTTCGTGGCTCATTGAAGCGAGGAACGTGGTCTTGGCGCGGTTGGCGTCGTCGGCGCTGTCCTTGGCGATCTGCAGTTGCTGCAGTAAATGCTGGCGTTCGCTGACGTCGATCCAGCCGGCAATCATGCCGTTGACCGCGCCATCGCTGCCGCGGTACGGCAGCATCCAGTGATAGATCGTCAGCTGTCTGCCGTCGGCCAGGGTCAGACTGCGGTCCTGAATGCTTGGCTGCCCGTCGGCCATCACGCGCAGGTAATCGTCGTGATAGGCCTGAGCCTGCGGTGCATCGCTCAGTACGCCCTGGGTCACGGTTTTGCCGATCACCGCGTCACGCTCGGTGCCAAACACTTGCAGGTAGCCGCTGTTGCAAATCACCAGGCGGCCTTCACGGTCGCGCACATAAATCGGGTGCGGCGTGCCGTCGATCAGCACGCGCATGAATTCCATCTGGTCGTTCAAAGCCATTTCCGCCTGACGACGCTTGCGCATCAGCAGGCGCAGATAGGCGATCCAGCCAAACGCCACCAGCAGCAACACACCGGCAATCACAAAGCCTTGAATGATCATGCCGCGGTTGCGCAGCCAGTAACTGTCATCGACCACCACTTCGCTGCGCCAGCGGTTGGTCAGTTCGTCCATTTCTTCCGGGCTGATGCTCAGCAGCGCCTTGTCGAGAATCGAGTACAACTCGAGCGCGCCGCGATTGGTCGCCAGGGCGATACGTGCCGGTTGGGTGCCGACCGTACTGGAGATCTGCAAAGTCTCGCGGTACTGGCGCGAAATCATGTAACGCGCGCTGATCAGCGAGTTGATCGCACCGTCGACCTTGCCTTCGGCGACCATCTGCATCGCATCTGCGGCATTGTTGGCCGGCACCAATTGAATATTCGGAAACTGCTCGACCAGGTATTCACGCAAAACGTTGCCGGTGATCAGCGCCAGACGCTCGCCGGCCATCTGATCGAGGGTTTGCGGTTCGCCATCGCGGCGGCTGACCAGCACGAACGGGTTGATCAGGTACGGACGGGTAAAACGCAGCTCGCCTTCGCGCTCGCTGCTCGGCGTGAACGCCGCGAGCATGTCGGCCTTGCCGCTGCTGACTTGCCTGATCAGATCGGCCACCGAATCGACGCGTTGCATGTCGAATTGCAGACCGGTGCGCAGGCTGATCTTGGCCAGTACATCGGCACTGATGCCGCGAAACTTGCCGGCCTCGTCGACGAAGGTCAGCGGCAGGAAATTCTCGTTGATCGCCACTTTGATCCGCGGATGGCGGTCAAGCCACTGCTGCTCCTTGATACTGAAATGCAGCACGTGCTGCCCCGGAATCGCCACGCCGCCAACGCTCCAGCGGCGGCGAATGCTCATGCGCTCCTCGACGGGAATGACCGTCAGCGCCGCATCGACCACGCGCAACAACTGTTCGTTGTCACGCTTGACCGCAAAGCTGAACGGCTGGGTCTCCATGCGCGAAAAGTCGCTGAGCTGGACGTTGTTGAGGTAATTCTTCTTGATCAGATAATTGGAGCTGAGCAAATCGCCGAGATAGACGTCCGCCTGACCGAACGCCACCGCACCGATAGCGGCCAGTGTCGACGGATACAGCTGCACATCGGCCTTGGGATAAAACGCCTTGACCGTCGCCGGTGGCAGATAGTGATAGAGCATCGCCACGCGTTTGCCGGCGAGGTCTTGCGGCAGGTTGTGGCTTTCGTCGATGCGGGTGACCAGGCTCGGATTGTCGTCGGCGTACGGCAAGGAGATTGCCAACTCTGGATCGGCGGCCTCGAAACCGTTGGCGGTGCCGATCAGATCGATTTCGCCGTTCTTCAAGGCCGCCAACAGATCGCCACGCGACGCATAGCGCCGCACCTCGACGTTGACCCGCAGCAGTTGCCCGATCAACTGCGCATAATCGGCGCTCATGCCCTCGTATTCGTTGCCGTTACCGGTAATCGCGAACGGCGAATAGTCCGGGCTGCTGTCGCCGAGCAACAGCGTGCCCTTGCGGCGCAGCCAGCGCCAGTCCGGCTCGTCCAGCGACACCGCGTATTCGCCGACGTCAGAGCGGCCGAGCACTTTCAGCGTGTCCGGGGCCACTGCCGGCGCCGCGTGTGCCACCCCCACCACGCTGAACAGCAACACAGCGGCCACGCAGCTTCTGAAGAAAGTCATCATCTACAGCAGGTTGTTGCGCTTGGCAAAATCAGCGAGGTACACCACCGACTTGACGTTGAGTTTCTCGATCAGCCGCGTCTTGTAGGTGCTGACGGTCTTGTTGCTCAACAGCATCGCTTCACCGATTTCCTTGTTGCTCAGGCCTTTGGCCAACTGCTGGAGGATGGTCAGTTCACGGTCGGACAGGCTCTGGATCAGTTCCAGATCGGTGGCCTGGGCATCGCTGCGACGCACCGAACTGCTGGCCAGGTTGGGAAAAAAGGTATAGCCGTCGATGACCACCTTGATCGCCTTGACCAGTTCGTCCAGGTCGTTGGTCTTGGAGATGTACCCCGCCGCCCCTGCTTTCATGCAGCGCATCGAATAGAACTGCGCCGACTGCGAGGTCAGCACAAGAATCTTGCAGTGCAGGTTCAGCGCGCTGATTCGCGAAATCACTTCCAGGCCATCGAGCTTGGGCATGGCGATGTCGAGAATGATCAGGTCTGGATTGTGCTCGCGGGCCTGCTGGACCGCGTCGGCACCGTTATCCGCCTCGGCGACGACTTCGAAGTTTTCCTGCTTCAACAGCATTTTGACGGCAGAGCGGATGAACGGATGGTCGTCCACGATGATCGCTTTAAGCATAAAAACTCCTGTAAGACACGTCGATGTGCAGCATCGGCAACATCAGGCACAGCGATTGAACAGCAACCCAGACGATCCGCGTGTCGAAAATACACGAGCGCCACTGGAGTGTAGGAAATTTCTTGGACAACACTTAAAAAATGTACAAGATCAGCACAACACCTAGGGCGCTTCGAGCCATTTGAGCAGGTCATGCCCGTTCATCGGCCGCGCCAGGTAATACCCCTGACCCATCTCGCATTCCAGCGCCAGCAAACGCTCGAGCACCTTCGGCCCGCTGACACCTTCGATCACCAGGTCCATGCCCAATGACCGTGCCATGACCCGAGTACTGGCGACCATTGCGCGGTTACGCTGGCGGTCGAGGTTCTGCACGAAGCGTCCGTCGAGTTTGATCTGGGTAAACGGCAACTGGCACAGCAGTTTCAACGAGGAAAAACCCACGCCGAAGTCATCGACCGCCAAGCCGCAGCCCAGCAGGCGCAAGCGCAGCAGGTTTTCCTGGAGCCCGCAGGGGCAGTCGAGCAAACCGTTTTCCGCCACTTCGAACATCAGCACCGAGCCCTTGAAACCATGCTGCTCAAGCGTTTGCTTGATGTGCTCGACCAAGGCGCAGTCGTTGAGTTGGGATGCGTGCAGGTTGAATGACAGCTCCAGCGCAATGCCGCGCCGGCGCAGAATGCCCAGCAGGCTCAAGCCCTGTTCGAGCAGGTGTTTGAACATCTGGTCGATCAGGTCGTAGGCCAGCACCGCCGCGAGAAAATCGCAGGGCAACAGCGTGCCACGGGCCGGATGCTCCCAGCGCACCAAGGCCTCGACCCCGCTGACCTCGCCACTGTGCAGTTTGAATTGCGGCTGGAACCAGGCGCGGAACTCACCCAGGGCGAGGCCACGACGCACTTCGTCCTCGCTGGGCAACGTTGTGTTCAACGGCTCCAGGGCAGGCACCGTGCGGCCACGGCTGTAGCGCTGCAACAGCCGGTACAGCGCGCGCAGCTGAATCGGCCGGTTGAGCACGCCGAGCAACTGCAACCCCGCCAGCGAGGCCATCTGCCCCAGGGTGCGGCTCAGTTCCGGCGGCAACTCGCTGCACAGCACCACGGCGCGCACCATGCCGCTGTGGCTGGCCAGGCGCAGGAATTCCAGGCAATCGAGGCCGCGATCGGTCAGATCGCAAAGAACGATATCGACCCCGCCCTGCAGGTGCATCTGCACCATCGCCTGTTCAGCGTCCGGTGCTTGCAGCACATCGCGCACGCTCAGGCGGTGCAGCATCCTGACCAGCACGTTGCGGGTAAATTCATGATTTTCCAGCACCAGAATTCGTGGAGAGGCCATTGTCCTGTCATCACTCAATCGACCCGGGGAACGGGATATTGGCCTGCAACGGCCGGGATGAACGAAGGACTTATCCTGCGTCCGTGTAGGAAATTTCCCAGCGAGAGCCGCCGTCAGTAGTACACGATCTGCACCACCATGATCGCCTCGAACCGGCCGACCTGGGGATCGCCCAGCGATACCAGCGAAGCACTGAACGGCACGTCGATATGGCTGACGTCCGCCGGAAAATTAGCCAGCGCAAACGGCTCGTTGACCTGCACCAGGTTATTGCGCGCGTCGCGTACCTGAATGCCGAACTGGCTATCCGCCGCCGGCAGAATGTTGTACAGACCCTGCTGATTGGCGGTGACCAGCGTCGCGCCGATGTTGATGGCGCTGCTGCACTTCTTCTCCAGCGCGAGGCTGAAGGGTTTGCTCGGATTGGGCGGGGAAAACCCGGTGGGGGTTTTCTGCACCACGCCGAAATCGACGATGCCCGGCTCAGGCGTGACCGTGACGTCGACCGTACAGGCGGTGCCGACGATGTTCTGCAAGCCGCTCAAGCGAAAGCGAAAGTTGCCGTCCGGGTTGCTCGGCCCGCCGTTGAGGCCGTAAAGGCCGTCGAACTGGAACACATCGTAAGTGTCTTGTGACGGCCGCTGCAGCGGCAGCAAACCGCGTTTGCGGATCACCACCTGAAAGGCAATGGTCGGGGTCACCGTTGAACACTTGCGCATGTCCTCGGCATTCTGTGCATTCGGGCAACCGGGCGACGTGAACCCGCTGTTCACGCCCTGCGTCGGGTTGGAACTCCAGTCGCCGTCCCACGCCGTTACACCGCGATAGACCAGGCCGAATTCGATGCCCCATGGCGTCGCATTGAGCCCGGCCGGGTTGCCGTAAAAGTAGATCGGATCGTCCTCGGCACGGTGCTGGTCGAGCTTCTTCCAGCACTCGGCGGTGACCACGTGAGTTTTCGAGCGCCAGATGATCGTGCCGTCCGGCACCGTATCGGGCACCGACACCGGGCCGATGTATTCGCTCAGACTGTCGCTGCCGTCCATGGCTTTGCAGATCATCGCCGAAGCGAACTGCGACACCGTCAGCAGGCTCGCCGCGAGGACGAGGCGGCTCAGAGCACGCCACGGCTTCATGGCTTGACGCCCTTACACAGGTTCGCCACGCAACTGAACAAGGTGTCGGTCTGGCCGCCAAAATCATTCATGTTCGACACCCGCAACGTGGTGAATGCGGTGGTGCTCAAGGCGATCCGCGCGCTGCCGCGCGGGGCGATCATCACCGTATCGATCGGCATTTTGGTTTTTTCCGGGCCGGTGAGCAGACCCACCACGGTGATGTGAAACGGCGTCGGGTTATCGACGATCAGCTGTTTCGCCGCCGGGTCGATTTTCAACTTCAAGCCCAGGGCAAAGTCCTCGCCGCGTTCGCGTTTCACCGCGGCCGGGCGGTAGAACAATTTGATTTTCGACTGCAGGGCAATCTGCATCGAATTGACCGCCTGGGTTTTAGGCGGGATCTCGCGGATGTTCAGGTAGAACACCGATTCGCGATCAGTCGGCAGCGCCAGCTCGGGCAATTTGACGATGCGCAGCACGCTGCTTTCATTCGGTTCGATGCGCTGCAACGGCGGCAAGACCATGAATGGCGAGGTGACTTTCACGCCGCTTTCGTTTTCGATCCACGACTGCACAATGAACGGCAACTGCGGGTTCTTGTTGCTGACCGTGACGCTGACCGAGGGCGCGCTCTCCTCGAACACCACGCGGGTGCGATCCGGCACCACGGCGGCGCTGGCCAGGAGCGGCAGGCACAGGCTGCCTGCGAGTAACAGACGTTGAGCAATAGACAAAGTTGAACGGGACATGCTGACTCCGGATTCGAGGAATGAGGCGATTACAGACACTGAGCGGGCATGGCGACGCTGGTCAGCACGTCCTGCTCAGGGAGTTTGGCCAGACTGCATTGGCCGGCGTCATCCCAACGCACTACCAGTTCAGCCCCTGCCTTGATGCCCAACAGATAAGTGACGCCCGCCTCGCCGACGATGCCCACCTCCTTGTTGGTGTTCTTGTCCTGCACCGACGCGCCGAACGGCACCGGTTTACCATCGCGGCGGCTCAACACGACGAACGCGTTGTAGCCCTGCCCCGTGGCGAAATTCACATAACCGATCGCGCCCTCGGTCAGCGCCAGACGCTGGATCGGGTTGGAGACTTCGGTGTTGAGCGGCAGCTTTTCGACATTGACCCGCGCTTCGTACGCCTGAAACGACGGCAGGCCATCCATCACTGCGTAACCGTCGCGGTTGGTGCGGGTCTGGCCGCTGAAGGCCACGTCCGGCACGCCGTCCGTAGACACCAGCAGGCGCGTGTCGCCGTTGCTGCCGTTGCCGTGAGCCGAGACGCCATAACGGGTGGCGACCAGCGAACTGTCGAGTTCACCGGTCAGCGAGCGATAAGTGCTGCCATCAGTGGACGCCGAGGCGTTGGCGCGGTAGCTCGACGAACGTTTACCGACATAGGCGTTGACGTAGCGGTTGTCGCCGACGCCGCCGTACACCTGATAATTCATGCCTTCGCCATCGTCATGGCTGTAACCGACACTGCCCGACGAGCCGCCCGAGCCCGAGCGCTGCACGTTGCTTGAGAGCATCGAGTTGCCGCCCAGCGGCACGGTGACGCCGAGGTAGATCTGCGAGTCGTTCTGCCGGCTGTTCTGGGTCTGGTAGGCGGAAACGTTGACGTTGATGTTCTTGACGTTGCCCAGCGAAAAGCTGCGCGCCACGGTCAGGCCGAAACGATCAGCGGCCGGCGCGTCCCAATAGGTCGAGTGGTCGTAGGAAAAACTCGTCGACAGCCAGGAGAAATGCTTGGCCACCGTCACCGAATAGCGTTGCTTGCCCGAGTTCAGCGCGTAGGAATCGGCGTCACCGGCAAACTGCGAAAAGTTGGTGAAGGTCTTGTCGGAAAAGCGATAGCCCAGAAAGCGCAAGTCGGTGCCGATCGCATCGAAGCGCTTGGAATAGTTGATCCGGTAGGAATTGCCGACCACGGTTTTATCGCTCCAGCGCAATTTGGCGCGGGAGCTGGTGACGTCGCCCGAGAGCGCGCCGAACACGCCGAGGTCCTTGCCGATCCCGAACGCATTCGACTGGTAACCCGAGGCGGCGAGCAGACCACCGTACAGCGTCCAGTCACGGGCCAGACCGTAAGCGGCTTCCGAAGCGATGAACTGCGGCTCGGTGCCGCCATTGCCAGTCAGACGCGGCTGGCCAGCGGAAATTTTGTATCGCAACTCGCCCTCGCGCGACAGGAACGGCACGGCGGCGGTGGCGACCGTGAAGGTCTGCTCGGTGCCGTCTTCTTCACGCACGGTCACGTCCAGCGTGCCCTGCACACTGCTGTTGAGGTCCTGCAGGCTGAACGCGCCGGGCGTCACCGTGGTCGAGTACAACACACGGCCCTGCTGCGACACGGTGACGGTGGCGTTGGTGCGCGCCACACCGCTGATCAGCGGCGCGTAACCGCGCAGGTTCGGCGGCAACATGCGGTCATCGCTGCTCAGGGTCGCGCCGCGCAGAGCGAACGTATCGAACACGTCGGAGTTCAGGTAATCCTCACCGACCGACAGCTTCGAGCGGATCGAAGGCAATGCACGATAGGCGTACAAGCGATTCAACTGGAACGCCTCGCCGTGCAGATTCTGGCGCTGGCTGCCCGATTCCTGACGCGCCTGATAATCGGCGCGGATGCGCCAGGCATCGAGGTTGACGCCGGCCGTGCCGTAACTTTGCAGCGAGCGCGAATCACCGGAGGGGCCGTTGGTTTCACGGCTGTTGGCGATCACCCGATAATCGAGCAACGCACCGTTGAGCCCGTCGCTCCAGGCGGCAGGCGGAATATAGTTGGGGTCGTCGTATTCGAACATCGCCTGCGGCAGGCTGATCGACAAGCGCCCGAGGTTTTTCTGGTATTTGATCGCGGCGTTATCGATGCCACGCAGGTCCACGCATTGCCCGTCCGCCAGGCGCGGCAGGCTTTTCATCAATGGCGGTTTGAGACCGAAGGTGGCGACCAGCTCTTCGGGCAGACAGGCGAAACTTTCGTCAGCCTTGTCGCCGGCCATGAATTCGATGGTGCGCGAACCGAAATAACGCTGATTCACGCTGATATCGAGCAAGTAACGGCCCGGCGCAGTGTATTGCGCATGGGCAAACTGTCC
>Ga0308164_10002865_pt1 | contig 16439 bp, 16 predicted proteins | sample PhyTR2_FD_201031 | JGI IMG/M metagenome (GOLD analysis project Ga0308164, IMG submission 201031) | Phyllosphere microbial communities from UC Gill Tract Community Farm, Albany, California, United States - DLSLT.R2 | ecosystem: Host-associated > Plants > Phyllosphere > Unclassified | place: USA... | reverse complement strand
ACTGCTTTCTCCAGGTGTACCAGGTAGCGCTTGAGGGCTTCCAGTACAAAGTACAGGGTACGCAGACCAAGGATCGCGAACAGCATGGCCGAGAACACGATCAGAGGCTCACGGCTGACGGCGATGATGGCCGGCACGGAGTCGAACGCGAACAGTACGTCGGAGATTTCAGCCACGACCAGACACAGGAACAGCGGCGTTGCGAACAGGGCACCCTTGGCGGCCAGGGTAATACCGGCGTTCTCAGGCTTCTTGACCTCTTCTTCCAGCACCGAGCGGCGAACGAAGAAGTTGCTGCCGTGCAGCTTTGGCCATACCGGGAACAGCTTCTTGGCGAAGCGATAAGCCATGTGCTGGGAGTAGTCGATTTCTTCGTCGTCGTCATCACCGGCACGCAGCATCATGATGGCTGTCCAGGCAACGATGATTGCGAAGACCACTTCGACCCACGGCCCCAGAGCAAGCAGGCCCGTACCAATGGCAACGAAAATGCCGCGGAAGACGATGGCACCGATGATTCCCCAGTACAGAACACGGTGGCGCAGGCCATCCGGAATCTTGAACCAGGTAAACAGGGCCATGAACACGAACAGGTTGTCGACGCTCAGTACTTTTTCCAGCGCGTAACCGGTGACGAACAGCGTGGCGACTTCAGAACCGTGCTGAACATACAGAAAACCGGCGAATGCCAGCGAAATGGCAACCCAGAAAACCGACCAGGCGGAAGCCTGAGCGAGCGTGATTGGCTTGTTCCCGCGGTGGGAGAACATGTCGATAGCCATGGCCGTAATGGCCAGGCCGATGAATACGGCCATCGTGAGTGGAGGGAAGCCTAGAGAGGTGCTTTCCATTTAACTGCGTTCCTTAGGGTAAAAAATTACAGGTCGAAATCGGACGGGGTCAGGCCGAGCTCACGACAGATCGTGCGGCAGACTTCCCGCTCTTTCTCGTCGAAGCTGCCATCTGCACCACCGATGGCACAGCAGACGCGCACCAGCAAACGGGAGGCATCTTCTTTCTTTTTGATCTTGCCGATGGTTTTCAACGCTTCGGCACGACCAATCTCAAAGTCGAACTCGAACTTGGAGCACGCTTCCTGGAAGCCCTGGATAACGTCCTTCATGTCGAAAACTTTCAGTTCCTGAGAGTTCTGGATGAAACCCGCCATCTTCTGCTTTTCGCTGGAACTGATATCGCCATCGGCGGCAGACACCAGGGCACAACCGGAAACCACGGCATCCATGAATTCACGATTCTTGAATTTCGAGACTTCGGTAGCCAGTTTTTCACGAGCTGCTGTTGCGTTAGTTTTCAACCAGTCCAGCATGTCCATCTCCTGTGAAGCGGCACGGCAGCTTCAGAAATATCAAAATGTTGTTTACTTGGAACCGGCAGCCCAGCGCATGCCCCAGCCATAGGCTTTGTCCATGTTGCTGTGACCGTTGTGGAAATCCACACGACGCGTCACCTTGACGGCACCGTTGTCATTTTCAAGCAAGGCAATCGCACACATGCCCTGACGTCCACCTTCTTCATTGAGGCGAACCTCGATGGGCGGCTGGCCCGGGGCGTGAATAGTGACAACTCCATCGGTCTCTTTCCAGTTCGGCGCGCCTTCATAGATGAACGCGTAAACCAGAATCCGGCGAATCTTGCTCCAATGAGCACCGTTGATGTGCAACCACTCGCCATCGCTGACAGAGCCGGTGCGGTCGTCGCCCATCAATTTGATGAAAGGCTCGGTGTTGAGCGAGCCGAACGAATTGCCCAGCGCCTGAACGGCACCTTTGAGTCCGTCCTGCAATTCGAACAGGCAGCCTACATCAAGGTCGATGGCATTGCTCTTCTTCATCGAGAAGAAGCCGCTACTCTTGGCCTCGCTGCGACGGTTCCAGTTCAGGTTGACGCGGATCTCGCCAAATCCTGCACTGGTCTTTTCCAGACTGACCGAGGCGCGCGTCTTGTCCAGCGTGATCTTGCTCAGACTCACGGTCGATTTGACTGGTGGCGGTGCTGCAGGTGCAGGTGCAGGTGCAGGTGCAGGTGCAGGTGCAGGTGCAGGTGCAGGTGCAGGTGCAGGCTGATCCTGAGGGGCTGCGACTTCAACACCAAAGTTTTTTGCCAGTGGCTCAAGACCGCCTGCAAAGCCCTGGGCCACACAACGGAATTTCCAGGCCCCCTGCCGCAGATAGAACTCGCCCAGAATCAGCGCGGTTTCTTTCATGCCGCTGGTGGGAATGTCCGATTCGATACCGCCGGTGATGGTCAACGCCAGACGCGAAACGCTGTCGAAGCTGGCCTTGTTCTCATAAATGGTCGCAGTCAGGGCCACTTTCTCGATGACCGCGTCCAGACGGCTGGGATCAAGGGTGAACACGGCACGGCCAGTCGACGTTTCCGTTAACTGGACCGCGCCACCGTTCACGCTTTTCTGGCCGTAGAAGCACATGTCCTGATCACCACGGACCTTGCCTGAGCCGGTCAGCAGAAAGGCGGACACGTCGATGTCCGCGCCCGCCAGAGGGGAGTAGCTGACATCCACCGTCAGGGGGCCGGCAGCTACTGGCGCATTGGCGCCTGGGACAAGTTGGGTCATGCGCGTACGGCTCCGATGGCCAGATCGACCAGGTCATCAGCGGTACGGCCATTGGTCGCCTGACCCACGGCAGTGAAGTCCCAGCCGCTCGGTGTACGCGACAGGTAAGACATCACGACGCCTGTGTGCTGACCTTTTTCGGACAGGTCGAAGCGGCCCAGCTCGTTACGCGTGCCCAGGTCTACGATGCGGCAGTAAGCGTTGGCGACTTTCTCGAAGTTCTGTCCAGTGAAGGAGTTGACCGTGAAAACAAGATATTTCACGGTGGCGGGCAGCTTCTCAAGATCGACACTGATCGTTTCGTCATCGCCCGCGCCTTCGCCGGTGCGGTTGTCGCCGGAGTGTTGAATGGCACCATCGCGCGATTGCAACTGACGGAACCAGACCAGATCAAGCGGCTTCTTGTCGGCGTCGAGCATGATGCAGGATGCGTCCAGATCGATGTCGCCCCCGCCGCCGCCCAACAGTTTGCCGAAGAATCCACTTGCCTTTTCCGGGTCCCATCCCAGGCCCATGCTGACTTTCTTGAGGCCTGTACCAGCGGTTTTCTCAAGTGAGATCGTCTGGTTTTTCGCCAAAGTGAGTGCCATTTTTCGCTCCATGTGGACTACGGAAGTCGGATAAAAGTGTTACAGCCTTACCGTGTTGGCCCATCTTTGCCATCTGGATTGTGTAACTTGGCGTTAATGGGACCTTTGTAACGCCCTTTTCGCCACGTCGGATGGAAGTGGCGCCAGTGTGCATCCTGCGCTGCAGCGAGCAATTCGTGATCGCCTCGCGTATCGCCCCAGGCGCGCAGGCGGAATTTATTGAGCGGTCCGTAAACACTTTCCAGTCGCGCAACCTTGGAGTCGCAACGGCAATTGCTGCCTTCGATCAAACCGGTGAGTTTGCCGTCGATCACTTCAAGATTGGTTCCGATCAGCTCGACTTTCAGCCGATCGGCGAACGGTTGCAGGACCATAGCAGGCGAAGCTGAACAAAGCGTGACAATGGCGCCCTTCTCCAGCTCGGCCGCAATCGACTCAAGAGCCGCAGGACGCATCAGGCGTTTCCAGTAGAGTTCGCAGAAGGCCTCGGCTTTCTGCTGGAGCCATTGCGCTTCGACGCCGGTCAGGAACGCCTTGATCAGACGGCCCTTGAGCTCGTCGCGCGTCACGCGTTTGGTCAGGTAACCGATGCTGGGCAATACCAGTCTGGCCATGCGCACGGAAAAGGCGCGCTGTCCAAAAGCGAATTTGAGAAAAGGAACGAAGCTGTCGTGTCGGGTAATGGTCCCGTCGAAGTCGAACACCGCCAGCAGGCGCTGTTCCACTTCGATTTCAAGGTCAGGTTCTATCATCTAGCTAACTGCCTCAGCGAGTCGAATGCTGGCATCCATGATCGAAGCGGGTGCGGGTAACACTCCATGCCATTTGGCGCGCTCCATGATGTGGGTTGCCCATTTGTAATGGGTCGCCGGTTCACACATCGCGTCGTTGTACTTGAACACGGCCGGCGCGACAGAGTTCAAAATCATCCGGGCCGAATTCATGTCTTCCAGGCTGACGCGAAGTGCATTCTGAATGATATTGACCTGCGATGGGTGGATTGCAGTCTTGCCGACCAGACCATTGGCAATATCCAGGGTCAATTCCTGTTGCAGGATGTCGGGCGTGGCCAGTTGTTCGAACACGGGAGCAGTGAGCGCGAACCCTTGCGAGCCCATCACACCGGCCAGCATCGGGATGACATACCCCATCGGCGTTCCGTATAGCGTCATCGCGGGGTTGCGGCGCAGCCCCAGGCAGCCCATCAGGTCATTGCCGCCGATGCGCAAGGCAATGATCCGCTCGTCCAGATTGGCTTTCAGCGCCTGACCCAGTTCGACCATTGCCGTCGGGTTGAACACCTCCGGCGTCTCCAGGGTCGGCATCAGTGCCAGCGCCGGATTGGTCACGGCCTGCTCCCAACTGCTCAGGGTTTTCAGCGAAAGCTTGGGAACGACGAAGCCGTCCACATGAGCCATCAGCGGCCAGTCATTGAGGATCCTCGCCATCGCTGCGTCGCGCGGACGAACGAACAACAACGGACCATTGGCCGGACGGCCACCGCGATCCTGGATGCGGGTGAGGACCTGACGAAGGTTGAGCAGCGCCGTCTCGATATCGATCAGCGCAACGGCGTCCTCCAGACAAACAACCAGCGAGCGCAGTTCAGGCAGCTTTTCAGCGAACACCACATCCAGAATGTCGTCGCGGGTAGCGGGCATGTACAACGTTGCCCCCAATGCATAAGGCGAGAATAAGGCCATTAGCTCAGACTCCGGATGATGGTTACCGCCCTGTAGGGCCCAAGGGCACTGCCCACCTGTTCGACAGGAATGCCCGCTTTCTCGGTCAGGTGCATGAGCAACTGCACGTCGCTGTCGGAGGTGTCGCGGACCAGCACGTGGTCCGGCACACGGCGCATGACCGCACGCGTTGCTTCGGCAATGCCCGGTTTCACCCGATTCAGATTGCTGATGTCAAAACGTTCGGCCAGACGCTGGACCACCTCGGACGCTGCCGATTTGAGTTCGAACTGTTGCTCGGCCGCCCATGGTGTCACCGTGACAGTAGAACCCTGGCCCCGCCGATGGTTCTCGATCTGTTCGATGAACGACCGGGTGACGTCATGAGCCTGCAACTGATCGTAGACCACGCAGCCATGCAGCCCGCCTTCTGTCGGCCAGATCGAGCGCGACACCAGCCCGGAAACGGTCGCGCCCAGAATGCCGGACGGGATCACCCAGTCCTCACTGGACGCCGCCAGCCAGGCGCTGCCGCAAGGATCGGCCAGCACCACAAGGCGCGGCTGCTGAGGAAACCGGACATCACCTGCCAGACTGCGTTTGATCTCGCCGGAAATCGCGCCCTTGCCGGTCCAGCCGTCAACGAAGACGATGTTCTGAGCGCCATGGGCCTTGATGATGGCTTCGAGCGCCACGGTGTCGATACCGCGGTCACGAATGATACTGATGCCGTAGTGATGCGCTTCACGCCCCAAATCAATCAAGGCACGACGCAACAGCACGCCGAGCGGCAGACCAGCGCGCACGAACGACACCAGAACAATCTCGGGTCCCCGGCATTCAAGGTCCAGCGCCTGCGCCAAAGACTGCACGTCTGTGGCCATACGAGCGCCATTCTGCGCCAGCGTGCGCTCGAACAAGTCCTTGTGCGCTTCGCTCGGGGCCGCTTCTTCGCTGATCATTTCCGAGTAGTGTTTTTGCTGCGTCTGAATCAGACGCTCTTTTTCCTGCACATCCGTCGTCTGCATCTCGACGCGACGCAGCAGGAAATGCACATCGTTTTCCAGGTAACTGCCGCTCCCCACGGTATCCAGCCCGTGAACCGGATTACTCATGCGCAGCTCCGACAAACATCCTTGCCAACTGACTGCGGGCGGGCGTGGCCCACCAATGGCACTCGTCCATGAAACCCAGGTCGGTAATGCTGTCGCCAAAACCCAGCACCGGGCGTTCGCCATTCACCGCCTTGTCGCGACGCAGCCATTCCTGGACGGCGTAGCGCTTGGCCAGACCGTTGGGCAAGAAGGCGAGATTGTTGCCATTGCCATGCACATGCATGCCATCGAGCAAGCCACGGGCCTGCACCTCAGCCAGCACTCGGGTAAGGATGCTATCGTCGTTTTCGTTGTGCTTGGTGACCACGTAATGAAACAGTCGAGCTTCCTCAACGACCCAACCGCGCAGTGACACACCCATGTCCTGACCGATGGCCAGCGTGGCGGCCGACAACTCATGTAGACGCGTCTGATAGGCAGCGAGCGTCTGCTTCATCTGCTCGTGCCAGTCCTTGTCGACGCGCCCCACCACGTCGACCATGACGCCGCCGTGCGAGCAGATGGCCCCTGCGGTAAACGGCAGTTTGACCCGGCTGTACGCCTCGACGCTGCGCGCCGTCACCGGCACCACATCGGAGTGCGCCAGCAACCAGTGGGCAAACGACTTCTGCACGTTGGTCATGTAGCCGTTGGCATTACCGCTGATGTCGAGCGTGGCGACATGCTTTTCGATATCGGCGGGGGTTTTGCGAGCGGTCTGGAACAAGGTGTCGTCCAGATCGACGAAGATCAACGGGCGGACATCATTCATCGCAGATAACCTCGGCCTTCAACGCTTCAATCAGTTCGGCAGGCACGGCCTGGCGCGGTGTTTCGGTGCAGATCAGCACCCGATCGAACTGTCCGGGACGCACGTTGTAGAGAAAGTTGGGAATGCCCAGCCCGTAATTGTCGGAAAACGATAGCGCGTGATCGATGGCATGCCCCAGCGCAATCGGCGAACGGCTGGTCGAGCTGAAATGCACGTCGGCTCCGGCTTTTTCCAGACGCTCGGCCAGCAGGAAAGGACGCCAGACAAACTCGCTGGTGCCCACCACCAGAACCCGTTCGCCCTCGGCAACCTGAATGTTCGGGGCCAGCGTGTCGTCCACCGACAGCACGCCCAATCGGCCCCAGTCATTGGCTGTGACCAGCGGCCAGTCGCCCATGGCGACGGTGCCGACTTCAGGCATCTCAGGCATAGGCGCACTCAGGTCTTCATCGAACGAGTAGGACCCCTGCAACAGCGAGACCTGCTCGGCCACTGCGCCCATCGAGGTGCTGACCGCGCCTGCCGACCAATCGGTCAATACACAGGTCACGACACGTTCGAGCTTGTCGAGCCCGGCATCGACCAGCGCGCGGTGAAGGTTGATAAAGGTCTTGCCGGTGGACGCCTCGTCATCGACCAGCACCAGCGAACGGGCATTGAGCATCATGTCGCGCAGCGCAGGGTCAGTCGGCAAATGGATCAGGTGAGCGCTGGCGTGGCTGTGTTCTTCCTCGAAGCGCGCGAACAGGTCGGTGCCTGTCGGGTGACGCGTGCTGACCAGATACAACGCATCCGCACGTGTGGCACTGTAGGCACGATGTACACCGGCACCCAGACCGACAGCGGTTTCGGCCATGCCGATAACCAGCACCGGGCCCGGCAGATCAGCGGGAATTTTGTACGCCAGGTCCTGAAAGCTTTTGAGCATCAGACTCGGGCGAACCGGTATGTGCCGCCCAAGCACTCGCGAAACGAACAGGAAGGCACGTTTGGGATTACGGCGTTCAGCAAAGCCAAACAATGAGTCCGGAGCAATCGTGGACGCGTTGACGCTCACATTGAGGGAGCCCCGGAGCAGATCAGCACGAAGCCTGACGGGTGTGGAAGAAGCTGCGCTGCTGTCCATCGATAATTCCTGATTAGCGGGGCCGCAACCCCTGGCGCCTGCGTGTCGAAAACGGCTTCTGAAGAGACCTTCCGACGTCACTCGCGTGAGGCTTCGACGAGCCACAGCGATGACTGGGCAGCACGCGTGATTTCTGTAGTGGTGTAGGTCCTTTCCGATCTGGCGTGCGGCGCATCGATGCGGCACGCCTGCAAAAAGGACAAAAGCAATGCGGACTTGACCGCGAAGTTCATGTTTTGCCCGTCCGGCACCGTGGACGTGACCATCCCGATGACCGCCCCGCCGCTGTCAAACAGAGGACTGCCACTGGAGCCCGGCTGAATGGGCGCCGTGAACTGAAACAGGCTGGCGTCGCTGTGCAGACCGAACAGCCCGGATATCCCGCCCTGCGTCACCTGCAAACCGCCGCCGGAAATGGAGGCCAGTGGATAACCCAGCACCACGACGTTATCACCTGGCTCGCAGCCAGGACCGTCGCGAAACGTAACCGCAGATAACGGCGAGGCTCCCTGCACGCGCAGCAAAGCGATGTCATTACGCCGATCGATCACCACCGGTTCGGCCTTGTAACGGCCTTCGAGCGAGTTGATATAAAAGACGTTCATGTCTTCGATGACGTGCGCACAGGTCATCACGTGCGCAGGCCCTACGACGAAGGCTGTTCCAGTCGCCGATTGATGATGCGAGCCGCCACCATTCGGAGCGCCCGCCGGACGCCGGGGATGACGATCATCGACCTCAAGCCCGATCTTGCGCCCGAAAGCAGACAGCCCATACGCCGAGCCTTCGCTCAACGCACGAAACTTCCATTGTTCGTTACGCTTGTAGAACTCGCCGATAATGATCGCCGCTTCGCCGTTGTCGCGCAGGTCGATGCGATGCTCGATCTCGCCGTCCACCTGCAGATGCAGGCTGCCGATCTCGCGAACCGGCCCGGTGGCCGAGAACACGTAGACCATCAACAGCACCCGATCACTGCCGGCGGGAAGGCGGTCCAGCTTCAGCGTACAGCCCACGTTCTGCGGGCCGCCGCTCCACTCCATCCAGTTCTGTTCCTGATGCAGCAGCGCCGGATCGCCCTTGGGCTGCCGCTTGTCATCGACAGCGAGCAGAGCGACTGCAGCATATTCGCCAAAAATCGAAGACCGGCCACTGTCCAGATTCCAGGTGCAGAAGGGATTTGCTAAAGCGGTATTTGCACCTGGCGCCAGAACCTTCATGCCCGATCCTCCCTGATAAGAGCGATTAGTAATAGCAAAAATCTATTGTGCGGATCATACAGTGGCCCGCACGGCAACGGTGATGGCCTTGACCCGAATATCGTCGAGCCAATGTGTTTCCGGTTCTTTCAAGCCCAGACGCCGCGTGGCGAAAATGCCCGGCAGATTGATGCCGGTTTCCCGCGTATATCCAATTCCGCCCGAATAGCGCGGGTTGATTTCGAGCAAGCGCGGCTTGCCGTCGGCATCGTCGCGGGTCTGGACGTTGATCAGTCCGTCACAGGCAAAATGCTCTGCGGCGCGGACTGCCAGACGGACCGCTTCGCTGTCGCGCTCGAAGGTCTGGTTCAGGCCCAGCTTGCGCCGCCCGACGAACGCCACCGCCTTGCCCTGCTCGCAGACCATGTCCACCGAACACTCGCTGCCGGGCATGTACGGCATCAGCAACATCGGCGGACGGTCTTCGGACTGGCGATAAGCATTAAGGTACGCGCTGAAGGTCGTTTCACGCGAATCGGGGTTGGCAAAGCAACGGAAATCATCGACGCCCTCCTTGAAACGCCAAAAGCCCTGACCATAAATCCCGACCGTAGGCTTGATACACACTTCGCCAGAGCTGGACAGCGCGTCATAGGCAGCCTGTAATTCCTGAGCATTGCTTGCCAGGATGCCTGGAATGCAGGCCAGACCTGCCGCTTCGGCCGCAGCTGTGAAACGGTTCTTGTCGTCGACATCTTGAAAGGTCTTCAGCGACGTTCCGCCGGTGACGAGGTCCAAGCCTTCAGCAACAAAGCGCTCACGCTGCTCTTCGTAACGGCTGCCCACGCGCCCGGCCACGATCACCTTGACGCCGAGTGTACGGGCCGTCTCGATGACCCAGTCGATGCGCTCGTCATTATCGGTCGGTTCCTGCAGGGCCACGTCGGCCTGCCCGGTAATCTCCGACCGTAACTGGCGATGGGATGCGACAATCTGCACCGAAGCGGGCAAGGCATCGCGAGCGCCCATGATCACTTCACGCTGGCTGGACTGCCCTTCAAGGAACCAAATCATGTAAATCTCCGGAAGACAGGTCCGCCTCAAACGGCCTTGTCGAATTTTGTAATAACTGTTTTGCTTCGAAATGTTCGGATTAAGGCAAAGTCACGCAATTTTAAACAGAGGACGCTGGTATGAAGTGGCTTAAAAGGTCGATTTGGCTTGTGGTATTCGTAGCATTCGGGATCGGCGCATTAAGCCTCTATTACGTCCTGCCGCGCCATGATGTCGTGATGATCACCGGTGTGGAAGTCAAAAGAATGGACGCCGACGGCGTCATCAACGCCGAAAACCCGGCCGACGGCCCGACCCGCGACGTGTACTTCATCAACACCGAGCACCCGGACAACAAAAACGTTGTGGTCTACCGCAACGAAGACACCGGCTGGAGCTTCCCGTGGTACTTCAAGTTCGACTCCGCCGACATCCAGGCCAAGGCCCAGGGCTACTCGCGTGACTCCCAGCAACTGGCACTCATCCGTTACTACGGCTGGCGCATCCAGATCCTCTCCATGTTCCCCAACGTGACCCAGGTCGAAGCCGTCACCACCCGTGACGAACCGTTCCCGGTGTTCAACGCGATTTTCTTTGGCGTGCTGATTGTGCTGCTGGTGCTGATCGTCGTCGTGATCCGCCGCCGCTTTCGCAGGCCGACTCAGCCGCGGGTGGATCAGGTGGTGAGGTAAGGCTGTCCTGAAACGAAAAAATCCCGATCAGTGATGATCGGGATTTTTCGTTTCTGGTGCCGAAAACAGGAATCGAACCTGCGACCTTCGCGTTACGAGTGCGCTGCTCTACCGGGCTGAGCTATTTCGGCCTACTGTACCGCTAGCACAGCACAGATAGTGTTCCTATAACATCCAGTCGCCCTAAAACTAAAAAGTAATGTGGCGCTAAAGGTGCTTTGTTTGGACAGTTAAGCGGGGAAGAGGACCGAGATACCCTCGCCTCCGAGTTTTATGGCGTACCTGCCGGTGCGGCTGGAGTGGCAGCACATGTGCTAGATGCTGACCTGCTGTTACTCACCGAACATGTCCAAGTGATAGCACCCACGGCGGCCAAGGCCGGAGTCAAAGTAGCCGTGGTTGCAGATGTCCCGGTACCGATTGTCGGGCTTACTAGCACCCCAGTTGTGGTGTTACAAGTGCCGTTCGCCGGCATGGTCACGTTTGTGCAAAGCGCAGTCTGACCCTCTTGTGCGTTGAGTCCAACTTGAGTTTTAGCTGCATCCAGTGTTGCAACTGCGCTCGCGCCGTTGGCTCTCGCAACATAGTTTTGATACTGAGGAATTGCAACCGCAGCCAAAATACCGACGATCGCTACCACGATCATCAATTCGATCAACGTAAAACCATTTTGTGTTTTCATCGCATACTTCTCCGAGGCGTCAATTTTGTGTGCCTTGAGCAGATCCAAGCACACGTCATGCCAATGTAACGCATACCTAAAATTGTGACTCAAGACCTGACGCAAAGCACGTTTCAACTTTCAGAAATCAACAGAAACTGACAATTTTCGTCACATCACTCACTCTCAATTGGCAGCACTGCCTGACTGCGCTATAACCCTTCCACTGTCTGCGTCTGGTGGTTTTATGAGTGATGTCGTTGTCCTAACCGGCCTGGCCAAACAATTGGTCGTCGCCGAGCTTCTTTCCGAAAAAGCCGCCCAACAGGCTTTCCAGCAGGCGCGACGCGACAAGATTTCGCTGGTCAGCTATTTGGTCCAGAACAAATTGGTCAAGAGTCTGACTCTCGCAGAAATGGCCTCCGAGCAGTTCGGGGTGCCATTCATGGACCTCTCCAGCCTGGATAAAGAAAACCAGCCCAAAGGGCTGGTAAGCGAAAAGCTCGCTCGTCAGCATCACGCGTTGCCTCTATGGCGTCGAGGCAACCGGCTCTTTATTGGCATCTCGGACCCGACCAACCATCAGGCTGTGACCGATATCCAGTTCAGCACTGGCCTGAACACTGAAGCGATCCTCGTCGAAGACGACAAACTTACTATTGCCATCGACAGGTTCTTCGACAGCGATAGCGGCTTGGGATCATTGGCTGACATCGACCTGGATCTGGACATAGAACCGGGCGAAAGCGCCAAAGAAACATCAATTACCGGCCGCGATGATGCCGATGACGCCCCCGTCGTTCGTTTCGTTAATAAAATGCTGTTGGATGCCATTCGGTTGGGCTCGTCCGATCTGCACTTCGAACCCTACGAAAAGGTTTTCCGCGTACGCTTTCGTACCGACGGGATTCTGCACGAAGCTGCCCGACCGCCGATCAATCTGGCCAACCGAATTGCTGCACGTCTAAAGGTGATGGCCAGTCTGGACATTTCGGAACGGCGCAAGCCTCAGGACGGCAGGGTCAAGTTGCGTGTTTCCAAAACCAAATCCATCGACTTCCGGATGAACACGCTGCCAACGCTGTGGGGCGAGAAGATCGTGATGCGGATCCTCGATCCGACCAGTGCGCAGATGGGCATTGATGCGCTGGGCTACGAGCCGGATCAGAAAGAGCTGTATCTGGAAGCGCTCAAACAACCACAGGGCATGATTCTGGTGACCGGCCCGACCGGCTCGGGCAAAACCGTTTCGTTGTACACAGGCCTTAATATTCTCAACACCGTGAATATCAATATTTCAACCGCCGAAGACCCGGTGGAGATCAACCTGGAAGGCGTCAATCAGGTCAACGTCAACCCGCGTCAGGGCATGGACTTCTCCCAGGCGTTGCGGGCTTTTCTGCGTCAGGACCCTGATGTGATCATGGTCGGCGAGATTCGTGACCTGGAAACCGCCGAGATTGCGATCAAGGCTTCTCAGACCGGCCACATGGTGTTGTCGACGCTGCACACCAACAGCGCAGCAGAAACCCTGACACGCCTGCATCACATGGGCGTTGCGGCGTTCAACATCGCCACCGCTATCAACCTCATCATCGCCCAACGACTGGCGCGCAAGCTGTGCAGCCATTGCAAGAAAGAAGTCGACGTACCCCATGAGACGCTGATCAAGGAAGGCTTTCCGGAGTCGAAAGTCGGCACTTTCACACTGTACGGACCGGTCGGGTGCGAACACTGCAATGGCGGCTATCGAGGCCGAGTCGGCATTTACGAGGTCGTGAAAAAAACGCCGGAACTGGAACGCATCATCATGGAAGAAGGCAACTCGCTGGAGATTTCCAGACAGATACGCAAGGATGGTTTCAATGACCTGCGCACATCCGGCTTGTCGAAAGCCATGCAGGGCATTACCAGCCTGGAAGAAGTCAATCGCGTGACCAAGGATTAAGCATGGCCAGTAAAGCAGTCAAAGTCAGTGTTTTCACCTGGGAAGGCGTAGACAAGAAAGGCAGCAAGATCAGCGGCGAGTTGAGTGGTCACAATCCGGCGCTGATCAAGGCTCAACTCCGCAAGCAGGGTATCAACCCGACTAAAGTGCGTAAAAAAACAGTGTCGATCTTCGGCAAGGGCAAGAAGATCAAGCCATTGGACATCGCTTTTTTCTCTCGGCAGATGGCGACGATGATGAAGGCTGGCGTTCCGCTGCTTCAGTCGTTCGACATCATCAGCGAAGGTTCGGAGAATCCGAACATGCGCTCTCTTGTCGACTCCTTGAAACAAGAGGTATCGGCCGGTAACAGTTTTGCGACCGCCCTCAGACAAAAGCCAGAACACTTCGATGACCTTTTCTGCAATCTAGTGGATGCTGGCGAGCAAGCGGGAGCTTTGGAAAGCCTGCTGGATCGTGTCGCGACATATAAGGAAAAAACCGAAAAGCTCAAAGCCAAGATTAAGAAAGCGATGACCTACCCTGCTGCGGTTTTGGTCGTTGCCATTATTGTGTCAGGCATTCTGCTGATTAAAGTAGTCCCTCAATTCCAGACTGTATTTGCAGGCTTCGGTGCAGAATTACCTGCGTTTACGCTGATGGTCATCGGGCTTTCGGAGATAGTACAAACTTGGTGGCTTGCAATTCTTGGCCTTTTCATAGCGGGCATTTTTCTGTTCAAACGGTCCTATAAACAGTCACAGAAGTTTCGCGACAGCATTGACAGATTTTTGCTGAAAATACCTGTTATTGGGCCATTGATCTTCAAGTCGTCAGTGGCACGCTACGCTCGAACACTCGCAACCACTTTTGCTGCAGGCGTCCCGCTAGTCGAAGCCCTGGACTCGGTTGCGGGCGCAACCGGTAATGTCGTATTCAGAAATGCGGTTATGAAGATCAAGCAAGATGTCTCAACGGGCATGCAACTGAACTTTTCGATGCGCTCCACCGGTGTTTTCCCGAGCCTTGCCATCCAGATGACCGCCATCGGGGAGGAGTCTGGAGCACTGGACAGTATGCTCGACAAGGTCGCCACCTATTACGAGGATGAAGTCGATAACATGGTCGACAGCCTGACCAGCCTCATGGAGCCAATGATCATGGCGGTACTGGGGGTCGTTGTCGGCGGTCTGGTCATCGCCATGTATCTGCCGATATTCAAACTTGGAAACGTTGTCTGACATGTCCCTCCTCGACTTCCTGGCCAGCTCAACGCTGGCCTTCGTTATTTTTATTGGCGTACTCGGCCTCCTGATCGGAAGCTTCCTCAACGTCGTGGTCTACCGCTTACCCAAAATGATGGAGCACGACTGGAAAGCCCAGTCGCGGGAAATGCTCGGCCTGCCCGCCGAGCCTGAACAGCCCACCTTCAACCTGATCCTCCCCCACTCCCGCTGCCCCCACTGCGCGCATCAGATCCGTCCTTGGGAAAACCTGCCGGTAGTCAGCTACCTGATGCTTGGCGGCAAGTGTTCGCAATGCAAGGCTCCGATCAGCAAGCGCTATCCGCTGGTCGAGCTGGTCTGTGCATTGTTGTCGGCCTATGTGGCCTGGCATTTCGGCTTTGGCTGGCAGACGGCGGCAATGCTGGTGCTGAGCTGGGGTTTGCTGGCGATGAGCCTGATAGACGCCGACACCCAGCTGCTGCCGGACTCACTGGTATTGCCGTTGATGTGGCTGGGCCTGATCGTTAACGCATTTGGTCTGTTCACCTCGTTAAGCGACGCTTTGTGGGGTGCCGTGGCGGGGTATCTGTCGTTGTGGTCGGTGTTCTGGCTGTTCAAGCTGATCACGGGCAAGGAAGGCATGGGCTACGGCGACTTCAAACTGCTGGCCATGCTCGGGGCGTGGGCCGGCTGGCAGATCCTCCCGCTGACGATCCTGCTGTCATCGCTGGTGGGGGCCATTCTTGGCGTGATCATGATGCGATTGCGCAATGTCGAATCAGGTACTCCGATCCCCTTCGGTCCTTATCTGGCCATCGCGGGGTGGATCGCTTTGCTCTGGGGTGGTCAAATAACCGACTCCTATTTGCAGTTTGCCGGTTTCAAATGACCCACCCTGATCAAAAACCCTGGATTCTCGGCCTCACTGGCGGCATCGGCAGCGGTAAAAGTGCGGCAGCGCAGTGCTTCATCGACCTGGGCATTCATACCGTAGATGCCGATCATGCTGCGCGCTGGGTCGTGGAACCTGGACGGCCGACGCTGGAACAGATCGTCGAGCACTTTGGCGCTGGCGTTCTGCAGGCCAGCGGTGAACTGGACCGGGGCGCGCTGCGCAAGCTGATCTTCGAACAGCCCGAAGAACGGCGCTGGCTGGAGTCACTGCTGCATCCGCTGATCAATCAGGAAATCAGCCGGTATCTGGCGCGTGCCACGTCACCCTACGCCATTCTGGTGTCACCGCTGCTGATCGAATCCGGTCAGTACCGCACGGTCCAGCGACTGCTGGTGATCGATGCACCCCAGGCACTGCAGATAGAGCGCACCATGCTGCGCGACAGCTCAAGCCAGGAGCAGGTCCAGGCCATCCTCAAGGCTCAGGCGCAACGCGAAGAACGCTTGCGCCATGCCGACGATGTGCTGGTCAACGATCAGGATACTGCCTGGCTGAAAAGCGAAGTCGAGCGGCTGCACCACTTTTACCTTACTTTGCGTGGAGGCCAATCATGAGCCAACCAATGACCGTTCAATGCCCAACCTGCGGCGCGCCCGTGGAATGGACCGCGGCCAGCCCCAACCGTCCGTTCTGCTCGGACCGCTGCAAACTGATCGACCTCGGTGCCTGGGCATCGGAAGAACACGCCATTCCGGTGAGTCCGGATGCAGAAGACGACCTGTTCTCGGGCGATCTGGAAGCGCCACACAGAGGGCACTGAGGCTTAAGCGGGTTCTTTTCTCAAGCAACTCCATCGCCCGATGATCGTTACCACGCACTGCGTCCGCTCAAGAATGTGACGCGGAGCGTCCCGGGAGGCATGCCCA
>Ga0308164_10002864_pt1 | contig 16443 bp, 10 predicted proteins | sample PhyTR2_FD_201031 | JGI IMG/M metagenome (GOLD analysis project Ga0308164, IMG submission 201031) | Phyllosphere microbial communities from UC Gill Tract Community Farm, Albany, California, United States - DLSLT.R2 | ecosystem: Host-associated > Plants > Phyllosphere > Unclassified | place: USA... | reverse complement strand
GCGGGTTGCATCCATTATCGTGCTACTGGAAAAACCACGCTATTAAACATCGCTAAAAAAGCAACTGATTATTTGTACAATTTCTACAAATCGGCTTCACCAACACTGGCCAGAAATGCGATTTGTCCTTCGCACTACATGGGTGTTGTAGAAATGTACCGCACCACGAAAAACCCTCGTTATTTAGAGTTGGCTCAGCATTTAATCGCCATTAAAGGTAAAATTAATGACGGAACGGATGATAATCAGGATAGAATTCCGTTCTTGCAGCAAACCAAGGCGATGGGGCATGCGGTGAGGGCAAATTATTTATATGCGGGTGTGGCTGATTTGTATGCGGAAACAGGAAAAGATTCTTTATTGAATACGTTAAACTTGCTGTGGGATGATGTAAATCAACATAAGATGTACATTACCGGTGGCTGCGGTTCGCTTTATGATGGCACTTCGCCTGATGGAACTTCCTACAATCCCGCTGATGTTCAAAAAATTCATCAGGCTTTCGGTCGCGATTACCAGTTGCCAAATTTTACGGCTCACAACGAAACCTGTGCAAATATTGGTAACGTACTTTGGAACTGGCGAATGCTTCAAATTACGGGCGATGCTAAATATGCGGACGTGATGGAACTGGCTTTGCACAACAGTGTTTTATCAGGCATAAGTTTAGATGGGAAAAAGTTTTTATACACTAATCCGTTGGCGCAATCTGATGATCTACCTTTCAAACAACGCTGGTCGAAAGATAGAGTTCCTTACATTGGCTTGTCGAATTGCTGCCCGCCGAACGTGGTCAGAACCATTGCTGAGGTGAGTGATTATGCTTACAGTATTTCTGATAAAGGATTGTGGTTCAATTTATATGGCGGAAATAACTTAATAACTAAATTAGCTGACGGAAGTAAGATTTCTGTGGCTCAAACTACCAATTATCCGTGGGATGGTAATATTAAAATCTCTATAAAAGAATCTGAAAATAAACCGTATTCAGTTTTCCTTAGAATCCCGGCATGGACTCAAAATGCTCAAATTAGCGTTAATGGAAAAGTAGAAAATATTAAACCTACTTCCGGCACATATGCTGAAATAAATCGGGTTTGGAAAAAAGGCGATGTAATAGAATTGAATCTCCCGATGGAGGCAACTTTGATTGAGGCCAATCCTTTAGTAGAAGAAAATAGAAACCAAATTGCAGTAAAACGCGGCCCAATTGTTTATTGTCTGGAATCAACAGATTTACCTGGCAAAAACATATTTAACGCTTTTATTCCGACCTCAACAAAATTTACTGCTCAACCAATCAATATTGATGGTGCTGAAATGATGAGTTTGGTTGGTAACGCTAAAATTGTAGAACCGAACAACTGGAAAAAAGTATTGTATCGTCCGGTTAATAACAGTAGCAGCGATGCTAAAATTAAACTGGTTCCGTATTTTGCCTGGGGAAATCGTGGCCATTCAGAAATGTCGGTTTGGCTACCGGTAAGTAAATAAAATTGATTATCATCGAAATGAGGAAATAACGTGATAAAAATGAAACTAAAACTCACCATACTTTTAAATCTCGCTTGCAGCATCATTGCATCGGCAATGGTTAAACCGGCCTCCATCTTTACCGACCACATGGTTTTGCAGCAGCAAACTAACGTAGCCCTTTGGGGTTGGGCGAAGGCGTTAACGAAGGTTAAAATTACGACCTCATGGAACAAGGAAACGTATTCGGTAGCATCTGATAAAGACGGCAAATGGAAAATTAAAGTTTCCACGCCAACCGCAGGCGGTCCTTACAATATCGAATTAAACGATGGCGAAAAGCTGGTTTTAACAGATATTTTAATTGGTGAGGTTTGGTTTTGTGGTGGCCAGTCGAACATGGAAATGCCGATGAAAGGCTTCAAAAGTCAGCCAACAAAGGGTTCAAACGAAGCCATCCTTAAATCGGCCAATAAAAATATCAGGCTTTATACCGTTCCTCGTTCTTCTATTACCGAACGCCAGGAAAACAGCAAACCTTCGCTATGGAAAATGGCTTCACCCGAAGCGGTTTCCAATTTCAGTGCAACAGCTTATTATTTTGGTTCTTTATTGAGCGAGATGTTAAATGTTCCAATAGGAATTATAAATGATAGTTACGGAGGCTCTACAATTGAGGCATGGATGTCGCCGGAAGATTTGAAGGCATTTACAGAGGTTAAAATACCAGCTAAAGGCGATACCATTAAAGAAGTAAGCCGCACGCCAACAACGCTTTACAATGGTATGCTTTATCCCGTTATTGGTTATGGCATAAAAGGTGCTATTTGGTATCAGGGCGAATCTAACTACGAGCGACCAGACCGGTATGAAGATTTATTTCCGGCGATGGTAGCATCATGGCGCAAAAACTGGGATATCGGTCAATTTCCATTTTATTATGCTCAAATTGCACCATACAACTATGAGCAACTGCCTCCTTATCATGTAGGTGGAAAGTTCAATTCGGCTTTCTTGAGAGATGCACAACGCAAATCCTTGACCGAAATTCCGAATTCAGGAATGGCTGTTTTGATGGATATCGGTGAGGAAAAATCCATTCACCCCGCTAATAAAAAGCAAGGCGGCGAACGTTTGGCTTATCTTGCCTTGGCCCAAACCTATGGGATAAAGGGCTTTGGCGCCTTAAGTCCGACTTATGAATCGTTGACAATTGATAAAAATAAAGTGATAATAAAGTTCCTGAATGTGCCAAACGGTCTAACTTCATTCGGTAAAGAATTGAATTTGTTTGAAGTGGCCGGCGCAGATAAGAAGTTTTATCCTGCGAAAGCAGCAATTACCGGAAGTAGTATAACCGTTTCTGCAGAACAAGTTAAAACGCCTGTTGCGGTCCGTTATGCCTTTAAGGATTTTGTAATAGGCGATTTGTTTGGAAATGATGGCCTGCCGGTTTCTTCTTTCCGTACCGATGATTGGGATAATTAACCATACGTCATTGCGAGGTACAGATTATCTCGAACTGTTGCGAAAGCAATCATAAAAAACAAATCTCCGCTTCGGTCGAAATGACGACTTAAAATTGATTAACAAAGAATGATTTTAACCAAAACGACACCAAGTAAATCAAATATTCTTGCTGAGAACTTAAATGTTCTCACAATTCTTACATGGTCAAAATTCTTGAATCCTTTCTTTGTTCTTTTTGGGTTTTTGTGGTCGATAACTCTTACTGCTTTATCGCAAGAAAAAGAAGTCAATAATGTAATCTGGACTTCCCAAAGCATTAATTCATCAGAATCTATGCCGGTTGGCGGAGGAGATATCGGTCTAAATTTATGGGTGGAAAAAGGTGAAGTTTACCTGTATCTATCTCGAAGCGGAACATTCGATGAGAACAACACGCTGCTCAAACTAGGTCGCGTAAAACTTAAATTCAGTCCGAATCCTTTCGATGGAAAAACTTTCAAACAAGAATTAATTCTAAAAGATGGTTATGCTCTGATTTCCGGGGCTAACGGAAAACTGAACAGCCAAATTAAAGTTTGGGTCGATGTTTTTAATCCTGTAATTCATTTAGATATTAAATCAAATCGAAACATTTCAACCGAAGCAAGCTATGAAAGCTGGCGATTTGAAGATCGCATTACCAAGGGCAAGGAAAATAACCAAAATTCGTATAAATGGGCGCCCCAAGGGATTGTGAAAACCTTTAAAGATGAAATTATTTTTAAAACGAATTCCGTGCAGTTTCATCATCAAAATAAAACAGAAACCGTTTTTGATGTTGCGGTAAAGCAACAAGGATTGGATAATAGAAAATCTGAGCTATTTAATCCACTTAAAAACCTAATTTTTGGTGGCTCCATGCAAGGTAAAAATATGGTTTCTGCAGGAAATTATAATGGAACGTACTTAAATACGCCATATAAAGGATGGATTTTAAAAAGTAAAAAGCCGTCTAAATTGGCAAACATTACCATCACTTTAAATACAATGAAAACCGGGTCGATCCAGGAATGGGAGGAAGGCCTGCGAAAAATTCACAAGAATCCGAAAGCCAGCGTAAAATGGTGGAACGATTACTGGAAAAGGAGTTTCATTTACATAAAATCTAAAGACGAAAACGCAAATCAATCAGCTAAAAATTATCAACTTTTTCGGTATATGTTGGGTTGTAATGCCTTTGGAAAGTACCCAACCAAGTTTAACGGCGGTTTATTTACATTCGATCCTCAACTCACCGATACAACTTTAAAATACACTCCCGATTTCAGAAATTGGGGTGGCGGCACGCACACTGCTCAAAACCAGCGATTGGTTTATTGGCCAATGTTAAAAAGTGGCGATTTTGAAATGATGAAACCACAGTTCGATTTTTACCTCAATCTACTGAAGAATGCGGAGATTAGAACGCAAGCTTCCTGGGGACATAGTGGTGCGAGTTTTACCGAGCAATTAGAAAACTTTGGATTGCCAAATCCTGCAGAATATGGCTGGAAACGGCCTGCTGATTTTAACAAAGGCATGGAGTACAATGCCTGGTTGGAATATGAATGGGATACCGTTTTAGAATTTTGTATGATGATTCTGGAAACTGAAAGGTATGATGGTGCAAATATTGAAAAATATCTTCCTTTGATTGAAAGCTCCCTTACATTTTTCAAAGATCATTATACTTACCTGGCGAAGCAAAGAGGAGCAAAGGCATTGGATGCCAATGGTCACCTGGTTTTATATCCAGGTTCAGGGGCAGAAACTTATAAAATGGCCTACAATTCCACCTCGACAATCGCTGCGCTAAAAACCGTTCTGGAAAGATTAATTGGGTATCCCGGCTTATCCGAAAAACAAAAAACAGAGTGGAAGGAAATGCTAAAAACCATCCCTCCAATAAGTTTCAGGGAATTTAATGGTCATACTACGATTGCGCCTGCAAAGCTGTGGGAGCGAATTAACAATACCGAGAGTCCGCAATTATACCCGATTTATCCATGGGGAATTTATGGAATTGGAAAACCGGGTTTAGATACAGCCATAAATACCTTCAAGTACGATACAGATGTTTTAAAATTTCGTAGCCACGTGGGCTGGAAACAGGATAACATTTTTGCAGCGAGATTAGGACTAATTGAAGATGCTGCAAAATTAACCACCGCGAAATTGAAAAATTCCGGTCGGAGGTTTCCTGCATTTTGGGGGCCCGGTTTTGATTGGACGCCCGACCACAATTGGGGCGGTTCGGGGATGATCGGTATGCAGGAAATGTTAATGCAGACCGACGGAAAAAAAATCTACCTGTTTCCTGCCTGGCCCAAAGATTGGAATGTACATTTCAAACTTTTTGCACCTTACAATACTACTGTCGAAGGAATTTTGAAGGATGGAAAATTAGTAGATTTAAAAGTGTTGCCCGATTCGAGAAAGGCAGATGTGATTAATAGAATGTTAGAGTGAGCGGAGGATTGAATGAGGTAATGTTTTAGCAATTTGCCAGGGAACAATTATTCACTCAAAATTCGATCATTCACTAAATAGAAAAATATGGATTTACAGTTAAAAGAAAAAGTTATTATCGTTACGGGTGCGGCTAAAGGCATCGGGCGTAGCATTGCAGAAGTTTTTGCAAAGGAAAATGCAATCGCGGTAATCGTTGGAAGAAAAGCAGAAGATAACCGGAAAGTTGTTGATGCGATTGCCACGCAAGGTGGTAAGGCGGCACAATTTGTTGCCGAATTATCCAATCCTCATGATTGCAAAACCGTTGTTGATGAAATTGTTGCTCAATTTGGAAGAATTGATGGTTTGGTAAATAACGCAGGTGTAAATGATGGCGTTGGTTTAGAAAGTGGAAATTATGAAGACTTCATGGCCTCACTGCACAAAAATGTGGTTCACTATTACTTGATGGCGCATCACGCTTTGCCCGAGCTAATCAAGAGCAAAGGCGCAATCGTAAATATTACGTCCAAAACAGCTGAAACAGGGCAAGGGAATACTTCAGCCTATGCTGCTGCAAACGGTGGAAGAAACGCTTTAACACGCGAATGGGCAGTGGAACTTTTGAAATATGGAATCCGCGTAAACGCAGTGGTAGTGGCCGAATGTTGGACACCGGCTTACGAAACCTGGATTGAAACCTTACCTGATGCACAAGCTAAATTGGACGAAATTACTTCCAAAATCCCTTTGGAAAATAGAATGACAACTGCGGAAGAAATTGCCAACATGACTGCTTTCTTAATGTCGTCAAAATCAAGCCATACTACTGGGCAAATTATCCATGTTGATGGTGGTTATGTCCATTTAGACAGGGCATTAGCCAATGCGTAATTCAGTCTCCGGCATTTCGGGCGAAGTGCAACGCAGTCGGGAAATCTATCTAGATAGATCTCTCCATTCCGCTATGCTTCAGTAGAGATGACGATTTTTTTATTCAATACTTAATTAAAAAATGAAAACCCTTACCTGTTTAACACCTGGCACTTTTACCTATTCAGAAACTGAAAAACCTGAATTAAAAACAAACCATGCAATCATAAAAATTAAACGAATTGGAATCTGCGGAACCGATTTACACGCTTTTGAAGGTACGCAGCCTTTCTTTAATTACCCTCGCGTATTAGGTCATGAGCTTTCCGGCGAATTAATTGAAGCTGATGGTGCGGATGGTTTTACGATAGGTGAGGCCGTAACTTTTATTCCTTATTTTAATTGTGGCGAGTGTATTGCCTGCCGCATGAAGAAACCAAATTGCTGCGTTAAAATGCAGGTTTGTGGTGTACACGTTGATGGGGGCATGCGTGAATATTTGCAGGTACCATCGAAAACGCTGTTGCATGGTGAAGGCTTGAGTTATGATGAACTAGCTTTAGTTGAGCCGTTGGCGATCGGCGCCCATGGTGTTAGGAGGGCAGATGTTCAGCCAGGTGAATTTGTACTGGTAATTGGTGCTGGTCCGATTGGTTTAGGAACGATGGAATTTGCCAGAATTGCAGGCGCTAATGTGATTGCTTTAGATATCAACGAAGATCGATTGGCATTTTGTAAGGACAAGTTAAAAGTTGCCCATGTAGTAAACGCACTTTCGCCTGATGTTACTCAACAACTTAGCAATATTACAAATGGCGATATGCCAACTGTTGTGATTGATGCTACGGGAAATCAAAAGGCAATTAATAATGCCATTAATTATATGGCTCATGGAGCACGATTTGTATTGATAGGTCTGCAAAAAGGTGATTTGATTTTTAATCATCCAGAATTTCACAAACGCGAATCGACATTAATGAGCAGCAGAAATGCAACTATTGAAGATTTCGAACATGTAATTAAATCAATGAAAGCAGGATTGGTGAATCCTACAAATTACATTACACATCAGGTAAAATTTGATGAAGTAAAAGATCAATTTGAAAGTTGGTTAAACCCGAAGAATGGTGTTATAAAGGCGATGGTGAGTATTGATTAGTTTACAATCGCTAATACCTTACCCGTCATTCTCGCGTATGCGGGAATCTTACAGCGTTAGACTACAATCGCATTAAGATCCTGAAATGAATTTAGGATAACAACCGCTTATCCATTGTAATTACGGCTGTTGGGTCATATCGAAAAAGGGGCAATTTTCTAACGAAAAATGCCCCTTTCACTTAACGGCATTTACTTTATCTACCAGAATTTAACATAGATAAGTGTAATTAAAAGTAGCGTGACTACAATTAAAACCAATGTAGATGGTGCAACTTTAAACATCGATTTGTCTAATTCGAATGCTTTAGGGTTCACTTTCGGGCCCAATAAACTCAGCCCTACCATAACGATCATGGTGAACAAAAATGATAATCCCATACAGATCAGAAAAGGAATTTCGTAAATTCCATCCTTATTTAAGTAGGCTGTGTACAAGAAATTTTCATGACCAAACCATGTCGGTGCGTAATTATTGAAAACCACAGAAAGCAAAAATCCTGTTATTAAACCTGCAATAGCAGCCGTACCTGTTGTACGTTTCCAAAACATACCTAACAAAAACATGGCGAAAACACCCGGACTAATAAAGCCCGTGTATTTTTGTATAAAAGTGAAACCACCCTCGCCGCCAATACCCAGTAAATCATCCCATGTTAAAATAACTGACATTACAATTGCAACCACAATACTCAGCCTTCCAACTACAACTAATTTTTTCTCGTTCGCATCTTTGTTAATGTATTTCTTATAAATATCTAAGGTCCATATCGTCGAAATGCTGTTGGCTTTACCGGCTAAAGAGGCTACAATAGCTGCGGTTAATGCCGCTAATGACAAACCTTTTAATCCGTTAGGCAGGAATGTTAGAACCGCAGAATATGCATTATCTGCAATAACCTTTCCATCAGGTGCCATTTCGTGTTGCAGGGCGCCGTTTCTATGCAAAACATAAGCGGCTATTCCAGGTAACATAACAATTATCGGCATCCCTAATTTTAAAAAACCAGCGAATAAAATACCTGTTCTCGCCGTTTTTAAATCGGCTCCCAATGCTCTTTGCGTAATGTACTGGTTGCAACCCCAATAATTCAAATTAACAATCCACTGGCCGGCAAAATACATCGCAATACCCGGCAAAGCCAAATATTTGTTTACATACTCTTGTGATGAGTTTGCATCAGGTTTTGCCAAAATCATTTTGAAATGGTCCGGAGAATCTTTCATCAACATCTTAAAACCTGCAATTGCGTCTTTTCCTAAACCGAAATGGTCGCTCACCATGGTTAGTGCAATATAAGTGGTAACCAAACCTCCGGCAATTAATACAATTACCTGAATAACATCTGTAAAACCGATAACTTTCATACCACCAAGGGTAATAATCAGAGAGAAAGCGGCTAAACCAATAACGATATATTTAAAATACATGGGGTCGATCATACTGCTTATAGCGATAGAGCCCAGGTATAAAATAGAAGTAAGGTTTACAAAAATGTATAAGAACAACCAAAAAATGGCCATTATTAAACTCACCGTTTCGTTGTACCTCGTTTGGAGAAACTGAGGCATTGTAAATATCTTATTTTTAAGATAGACAGGAATAAACCATACCGCAACGATAATTAAGGCGATTGCGGCGACCCATTCGTATGCGGCCACTGCCATACCAACCTGAAAACCCTGCCCGCTCATGCCTATAAACTGCTCGGCAGATATATTCGACGCGATAAGCGAAGCGCCGATTGCCCACCATGTTAAAGAACCTTCGGCAAGAAAGAAGTCGTGACTTCCTGATGTAGCTTTATTTTTCTTGCTGCTGTAAATCCAGTAACCGTAGGCGGAAATCAAGATAAAGTAGAAGATAAAAACGGTGTAATCGACCGTTGAAAATCTGTTCATAGTTTGTTTTTATTTGGTTATTGTTTGTAAAAAACTTCGTTCCATTGAAGTTCGTTTCTAAACTGGTTTATTTTAGTTTCAGCGCCGATGTTAATATACTCTATACCTGCGATGTTTGCAAAATCAGATAAATGTTCGGTAGTTAAGTTTTGACTGTAAGCGGTATGGTGTGCGCCACCTGCGTAAATCCATGCTGCACACCCGGTTTTCATATCTGGAAGTGGTTTCCAAAGTACCCTGGCAACAGGCAGGTTTGGTAAATCGTGCTCGGCTTCAACGGCTTTAACTTCGTTAACCAATAAACGAAAGCGATTGCCCATATCAATTAAAGATGCATTTAAGGCATCGCCACCGGCAACATTAAAAACTAAGCGGGCAGGGTCTGCCTTGCCGCCGATACCTAAAGGATGAACTTCTAAACTTGCTTTTCCTTTGGCTAATGATGCATCAACTTCGAGCATGTGCGAACCCAATACCATAGAATTTGCAGGGTCGAAGTGGTAAGTGTAATCTTCCATAAAGGCATTTCCACCTGCTAAACCCGAGCCCATAACCTTACATGCACGAACCAAAGCAGCGGTTTTCCAGTCGCCTTCGCCTGCGAAACCGTAACCATCGGCCATTAAGCGTTGCGCCGCAATGCCGGGTAACTGAATCATGCCGTGCAAATCCTCAAATGTGTCAGAGAAACCTTTAAAATTTCCGTCTTCTAAAAACTTCCTTAACCCTAATTCAATTCTCGCTGCATCATAAACTGAAGCATGTCTGGCACCACCAGCTTTTAAATCATCAGCGATTTCATACGTTTCTTCATATTCTTTTAATAAATTCTGGATTGAATCTTCCTGTACAGCATTTATTACGGCTACTAAATCGCCGATTCCGTACGTATTTACAGAGAAACCGAATTTCATTTCCGCTTCAACTTTATCGCCATCGGTTACGGCAACATAACGCATATTATCGCCAAAACGGGCAAATTTAGCACCTTGCCAATCGTGCCAAGCTGCGGCAGCACGGCACCAAGTGTCAATTTGCGATGCAACCTCTCCGTCTTCCCAATGGCCAACAACAACTTTTCTGTCTTTACGCATCCGGGTAACCATAAAACCAAATTCCCTGTCGCCATGCGCACTTTGGTTCAAATTCATAAAATCCATATCAATCGAATTCCATGGAATGTCGCGGTTAAATTGTGTGTGCAAATGCAATAAGGGTTTTTGCAGAATATTTAAACCTCTTATCCACATCTTAGCGGGAGAGAAGGTGTGCATCCAAGTAACAACACCTATACAATTTTCGTCGGTATTTGCACTCTGTAAGGTCTCAAAAATCTCGTCTGTGTTTTTAACAATAGGCTTGTAAACAACTGAAACAGAAATTTTTGAATTATTATTTAACGATTTCGCGACTTCTTCAGCATGTATTGCAACTTGTTTTAAGGTTTCTTCGCCGTATAGATCCTGCGTTCCTGTAATGAACCAAACTTGTAATTCTTTTAAATCAATCATGTTATTATGGTTAGAAATTAACTGTATTTTTTTATCTGTTTGAAAAGCAGTTTCAGGTTTCCATCGGTTCCGAAAGTCCTGCTTTCCGTTTTATTTCGGCTAATAGAAAAAATTAGCCTTCATGCACACTTCAATCAGGTTTATTTAACCTAAAACCCAACTACTATTTTTGGCCGTAATAAGCATCAGCACCATGTTTACGCTCATAATGTTTCTTTATCAAAGAATCTTTTAGCCTCGGCGCATTTGCATTAATTTGTTCGGTTAATATTGCCATTTGTGCAACTGCTTCTAAAACTGCGCTGTTGTAAACGGCTTTTTCAGCGGTTTTTCCCCAGGTAAAAGGGGCGTGGTTGCCCACTAAAATCATTTCGACTTCTTTATGGGTTAAACCTAAACTGTCGAAATGGTTCATAATCTGGAAACCTGTTTCGTATTCATAGTTCCCTTTAATCATTTCGTCATCCATTGGCGGTGCACAGGGAATGTCGACCGTTAAATGGTCGCCATGTGTTGTGCCGAAAATTGGAATGGCTCTTTGCGCTTGGGCCCAGGCTGTTCCATAGGTAGAGTGCGTATGTACGATTCCGCCAATTTCTTCCCAATGCTTATAAAGCACAGCATGTGTTTTGGTATCAGAAGATGGTCTTAAATCGCCTTCAACCGTATTTCCGTCAAAATCTACGATAACCATTTTTTCGGGAGATAAATCCTCGTACGGAACACCGCTCGGTTTGATTGCAAAAACGCCTTTGCTTCTGTCGGCGGCACTTACGTTACCAAAAGTGAAAAGAACAAGGCCCAACTTAGGTAGTTGCATGTTTGCTGCGTAAGCCTGCTCCTTTATATCTTGATAGTTGCTCATGATATGTATGGTTTAACGTCCTTTTTATTGTATTTCTCAATATATCTACCCAGGCCTAAATACTGCTGGTAATGCTGACGGTAAATTTTTCTGTTTTTTATGTCGGGCTGATATTCTTTTTCAAACCCAGTTCCCATGGCAGTCATCGCTGTTTCAATATCCGGATAAATACCCGCGGCAACAGCTGCAAACATCGCAGCACCTAATGCACAGGTGTGCTCGAAACGGTGGATACGGATTGGCATTTCTAAAACATCGGCCATCATTTGCATAATGTAGGGAGACTTTTTTGCTACACCACCAATACCTATAATCCCTTTAACGGGTACGCCCTGTTCTTTAAATCTGTCGACAATACTTTTCGCTCCGAAACAGGTTGCCGCAGCTAAAGCCCTGAAAAATCTTGGTGCATCGGTGCCTAAGCTTAATCCTGTTATCGCTCCTTTTAACTCTTGGTTTGCATCAGGTGTTCGTCTGCCGTTTAACCAATCTAATGCCAATTCAGGGTAGTCGTCTACTGGTAATTCAGCAGCTTGCTTGCTTAAGTTTGCAATAATTTTGTGCTCTAATTCTTCCTTCAGTGCCTGGGCGGTGTCTGTGTCGATTAATGTTGATTCTGAAAGCAAATTGTTAATCGGCCAGCTAATTAAATTTTTAAACCAGGCATAAACGTCACCGAAGGCCGATTGACCGGCTTCTAAACCTGCCATGCCCGGAATAACCGAACCGTTTACTTGTCCGCAGATTCCGCTTACCAGTTTACCCTCCATATCTTTGTTTGGGGCGACCAAAATATCGCAGGTACTGGTTCCCATAACTTTACTCAAATAGTAAGGCTCAATTTGTCCGCCAACGGCACCCATATGTGCATCAAAAGCGCCAACACCTATCACAACATCCGTGCTTAGCCCTAATTTCTCTGCCCATTCAGCACTTAGGTTTCCGGCAGGTACATCAGCAGTGTAAGTATCGCTAAACAACTTTTCACGGAAACCTTTTAACAGTGGGTCCAGGCTTTCGAAAAAATCCTCAGGAGGTAATCCATCAAATTCTTCTGCCCAAAGTGCTTTATGACCGGCCGCACAACGACTGCGTTTCATCTCGTGTACATCATTTTGTCCGCTTAGTAAAAACGGAATCCAATCGCAATGTTCTACCCATGAAACCGTATTTTTTCTAACCTGAGTATCAACTCTTAAAACATGAAGCAGTTTTGACCAAAACCATTCTGAAGAGTATATTCCGCCAACGTATTTTAAATAATTGACAGGGAATTTCGTGGCATGCTTATTTATTTCAGCGGCTTCTTTAACTGCCGTATGGTCTTTCCAGAGTACAAACATCGCATTCGGATTTTCTGCAAAATCATCTCTCAAGGCAAGAGGAGTGCCCGTCTCATCAACCGCAACAGGGCTTGAACCTGTTGTATCAATAGAAATTCCTTTAACCAAACCAGCAACTGATTCTCCACCCGCCTTTGTAAGGCAATCTTTAATTGTATGGGTCAATCCTTCGATATAATCTAATGGATGTTGCCTGAATTGATTTAGTGATGGTTTGCAATATAGACCTTTTTGCCATCTGGGGTAAAGAAAAACAGAAGAGGCAATTTCCTTTCCGTTTGCGGTATCGACCAAAACGGACCGGACAGAATCTGTCCCGTAATCCACGCCAATTACATAGTTTGCTGTGCTCATAACAATAAATAAATGTCTAATTAACGTTTATTTATTTACAAATAAAAATTTTTGTCGTGTTTTAAACCTTTATAAATTTCAACATTGCTCAAAGGCGCTTTGTAAAGATTTATTTCGGAATGATTTTTTTGCTTAGGCAAAATAACCTCACGGATATGACGCAGCTAAAAAAGCCAGCGTTTTGACGGCACTTGAGCGAAATGTTAAAGTGACTTTCTCAGATTTAAATAAAATGGAACATGGATTTTTTCGCGAATATTGTTCAGGATGCAGTTTGCTGCTTCCGTTCCAAGCATCGCAAAATCAGTAGAAATTGTAGTAATGCCGTTTAAGATAATTCGCTTAAGCGGTGTTTCATTATAGGAAATTACGCCAACATCCTGGCCAACTTCCATTCCTTGTGCCAATAGCCTTTCGATAAGTGTAACCAAATCATCTTCCATCAGGCTGATGTATACTTCGCCTTTGGCAATTTCTTCAACTAAAACGTTATCTACAACCTTATGATTGAATGCGTATTGCTGGCAAAATTTATAAAAACCATCTAAAATCTCCGTGGGGAAATAAGTGTTTTTTGGAAAGATGATTTTTAATGTATCGTATTTCGAGAGCGGAATTAGCGCTTGTTCTAAAGCATTGTAAATATCCTGGGCAAAATTTTCGTAAACGGCCGCGTAGTCATCTGTCATCCCAGGCAACAGCTTGTCTAAAATAACCAGTTTTTCTTTAGGAATTGCATTAATAATATCTTGCGCCTTTTCATCACCTTCATTAAAGTGCGGGATGATTACATAATGCGTATAACCCTCTTTTTTATTATTCAACAGCGTTTTAAAAAGAGAGAAATCGTTATTGTAGATGTATAAATCTATCGCTGCCTTTTCGCCGATGGCTTTTGTGAAAGAATCGTAAATAATTTTTTTGTGTGTACTCAGTTTGTTAAAAAGCAAACAGATTTTAAGTGCTCTCGAAAAATCTGTATTTATAACAAAGTAACCTTTGCCTGGAATGGATTCGATAACGCCCAGTTTTCTTAATCGCCGGTAACCTTTTTCTGCGGTATCTCTCGATATTTCTAAAACAAAACTTAACTCATTTATAGATGGCAACATGTTTCCGTTTTGAATCTTTCCCATTTCAATTGCATATAAAATGGTGTTTACCAGCTGCTTATATTTTGGCGTAGCGGAGTATTCATCGATTAAAATATGGCTTATTAAATCTTCAGATTTCAAAACTGCGAATTTTTTGTCCCAAATATAGCAAAACACATTTCTTATTAGCATGACAGTACATAACAGTTAAGTTTATTTCAATTTCTACATTCGAAAACCAAATATAAAACCATTGATATGCAAGCAATTTTCGGCGTAATTTTCCATTTTATCGGTGGCTTTGCCTCCGGGAGTTTCTACATTCCGTATAAAAAAGTTAAAGGTTGGGCCTGGGAAAGTTACTGGATCGTTGGTGGCATATTTTCATGGTTAATTGTTCCGCCTCTAGCCGCATTCCTTACAATTCCAAATTTCACGGATATAATTGCGAGTACGAGCGGAAGCATTCTATTGCTAACTTATTTCTTCGGTATTCTTTGGGGTATTGGCGGCTTAACTTACGGTTTGGGGGTTCGCTATTTAGGTGTTTCGTTGGGCAGCAGTATTATCCTTGGGCTTTGCATGGTTCTTGGTTCCATCTTGCCGTCAATTTATTTCGATTTTTTTCCTCAGGAAGGTAAAGATACTTTTACCATGTTTATCACAACAGATTGGGGAAGAATGGTTTTACTTGGTCTGCTGGTTTGTATTATCGGCATTGTAATCTGCGGTAAAGCAGGTATGATGAAGGAAAAGGAAATAAAGGCCGATGTTACCGACCCCCACGGAATGGAGGTTAAAACTGAATATAAATTTGGTTTGGGCTTATTCGTAGGTATTGTATCGGGCGTTTTAAGTGCCTGTTTTAATTTTGGTATCGAAGCCGGGAAGCCAATGGCCGATGCCGCAAATGCAATATGGAAAGCAGCGAATCCATCAGAAACAGGAAATTTTCTTTTTCAAAATAATGTGACTTATGTGGTCGTGCTTTGGGGCGGTTTAACAACAAACTTTATCTGGTGTATGGTATTAAATGCCCGTAACAAAACTTTCGGAGATTACACCAAAACAAGTACTCCGCTGCTAAAAAATTACATTTTCTCTGCGCTAGCGGGCACAACATGGTTTTTGCAATTTTTCTTTTACGGCATGGGCGAAAGTAAAATGGGTAACGGAGCCAGCTCGTGGATTTTACACATGGCGTTTATCATACTTATCGCTAACGTTTGGGGCTTAATTTTAAAGGAATGGAAGGGCGTTTCCAAAAAAACACTAGCAACCGTGTTGGTGGGTATATTAACCATCATTGTATCCGTACTTATTGTGGGCTACGGGAATTCGATTAAATAATTTTTAAAAAGTAAAATACTAACATAGATGTCTGTTAAAGAAACAAATTACAAGTACGTAAGCTACTTATGGGATGAAGAAGAGGCTGCGAAACTAGCCGGTGATGAAGTTGCATTGTTAATCTATCGCTCTAATTTGCTTGGTGCAGATTTGCGTTTAACCAATTATGGCGGTGGCAATACGTCATGCAAATTATCAGAAAAAGACCCGCTAACAGGTTCGGAAACCGAAGTTATGTGGGTTAAAGGTTCAGGTGGCGATTTAGGTACACTAAAGAAAAGCGGCTTAGCGGCACTGTATGTGGATCGCTTAAGAAGCCTGAAAAATATTTATCGCGGTGTAGCGCATGAAGACGAAATGGTTGAATTATTTAACCACTGTATTTTCGATTTAAGTTCGAAGGCACCTTCAATTGATACACCCCTGCATGGGTTTTTACCTTTTGCACATATCGACCATTTGCACCCCGATGCAGCGATTGCGATTGCAGCTGCAAAAGATGGAAAAAAAATAACGGAAGAATTATTCGGCGGAACAATTGGTTGGGTTGAGTGGAAGAAACCGGGTTTCGAATTAGGACT